>Ga0182013_10008205_pt1 | contig 11307 bp, 10 predicted proteins | sample 612S2MmetaG_FD_120487 | JGI IMG/M metagenome (GOLD analysis project Ga0182013, IMG submission 120487) | Permafrost microbial communities from Stordalen Mire, Sweden - 612S2M metaG | ecosystem: Environmental > Terrestrial > Soil > Wetlands > Permafrost | place: Sweden: Stordalen | collected...
GGATACGGGAGCCGGCCGGGCAAGAGACTGTCCGACGGTAGTTGTGGCTGGGACAGTCCGGGAGGAGGCCACCCACCAGTCCCTCAGGCGTTGCGGCATCCGCCGGCTTAGGCGGGCAACCACAGTAGCTGTCCGGCAAACAACTGAAGAAGTCTGCCATCGCCCCCCTCCATCCGGCATCCTCGAGCTACAGTGACGCGACATTATCTGACACTTTCGTTGCGTGCTAGGCCCAACGGACCTCCGAGAGATTGGTTCGCCGGCGCTGGCAGCGGTCAATTAGCCGAAGTGCTGTCTCGGCCATGCCAGAAGATGCGTACAGCCTCGAGGCTCCGCACGACGACTGGGCGTACGTCGCCTCTCAGATTGCGGGCTGGCTGGCCGGCATCGTCTCCGCACTGAGGAGGCTGGACATGGCGCCATCAGACGCACGTCCCTCACTTGGGGCGTTCTGTGCCCTCAGGGCGTGGCGGATAGTGACCCGGGATGTCTGACAACGCCGCGCCGCTCAGACTCGGCGGCACTTGGACAGAGGTTCGCAGATAGGGCAGCTCTATTCTCCTGTCTAACCCCGCAGCGTGCAATCTCTGCCGCTTCTGGCCGCGTTCGGTCCGTGTCAGAGCCCCCGCGAGGTTTTCGTAGCAGACTGACGGCAAAAGTGGCATCCGCTGACCACGGCCTCAGATCCCAGGTCGCGAAGCGGTGCTCAACCATGAGCCCGGCGGCGCTCACGTCCTCGTCGAAATCGGCCATCGGGTAGCCACGGTCGGTACCAAAGCCGACGGCAACGATGCCGCCCGCGCGAACGTGGGCCCCGACACGAGTCAGAACGGCCCGTTCGGTTCCAAGGCCGACAAAGGTCATCACGTTGCCGGCCAGTACGGCCGCCTCGAAGGGCTCGCAATGGCCCGCAGCACTCAGGTCGAGCTCTGCGAGGTCGGCTACTAGCCATGTAGGCCCCGGATGGTCGGACTCCGCCGCCGCGATCAGCTCCGGGTCGACGTCGACGCCAACCACGGTATGACCACGGGTCGCCAGCTCAGCGCCGACCCGGCCCGGCCCGCAACCGGCGTCAAGAATTCGCGAACGAGGTGCCACGATCGCGTCCAACAAACGGGCCTCCCCTGCGAGATCGACCCCGTCAGCGGCCATCTGTCGGAACCGGTCGATGTACCACCTCGAGTGTTCGGGGCCCTTGTCGGTGAACCAGCGAGGTGGAATGCCCATGAGAGCAACCTAGACGGGCGGGCACCGCCAGGACGCTGTGTGCATGGGAGGGAGTACTGAGTCCGACCGTCAGAGACGGCTATGACCTATGAGCGCCTCGTCGAGATGCTTGGAATCTCGGCCGCTCCGCAACGCCGAGATCCTGGACCGGAGCTGCCGGATGACACCGGGACTTGTGACTCCGAGATCACCACGTGCCCGGACGATGGCGAGTCGGGGCCTATCCAAGCCGCGGCCGCCAGCACCAGGACTGACAAGAGCAGAGCATTTCTGCGGCGCCCTATCCTCGCGAGGGCCCCTCCGATCGCCTCCGCGACCCGCCCGTGCCAAAACAGCGTGCGAGACTCGTGCACGCAACGCAACCGGTGATGCTAGGGGTAATGATGGACGATATCGATGGAGGTCTGGCCGCGGCCGACGCGTTTGTGTTCTTCGGCGCGACGGGCGATCTCGCTCACAAAATGATCTTTCCTGCTCTCCACCAGATGGTGAAGCACGGCACCTTGGACGTCCCTGTGATCGGCGTGGCATCCTCCAAGTGGGGCCTGCCACAGCTTCGCGACTACGCGCGGGACAGCATTCAGGTGGCCGACATGGGTGCCGGTGACGCCGTCGCCCTTGATCGACTTCTATCGCTACTGGGATACGTCGATGGCGATTACGCCGACCCCAACACGTTCATGGCTCTCAAGCAGGAACTGGGCGGTTCGCGCCGCCCTGCCTACTACCTCGCCATTCCGCCCTCGCTGTTCGCGACGGTGATCCAGGGACTGCGTGGCGCGGGACTGACTCACGACGCACGGGTCATCGTCGAGAAGCCGTTCGGGCGCGACCTCGCCTCGGCGCGGGAGCTGAACCGCGTTGTTCGCTCCGCGTTCGCCGAGTCCGCGATCTTCCGCATCGATCACTTCCTCGGCAAAGAGGAGATCATGAACCTCCTCTACTTCCGTTTCGCCAACTCGTTTCTCGAACCGATCTGGAACCGGAACTATGTCGCGTCGGTGCAGATCACCTTGGCCGAGCGGATCGGGGTGCAAGGCCGGGGTGCCTTCTACGAGACCGCTGGCTGTCTGAGGGACGTTGTTGAGAACCATTTGTTCCAGGTTGTCGCGCTGCTCGCGATGGAGCCCCCGGCGTACCAGGGCATGAGCGCGGTGCAAAACGAGAAGTTCAACGTGTTCAGGGCCATGCGACCCCTGGGCACCCACGACGTCGTCCGCGGTCAGTTCACCGGCTACCGCGACGAAGCGGGCGTGGCGAAGGATTCGGACGTGGAGACATTCTGCGCTCTCCGGCTGTTCATCGACTCGTGGCGTTGGGCGGGCGTCCCGTGGTACCTGCGGTCCGGCAAGTGCCTGGCCGAGACCGCTGCGGAGGTGCTGGTGGAGCTGAAGCCGCCTCCACAGGCTCTGTTCACCGACTCCGCGCCCGCAGACGGCCGGGCCAACTATCTGCGTTTCCGGCTCTCGCCCAACCCGGAGATCGCGCTCGCAGCCCGGGTCAAGCATCCGGGCGAGGAGTTCGTCGGCGATCAGCGCGAGCTCATGTTGCTCAACGCGCAAGCAGACGCGGAACAACCCTACGAGCGCCTGCTGGCCGACGCTCTGGAAGGCTCCGGAGCTCTGTTCACCCGCGAGGACGCTGTCGAGGCCGCCTGGGCAGTAGTCGATCCTGTTCTCGAGAACCACGACCGCGCCCACCTGTACACGCCTGGCAGCTGGGGACCCAAGCAAGCGGACGCCCTCGTCGCACATCCCGGGTCCTGGCTCAACCCGGTACTGGAGTCGACACAAGGGCAATGACTTGAAGTAACGACGAAGAACCCGGGCTCTCCACAAACGATGGACCGGGCTTGGCACCGGCATCGCGCCCACCGCGACAGCTCCCCAAGCAACGCCGCCTCGCTTGTCTGCGCGCTGGATGATCGCCACGACCGGCATTAGCTTCGGAGGACTGTCACCGCCGGCAGCGACCGCGCGGTGTCTGCGATCATCGACCTGCCAGGCCGACACCAAGGAGACCTCGCCGTGCCAACTGATTCCCGTGCCGGACAGCCCGCCGAGCCGTCCGACCTCGTCGACATCGCTCGCCTCGTCACCGCTTACTACAGCGAGCATCCCGACCCGTCGGTTCCTGACCAACGGGTGTCGTTCGGCACCTCCGGGCACCGAGGGTCGAGTCTGCGAACTAGCTTCAACGACGACCACATTGCCGCCACCACCCAGGCGATCTGCGACTATCGGGCCCGGGCCGGCACCGACGGTCCTTTGTTCCTAGCCCGGGACACTCATGCTCTGTCGGAGCCGGCGTGGGTGACCGCTTTGGAGGTGCTGGCCGCTAACGACGTGACAGTCCTCGTCGACTCTCGCGACGGGTTCACACCGACACCGGCGCTCTCCCACGCCGTGCTGGCCCACAACCGCGCCCCAGTGCGCAAAAGCGGAGTCGCTGATGGGATCGTCGTCACTCCGTCCCACAATCCGCCATCTGATGGCGGGTTCAAGTACAACCCGCCCGACGGCGGTCCGGCCGGAAATGAGGTGACCTCGGCGATCCAGGATCGGGCCAATGCCCTGCTTGGGAACGGTCTGCGCGAGGTTCGACGGATCCCCATTGCCCGGGCCCGGACCGCGGCCACGACCCATGTCTATGACTTCCTCGACGCCTATGTGTCCGACCTCCCCTCGGCTGTCGACCTGGCGGCCATCGCAGGTGCCAGCGTGCGCATCGGAGCTGACCCGCTTGGTGGGGCGAGCGTTGCCTACTGGGGCGTCATCGGTGACCGCTACGGCCTTGATCTGACCGTCGTGAACCCCGAGGTCGACGCGACATGGCGGTTCATGACTCTCGACTGGGACGGGAAGATTCGCATGGACTGCTCGTCGCCTTACGCGATGGCTTCGCTGATCAAGGCACGGAACCAGTTCCAGGTCGCGACCGGCAACGACGCCGACGCGGACCGCCATGGCATTGTCACGCCCGACGACGGGTTGATGAACCCGAACCACTTTCTAGCGGTGGCCGTCGACTACCTCTTCGATCACCGCCCGCAATGGCCAGCCGATGCCGCTGTCGGCAAGACGCTCGTGTCGTCGAGCATGATCGACCGGGTCGCCGCCAGCCTCGGTCGTCGCCTCACCGAGGTACCCGTCGGGTTCAAGTGGTTCGTGGCTGGCTTGCTCGACGGGACGATCGGCTTCGGTGGGGAGGAAAGTGCTGGGGCGTCGTTCCTGCGCCGGGACGGCTCGGTGTGGACGACCGACAAGGACGGCATCCTGCTGTGTCTGCTCGCCTCGGAGATCACCGCAGCTACAGGGAGTACACCAAGTCAGCGCTACCGGACCCTCACCGACCGTTTTGGCAGCCCTGCTTACGCTCGCATCGACGCGCCCGCCACACGGGAAGAGAAGGTTGTGCTCGCCGCGCTGCGACCCGAACAGGTGACCGCGAGCGAGCTTGGCGGCGAGCCGATCACTGCCAAGCTGACCACTGCCCCCGGCAACGGCGCCCCGATCGGAGGGCTCAAGGTGACGACGGCCTCCGGTTGGTTCGCAGCCCGGCCTTCGGGAACCGAGGACGTGTACAAGATCTACGCCGAGTCGTTCCGAGGAGCCGACCACTTGGCCCGCATCCAAGACGAGGCACGCCGGGTCGTCGCCGACGCCCTCCGGGGAGCCTCTAGCCCAACCTCCGGCTGAGGAAGTCCACCTGGCGCGATCACCGGCTCCCAGCCCACCACCGCCCGATGGCGATCGGGGTGACCATCGCGCCACAAACGTGACATCCCGAGGAAGCCTCCACTGTCGGTCCGACCGGGCTGAGCGTGGGCCACTTCCCTCCCCGGACTTGGTTCCGGTTGACCTGCCGATCGCGCCGTCATTGGGCAGTGCACAATCGAAGGCCGGTGCCTTTTCGAAAGACGCGATTCTTCAGTGCTGCGGTCGGACGGCGAGGCGGCGCGCCTGCTCGACCGTGCGCGGGACGCCTCCCACTGTCGACATCTCGATCAGGAACGACGTGGCGGCCCGCACGCCGCTCAGGAAGAGCTGGTCCTGCTGCTGGGGCGTCAGATCGAACTGGGTGGCGCTCAAACCTAGGTTGTCAACAAAGATTGTGCGTGCCGCTGTCGCTTGATCGACGTGGTATCGGTCCCACTCGTTCATCATGGTTCGGAGACAACGCATCGCCTCTTGCGAGCTTTCGTGGCAGGCAACGGTGGTTGGCATCTCGAGCGCCTGCGACGACAGCTTGATACCGATGGTTGGCCAGCGCGGGGGCTGGCCGTCGACACGATCAAAGGCGTCGATCGGGAAGTTGGCGAGCATGCCACCATCGACCCAGGTCACCGATCCGCCACCGTAATGCTGGACTATCGAGGTGTTCCCTGGCCCGGGAATCGTTACGTCGGCAGAGCTTGCCTGCACGACCACTGGCTCGAAGAAGAACGGGATGGACATCGACGCCCGAACTGCCCTAACTACCTGCTCGTTATCGCGCTCGAGCCCGTAGTAGGCGAAGTCCCAGGGCAGCCTGACCAACTCAGCCCGAGTGATGTCGGACGTGTGGACGACCACTCGATATCGACGCTCCGGCGGAAGGCTCATCCCCGGGTCGTCCGCTTCGCTGATCTTGAGATCGTCGAACGTCGTCACGCCGAGGTCGTTGGTGAGGATCGGAGCTAGCCACTCGGCTAGGTAGTCACCTGAATAGATACCCATCCGACGCATCAACGCGGATGCGTCGACGGCGTCCGCTCCGATTGAACCGATTGCGGATATCCAGTGCGCAACGCGGCCTGTCTGCATGAACTGTTTGAAGTCGAGGTTGCTGAGATAGGTTCTCAGCGACACCATCGGCTTGCCAGCCTTGCCAATCGACGCAATGAGGGTCGCCGCGATTGCTCCCGCACTGGTTCCAGCCACGCGAGGAAACGAGTAGCCGGCTTCGCTCAATGCGAGTACGGCGCCGACCAAGCCGATGCCCTTGACACCTCCGCCTTCGAGCACGAGGTCGGCCACGAGCCGCTCTTCACCCTTGGGATCGGTCCAAAGGTCGACCTTTCGCAGGTCAGCGACTGCGGTTTCGAACTGCTGTTGAAGGAACTGCGACCGCCGATAGCCGAGCGGACTTGCATTGTCGATGACCACATCGGTCCGCTCGACTGGCTGCTGCTGCGTAACCTCAGTCACTGCTTCCCCCTATAGAGACAGATCCCGCTCCATTCAGCGACCTAGCCCGACTCGCGATCGGGCTTTGACTCGCCCCGGCTCCCGGCCGAGACATGACATGACGTCGTGGACCTCACGACGGTCCGCTCGCTGCAACTAGGAGGCGATCCCGGCGAGATCAGCCTGGATCGCTGCGACGTTGAGGCCGAGGGTATCGGCCCCCTTCTCGGCAAGCTCGTGGCTAACGATCGCCCAAGCCTCTTCCAAGTACTTGCGGAGGAACGCCCAGGTCACCTCGACGATGCTCCCCCAGGTCACACAAAGCAGCCCTGCCGCTGTGTAACCAACCGCGACTATGCAGTGACCGCCCTCGATATGGGAGCCGGCAACGACCGTCCAGGGCACCGTGTTCCCGGTCTGCTGCTGCTGCGAGAACTGTTGCTGCGCCGAATTCGGACAGGCGATCCCGAGGTATGCACCACCGAGGAATGCGACGCCTTGCTTCAGCTCGACGTCATCACGGTGGTTGAGCGGCGCGTAGGCAGCAATTGTCTGCCCGAACAGCCCTGGGTTCTGCCAGTCCGCAAGCACAGCGGACTCGACGCAGCCCTGGTCGTCCGGTGACAGTACGTGGTACTCAGCCTCGAGCACGGCGGGCGAAGGCCGCGGATCGCTAGCTCCGAACAGCACGTCCCACGCAGCAATGAGGTGATCGACCCCAGCAATGGTGCAGTCACCGAGTGTGTCGTTGCCATCCATCCCCCAGTCGACGCCAGATGGTGCATTGAAGGTTGGAGGTGGCGGCGGAAACGAGTCCGACGCAGTGTAGAACCTGAGGTCCGAGAGTCCGATTGGGCGAACTGCCGGCTTGCGTCCGAGCATGAGCGTCATAGATATCCCCCCCTTGTAAGCCTCTAGATGCTAGCAACTGGTGAGCGCAACTCGACGGCCAGCTCCGAGCAAGTGGCGCTTTGGTGTCACGACATGACGCCGCCGGCGCGCCAGGGACAAACAGCTGCTGCGCCAAATGACACCAAAGATGATTGTGCAGCGCAGTCTGGCCTGGCTCGCCCCACCTGATGGCGGCGGGCTCCGCTGACACGGCGTGGCTTGGACCGTCGCCCCCCGGGGGTGACCGACGTAGGGACGATCTCAAATCCCGCCGCCGGCGGAAACAGCCTCGTGTTGGCCATCGCGACATTCGCTTGCGTAAGGTCGTCCCAACCGAGCCGCGCGCGCGGCTGAGCGATGACTTCTTGCCGGCATTCGACCGCTCGTCATCCTCTCCCGTCCGCAGGACCCCCGAGAGAAGGTGGGCCTCATCTTCGCCACCGCATCGTCATCGGCGGCGGTCGGGAAGCCGCAGATGCCACAGACGAAGCGACCTACCTCGCAGTCGCGCTAAAGAACGCCGGCAGCAGAATGGCTGTGCCGGACCGTTGGCATTTACATGCCGACGTCGGAGACTGCGATCGCAAGAGCGGGCATCGGAGCCCGACTGAGTTTCGGAGACTGACCCGCGACCTCTACTTTCCCGCCAACAAGCTCGGCTTCTTGAGAAGGCGCCATCCGCGACCGGACCGATCCCCAGTAGGAAGCCGTGAGACGACCGATCAGCGCGCGCCTACCGATCACCGTGGATCTTCTTTGCGCAGAGGTGGCGGGTGGTCAGCGAGCCACTATCCGGTTCATCATGATCCCGATCGCCAATGGCGAGGTCGAATCGCCACGGTAGATCGCCTCCGATTCCTCGACCAGGCGAACCCGCGCTGACCAGTTCGCCGAGGGCGTCGCGTACCCGCCACCGGCGAGGGACATCCCAGCCCTCAAGTCTCGGCGGCAATGTCCCCAAGAGGCCAGGCCATTGGGACTCTGCGTGACTTCGTGAGCCCCGGGCGGTAGCAGCAAGCACTGTGAGCTCTGTCCGGACGTTCCATTCGTGAGCCTGGTCGCTCACGTTCGCGCTGCGCCTTGATGCATGTCTACTCCTCGTGAGCCTGGGCGCTCACGTTCGCGCTGCGCCTTGATGAACGTCTACCGCTGCTACCGCCCGAGAACCGGGCCGATGGTCTGAGACCGGACCTCGGTGTGTGTCAGGGCGAGGCACCCAAATGGGGGCAACACCAAACCTGACTGGGCAAACGGCGTTCCACTTCGCTACCGCTGGCCCTGTGACTACGAGAAGCTACTTTGTGAATGTAAACCTCCTCTCGCGGATGAGCTTGGTGGCAATCTCACAACTTTCCGCGTCGTAGAGCGTGCCGCAACCGTTCTTGAGCTCGGCCAGGGCCACCTCGATGGGCAGCGCTGGCCGGTAGGGCCGGTGACTGACCATGGCCTCTACGACGTCGGCAACAGCCAGGATGCGCGCCCCCATGAGGATCTCTCCGTCTCGGAGCCCATCCGGGTAGCCGGAGCCGTCGAGGCGCTCGTGGTGCTGGTGGATGATCTCCGCCACGTTTCGCTCGAAGCCAATGGAACCGACGATCTCGGCTCCGGCGGCGGCGTGCTGGCGGATGAGCTGCATCTCTATCTCGCTGAGGCGTCCCGGCTTTGAGAGGATCTCGGCCGGCACGACGGTCTTTCCGATGTCGTGCAGGACGGCAGCAATGCGCAGCGACGCGACGCTTTGCTCATTCCAGCCAAGCTCACGGGCTATCGCGCACGCGAATTCGGCCACTCGTCGCTGGTGACCCGCCGTGTAAGGGTCGCGCAGCTCGGTGGTAGCACCGAGAGCAGTTACCGCCCCCTCGAGGGTAAGCGCTAGTCGCTCGGCGCTGGACGCTAGTTCCTGTTCGGCACGGCGGATTTCGGTGACATCGAGATTGACGCCGACGATTCCTGCTGGCTTTCCTGCGACGTCAGTGAAGACTGCCTTGTGTGTCAGTGTTTGAAGGGGACTGCCGTCCGGGCCAGGCCACTCGAACTGTTCTTCAGCGGGCAGGTCTGGGTGAGCAAGCAGGTCGCGGTCGGAGGCATCGAAGCGCTGCGCATACTCAGCTGAGGTGACCTCGAACACTGTCATGCCGATGACATCTTCCTTGGAGCGACCGAAGGAGGCAGCGTAGGCGTTGTTGCAGCCCACGTAATGCAAAGAGGCATCCAGGAAGAACATGGGCAGCGGGACGGCCTCCAGGAGCTCCTCGAGGAAGTGCGTGCGCTCTACAGCGGCCTGCTTACCCTCCAGTAGCTGGGTGATGTCGGTGACGACGCCGATGCCTCCGCTGACCTGGCCAGCGTCGTCTGGACGCGAGGTGAAGGTGAGCCTCAGCCAACGGCCACCATGTCTCACGACCGATGTCTCGACTGCTCCCGTCCTGAACGAGGGCTCTCGCGGGTAGTCAGAACCTCCGTCATCATGAAATACGTCGTCACAGCGATGCCCGATGATGTCCTCGAAGTCGCGGCCTGTCAGTCTCGAAGTGGCAGTGTTGCAGCGCACGATCAGGCCGTCGCGGTCGAAAATGACGACCGAGCTTCCCATCGCGTCGAAGGTCTCGCGCCACTCGGCGACGACCGCTTCGAGCCGCGACGCTGCTTCCCGCTCGTCGGTGACGTCCTGGTAATAGCCGGTCAACGCGACCGCTTTGCCAGTCTCGTCGCGCTCAGTTGCGACCTCGCCGAAAAGGATGTGCTCACTACCGTCTCTGTGCACGACGCGGAACTCGACCGCTGACAACTCACCAGTTTCTAAAGCGGTGGCACGCGCCAACAGGACTGAGTCCTGGTCATCGGTACGAATGCGCGTCGTCAAGATGGACGTCTCATCGGCGTCCAACTCACCGGGGTCGATATCGAAGAGTGCGAACATCCCTTTCGACCAGCGGACCTGATTCGTCACAACATCTACGCGCCAGCTGCCGACGCGCGCGACCCGCTCGGTCACGTCACGAGCGGCCTCGCTCTCGCGTAAGGCTGCTTCGGCAAGCTTGCGCTCGGTGATGTCCTCCACAAATCCCTCGTAGCGAAGTCCCTCTCCGTCTGGTCCAAGGACGAGATGACTGCTGACCGATACCCACACCGAACTTCCATCTCTGCGAAAGAATCGGCACTCGTAGTCGCGGACTGTCCCAAGATCCAGGAGCACTTCTCCGAAGCGGCGCCGTTCATCCGGGTCCACCCAGACCTGATGAGCCGAGTCGGCTGTTTTACCGAGAACCTCCGTTGCCGAGCTGTATCCGAGCATTGCGGCAAAAGCCTCATTTGCTGCAAGTATCTTGCCCCCGAGGGAGGCCTGATAAATGCCCTCGATTGCGTTATTGAATAGGTCTCGATACCACTCCTCACTTGCAGACAGATTGTCTTTGGTGGCCTGCTGCGCTGTGAGGTCGCAGCCGTACCCAGTAACACCGACGATTGCGGCTTTCGCATCTAGTAGCGGCTCATACACGACACCGAACTTAAGCTCATGTCCCGGCTTTCCGCGACAGACGCCGAAGACGCGACGCTCGCCGGCGAGCGCACGTTTGAGGTCGGCCTGCATGGTTTCGCGATCAACTGCGACGCTCTGGTAATCGACAATCCGGCCACCGAGGACGATCTCGGTGCCGTAAGCCTCTTTCATGTTGGCAGCGTGAACCCGATTGAACGCCGTGTAGCGCAGCTCGCGGTTAAGTGTGAAGACGGCCTGGTCAATCTCCTCCCGAGGAGGGCCCTCAAAGGTGCGAGACACCATGGCCAGCTCCTCTCAGACTCCGCCACTGACTCGACGCAACTGAGTTCGACACCGTGCTAACCACCGCCCTCTGCCACAGAAGGTCAAATAAGACTACGGCGTCCAACACTATTTTGATATGGACGGACTGTCATTTATCGCTGGTCAATGTGTCCTTCTTCAGTCTGACCAAATCGATGAGCTCCTTGGGAGAATCGAGCGTGGCCTTCTCGAATGGAAAGAAGAGATGGTGCGAAC
>Ga0182013_10008208_pt1 | contig 11304 bp, 3 predicted proteins | sample 612S2MmetaG_FD_120487 | JGI IMG/M metagenome (GOLD analysis project Ga0182013, IMG submission 120487) | Permafrost microbial communities from Stordalen Mire, Sweden - 612S2M metaG | ecosystem: Environmental > Terrestrial > Soil > Wetlands > Permafrost | place: Sweden: Stordalen | collected...
AAACACGATTGCCGGATGTGGATCCGTGGGACCGACTCTGGTCGCGGGAAACTGGCAGGCGACCTGCACGACTTCCGCGCTGGTTGCTCCCTCAGACTCAATCACGGCGACCTACTCGGGCGATCCGAGTTTCACCGTAGCTTCGGCAGCCACGCTGACCCAGACCGTCACCGCGCTCCCCGCCACGTTGACGCTGACATCGAGCACCGGCACGTCGGCTTCGAACGTAAACGCCTCGGTGACGTTTACGGCGCAACTGGGCGGCGCGACATTCACCCCGGTTACTCCTTCAGGGAACGTCGCATTCACGGCGGCTGGAACCACAATTACCAATTGCGGATCCCAGTCGGTGGCTCTGGTGGGTGGAAACTGGCAGGCGACCTGCACGACTTCCGCGCTGGTTGCTCCTTCCGATGCAATCAAAGCGACCTACTCGGGTGACCCGAGTTTCGCTGTGTCGACGGCAGCCACGCTAACGCAGACAGTCACCCCGCTCCCCGCCACGCTAACGCTAACGTCGAGCACCGGCACAACGGCCTCGAATGTCAACGCCTCAGTGACGTTTACGGCACAACTGGGCGGCGCAACATTCACCCCGGTTGTTCCTTCAGGGACCGTCGCATTCACGGCGGCTGGAAGCACGCTTGCCAACTGCGGATCCCGGTCGGTGGCTCTGGTCGGTGGAAACTGGCAGGCGACCTGCACGACTTCCGCGCTGGTTGCTCCTTCGGACGCAATCAAAGCGACCTACTCGGGCGACCCGAGTTTCACTGTGTCGACGGCAGCCACGCTGCCCCAGACCGTCAACCCGCTCCCAGCTACGCTCGTTATCACTGCGTCTCCATCTACCTCAGTGGCTGTCGGCCAGCAAGTGATCTTTACGGCTACGGTAGGCGCAAGTTCCCTGACCCCGACGGTACCTTCGGGGACTGTAACCTTCACGATCAACGGGAACCCCAGTGGCGAATGCCCCCCTGTGACGGTGAATTCCAGCCAGCAGGCTACCTGCACGACTTCGTCGCTGGTTTCCCCGGCCGACGTGATCGATGCGACCTACAGCGGCGATCCGAACTTCACCTTTACAGGCACGGCAACCATTACAGAATCGGTCGGCAAAACCGGGGCTACAACCGGGTTATCGTCCTCACTGCCTACCGCGTCCGTAAACCAGGTCGTGACCTTCACGGCTAAAGTGACGGCGCCCACAGGCAAGGTTGTGCCCACAGGCAGCGTGATCTTTACGCAGGGCAGCACCATGCTGTGCTCTGCGGTGACCCTCACCGTGGGCACGTCGAGTTCGACTGCAACATGCAACTATGCTTTCCCTGCGGCCACTGCCACTACCGGTGTGACCGTCACTGCAACCTTTAGCGGCGATTCGGACTTCGGGCCAGGGACAGGCGGTACCGTCAATCAGGTTGTCAATGCCGACAGCAACACTACTTCCGTCACCTCCTCGCCTGCTTCACCCTCAGTGGACCAGCAGGTGACGTTCACGGCTGTCGTCATGCCCGCCAACACAGGCACCGCCGTACCCGCCGGGACCGTGGCCTTCAGCTCCAGCGCTTCGACCACGCCCATCTGTGCTGCTTCAACTTTGACAACTTCGGGAACCAATGCGACTGCGACTTGCACTGCCCCGGCAAACACATTTACCACACAGGGGACGTACACGATCACGGCAGCATATTCCGGAAACGCCAATTTCACCGCTACGTCGGGAACAGAGTCGATGGTCGTTGGCAAGGCCGCATCCACGACGACTATTGCTCCGGCTGCCGCTTCGGTTGTTGGCCAGTCGGTGACCTTTATGGCAACGATCCAGCCGTCCGCCCTTGGCTCGACGACTGTTCCAACACAGAACGTGACCTTCAGCTATACCCTTAGCGGTGGGGCGTCAGTACCCATGTGCAGCAACGTCTCTGTCAGTCCTTCAGGGAACAATGCGACTGCCAGTTGCACCTTCGCGCTTCCCACGGCGGGCTTTTACACCGTCTCGGCGGCATATAGCGGAGATTCTAACTACTTGACGAGCACCGGCACTGTGACCCAGACAGTCAACCCGGCGTCGCTGTCGCTAGCAGTGGCTTCTTCTTCCCCTGGATCGCCGTCTTCGGTGAACCAGCCTGTAACCTTCACGGCTACCTTGGGCCTTCCCTACACAGGTACAAAGCCCTCTTCAACTGTGACCTTCAATGATACGAGCACAGGATTGATCCTATGCGCAAACGAACCAGTCTCCGGTTCGAATATCACTTACACGGCGTCCTGCAATTACACCCCGACTGCATCTTGGACGGCGAAAACTCATTTGATCACCGCGACGTACAACCCGGGCGACCCCAACTTTTCCACCATAGTGACACCTGTATCACTCCCTCAAGTGGTCAATCCTGCGACGGCCACTGCGACCCTGACATCCTCTGCTCCGGCCACCGTCGTCGCTACCCAGGTGGTCGTTTTCACGGCGACCCTTGCTACGACGTCCGGAGCAGTTGTCCCATCCAGCACCTTTAGCTTTACGTCGACTGGCCCGTGGAATCCTGCAGCATCCTGCTCGAGTGCGGCGCTTAAGACAGGCTCTCCCACCGCGTCTGGCCAACAGACAGTTACCGCGACCTGCACCGCTACATTCCCTGACACGGCCGCGGCTGCGGCTGCCGCTCAGACGATCTCGGCCACCTACTCGGGCGATAACAACTTCACCGCCACCGGTAGCGGCACCTTCTCACAAACGGTTCAGACGTTGAGCATTTCGAATTCTGTGACACCGGCGGTGAGTTCCACCGGAAAAACTGGCCCCGAAATATTCCTCACCCAAGGCTATTCCACCGCAACCAGTTCGACGCCCGGCACGGATCCATTCAATCCCACCTCCGTCAGCCTGGTCGTATTGTCCACGAACAGCTTCAGCGATCAGTTGAACGTCGTTTGCCAGGTCACCAACAATGCGAACCAGGCGATCGTCACCGATCCATCTTGCACGCTGTCAACAGCTACGCCTCCACCCCCTCAAAACACCACGATGTTGCCCGGGACGAACGGCACCTCACTGATTTACACGCTGAAAGCCACTTCATCTGCAACCATCGGAGCCTACACCGTGACGTTGACCGCCACGGACAACAGCACACAAACTCTTTCGCAGCAAACGATCCTAACTGCATACGTTGTGGGCGTGGCTGGACCGTTGAGCCAGGTCCCGGGCGCAAGCGCAACAGAAAATGTGACCTTCAACACGGCCTCCGCAACGCCTTCCGCAGAACTTGTTTCCATTGCTTGCGGCACGGTCGTGAATACTGCCACTGGAGCGCCATTGGCAGCCAGCCTGAGCAACCTGATTAGCTGCACCGGGCCGAATACGACTGTGACGGCAGGTGGCGAGACGCAGATACCGGTGACCATCGTGGTTTCTACCACGACTTCCGCTCAGTTGTGGCGCTCAAGCACGGTTTACGCAGGGTTATTCCTCGGGATTCCGCTTTTTGCGCTGATGGGATGGGTTGGGAGCAGAAAGTTGCCGCGCAAGAACTTCTTCCGATTCATCGGATTGATTCTGATGATTGTAATTGCCTCGTATGCTGCAACCGGCTGCGGCGGCAGTTTCACCAAACCGACCACGGTCACCACCAACAACAGTTTCCCAGCGGGAAACTACCTGGTTCAAGTGGTTGCCACCGACAACTCAAAGCCGACTCCCAACAAGTACTATGCGGTGGTGCCTTTGACTGTTAATTCGAATTGAGTGAGCGGAGAAGTCGATGTTGTTCTCGGTGTAACGTTAATTTCCAAGATTTGCGCTGATTGCGCAGGGGAGAATCTGTGAAAGCCAAAGCACTGTTGCTCTTCGTGTTGTTTGCATGCATGCCGACGGTCTACTCGTTCGGACAGGTTGATTGCACTACGTCGACCAAATTGGTCTGCGAGTTTCCTTTTTCCGCACAATACCTGGCGAACAACTCCGTTGGAGGCACAGCCTTCCTCAACGCGATCAACGGGGCAGCTACGCCAATTAACATCTCCATCGCCACCCAGTTGACTCAGCTTCCCGTGCCCAGCGCCTCTGTCGGCGTGGTGACGATCAGGGACAAGGGCAGCGATGTTGGACATCCCTTCGACAATCTGGGCCCGATCCTTACCGACCGTCCGGACACAGTCGGCAGGAAGCACCTCTTCATCGGCTCCAGCTTCCAGGAATTCAATTTCAATGCGCTCGATGGTGTCAACTTGGGATCGCTGCTCGTTGGCTTCACATACTCCCAAAATGCGCCTGCCCCAAATCAGAGCGATATCCAAACATTCTACGGCGGAGATACCAACACTATCACTTTTCAGCTTAACCAGTATGCGGAAATGGCGACATACGGTCTCACGAATAGAACCGATGTGTCGCTAGTTGTACCGATCAATCAGATCTCGCTCCGCGTTACATCGTACGGCTTCCAGTCGTACTTCTATGATTCAGCGTCCAACCAATATGTAAACGTGCTCCCTGTGGAAGCGCCCCCGAGTCTATCTTCAAAAGGCACGGCCACAGGAATAGGGGACGTGACTGTAAGTCTGAAGCAGTTGCTTCTTGGCAGCGAGGGCAGCCGTACCGCGGTTTCAGCTGGATTCGGGATGCGCTTCCCAAGCGGCGATGCGCTCAACTATCTTGGTTCCGGCGCATTCGGCGGAAACCTGTACGGCCTGTTTGAATACAGGTGGAAGGTGGCTCCGCATCTCAAGCTGAGCTACCAATGGAACGGCACCTCACAGTTGATGAACCTTTCCGCGCCGGCAAATACGACTCGGCTGCCGGGAGGACTTCAATACGACGGCGGAGCTGACATTCGAATCAGCAGGCCATTGACACTGGCGGTTGACCTACTGGGAAACCAGTTTGTGAATACGCCGTCATTCACATTGACGACGAATCCGGCTCAGCATACCACCTCCCCGCCGGCACCCTATTCCAGCTACATCACTGTCTCTCACCCTCCCAACACTTACACAACAGTCAACTTCAGTTCAGGCTTGAAGTATTCGCTTGGAAAGCATTTTCTCGTGTACGGGAACGTGCTGATACAAGCCAATAATGTAGGCCTGCGAAGCGAACCTGTGCCGCTGTTCGGTCTTGCTTACAAGCGCTAGACGCTGACAGGACGTAGAGGCGGATTCCCGGCTGCGAATATGCACCCAGGGATTTGCGGTCTGGGCAATATAGCGGTTCTCAAGCTGCTGCAGAGGGAAAGCACGACTGCCAAGCGGCTTTTTCCTTCAGCAAATGCCGCATTTCACAGCTTTCAAGACCTCACTTGAACTGGAGAACCGCTCTCAGACAAGAGGATTGCACGCGCTTGCGAAAATCCTGGTGGATTCCGCGAGATGGATCGGGTACCCGGCGGGAGTCAGGACTCGAAGGGTCAACCGCAGCTTCCTTTACCAGCCGGTGAGTTGCCAGCCGTCTGGGATCTTCGAAAAGCGGAATGTCTTTTGCGGGTGCGAACGCTGCGGGTCGCCGCTCTTGAGGTAGATCGTTATATTTTCAGCGCAAGTCAAAGTCGGTGCATCCGGTGAACCGCCTACCTGCTGGTTGCATTGCTCCTTCACCTCAAAGCTCTTGGCGTCGTCGCACCATCCTGCATAATCCTTCAACCGGCCTTGATATTTGCTGTTGAAAACAGCCTCGCACTCCTTCTTGCTTTTCCCGGACGCTTGCGTATACAGGCTCTCATAGGCGACCAGGGCCGGCGTCAGGGCAGCCTGGTCTGGAAGAGTCGGCCTGGCTGGAGCCGGATTGTTGACCACCGGCGTTGCAATCACAGCCGCCTGCTTCGGTTCATTGACGGTGACAGTCTGCTCGTCCAGCACGGTTCCGTTTCCAATCAATTGGTACTTCGTCGTGTGATCTGGATAGTCCTTTTGATTGCCTTGGAACCGAAGGCCGTCGCCAAGACCGGGAATCGAAACCGTCGAGGCGTTCTTCACGTCCCAGGCGAGCTGAACCGGACTACCCTTTTCGATGACGCTTGAACTAAGAGTCAGCTTTCCCGATGGCTGAGCTACAACGATTGGCGATAGTTCCACGTCAACCGTCTGCGCCCGACCTCCCGCTATCGTGACCGGCTTGGTTGCAGCCTGAAACTTGTCGAGGGAAACATTAACTGTATGCGGGCTCGGACTCAGGTCAATCCAATAGCTCCCAGTTGAATCGGCCGTTCCCTTAAACTGTCCATCCACAGAAATTTGCGCACCGCCGTTGGTGTGGATGGTCAACCTGCCGGTGGAAGGCGGCGGCGGAACATATTTATCCAAGATGAATCTGTCCTGCAGCTCCTTGCCCTTGGCAATCGTAACAGTGTGTTCTTTCGAATCCGTATAATCCGGCGGCCACGCATATTTGACGGTGTGGGGTCCTTCACCCAGAGAGATCTTTTCTCCCGCAGCCTTGGTCCCAAAGTTCTTCCCGTCTATGAATACCCTGACTTTGCCCAGATCCCCCTGCGGAATCGGGACGAGGTATCCGGCTGAATCCGACGGAGGCAGCGGAGAGAGGATAAGCGGGCCCGGAACGTCTTCGCCACGCATGGGAGTCAGATCGTCTTCGAACGGCAAGTATCCCGTTTTGGAGACCACAATATGATGCGTCGTTCCCGGCTTCACGGAGAATGTGAGGCGTCCGGGCGGATTTGTCGGAATCGCAGTTCCATCGATAGAAATGACAGCATCGACGGGAGAAACTGCGAAACGGAAGTGGGCTTCGGACGGTGGCGGCGGGGACGAGGGTCTCCGCATGTTCCAGACCACGATCGCCACGACAGCCACCAGCGCCAGGCCCGCGGTGGGAACGATCCAGATCGGAAGTTTCCTAGGCTTGGCCGTAGCGATCGCTGATAGTTGCGCATCGAATGCGGCGCCGGCGCTGGCTGACGTGCCGGACCGCTCGAGGGCCTTCTTTACCGACTGTCCGATGCGCTGCCAATCCGCCTGCTTCTTCGCATCGGCGAACTCCATCCATGGAGTGGCGTTCTTCAAGGCTGCCAGCGCACCTTGGGGATCGTTTTTGAACAGCGCGTCGCGCGCCGAGTCGATGGATCTTCCGACAATTTCCCGTCCGTATGAGGACCGCTCTGCTTCGAGCTTCTGAATTTCGTGGGTCAGCTCGGCGGATTCGCCGTAGGCGCGCACGACCGCCTGCAAAGACTCCAATCCAACTGAAAAGTCGTTCTTGCGTGCAGCTGCACGGGCGGCGCTGATCGCCTTGCCAATGATCTGCTTCTCCTCGTGCTCGGCCTGCAAGGAGGTCAAGAGTTCCTGGAGCACCGGAAGCACCGGCAAGGCGGCCATCTCCTGGCGCAGTATCTTGACGGCTTCCTCAATCTCGCCTCGTTCCCTTAGCAGTTCAACGCGCTTCTGCAGCACTTCAATCTTTCGAACAGCCGCAGCCTGCTGTTCCCGAACCTCCTCGAGAAGACGGGACAAAGATGCGTCGCCTGTCTTCTGGATGCCGTACTCCAGCAAACTACTGGCATCCTCCAAGCGTCCATCCCGGATCAGGGCGTTCCCCTCGGAGGTGCAGCGGCTAATAATCTCACTACGCTGCAGCTTTGCTTGCTCCTCTCGTGCGTAAGCGAGAAGATCGTCGACACCCGGATGATTGCCAAATTCAAGCTGGAAAGATTCGAGAATGTCGATTGCCTTGCGGAATTCCTTCCCAGCCATCAGCTCCTGTGATTTGAGCAGCGTGTCGGTGCGCACCTGTTCGACACGGAGGGTGTCCATCTGTTGGCGCAGGGATCGCTCGTACGCGATCAGCCGCTCTTCGCCAGGCACCTGCTTCAAAGCCCTTTGGAGAACGGCCAACCCTTCCAGCGGAGATCTTGCAAAGAGATCTCTGGCTTCTGAGATCGCGCCATCCACCAAACGCTTCTGTTCGAACTTGCGTGCTTCGGTGGTCACCTCGGCTTTCAAGCGATGCAGCGCCGTCTCATTCGGTAACTTGTCGATTGCACGATTGACCAGATCCGCCGCTTGATCGTAAGACTCCGTTCTCAGGAAATCATTGACTCTTGTCTGAATCTCCTCAAGGATGACCCGGCGTTGTTCCTGCTCTCTGACCTTCACCCATTCCCGGCGGAGTTTGTCGGTTTCCGGATTTGAAGGATCGATGCTCTCGGCTTCACGAAGGTGTTTGTCCGCGGTTGTGAGATCTCGCGCGGCAAGCTGGCCGCGTGCCATATCCAGCAATTCGAGAATTCTGCCGCGCTGGGTTTCAATTTCTGCTTGCCGGGCAAGAACCCCATTTAGAACCAGAAGCTTCTGATTCTCGGGGTTCTCCTGGAGGCCCTTGGCCACGATGCGCTGTGCGGCGACGATATCGCCCCGGTTTCTTGCCGACTCAGCTTCAGCCAACAACCGAAGGCTGATTTCATAGCGGCGCTTCTTATCCTCAACAGATTGAATTCTCAGCCTCAGATCGCCCGAAAAGGCGTCGAGACTCTGCGCATCTCTCAGCTGGGTAAGCGCTTCATCAAAGTTGCCGGACAAGAGAGCTTCGTCGGCGCGGATGATGCACTCGCGAAGCCGTTCGGCACGCTTAATCCGATCCTGATGCTCCCGAACGAACTTACGAAGCTTTCTTACTTGTGTATTGGACGGGTCGAGCCTCACGGCCTCTTCCAGAAGTTCGAGCGCAGGCGTAAAGCGACTTTCCGTTGTCAGCCGCTCCGCATCGTCGAAGAGCTCCGATACGCGGGTCCGCTTGAGATCTTCGATAACTTCGTGGAGGGCGTCGGCGAAATCCTCACCGGTCGAGTATCGATCTTCGCGATTCTTGGCCAGCGATTTCGCAACGATTTCGTCGAGCGCAGGAGGGTAATCGTGGAGATAATCTCCCAGTGGAGTGTACGCTTCATTCACGATCTTGTAGGCAGCCGTCGCCTCGCCACCAGTGAAAGGCTCCGTTCCCGTGAGCAGCTTGAAGAGGGTAACTCCCGCCGAGAAGATGTCGACGCGGCCGTCGATTGCGCCTCCTTTGAACCGCTCCGGCGCTATATAGTGCAGCGACCCAATGACAGCGCTGGTTTGCGTGAGTCCAGCCTTCCCTTCCCCATCCTGGATCTTGGCAATCCCGAAGTCGATGATCTTGGCCACACCGTCTGGCTGCACAATCACGTTAGCCGGCTTTATATCCCGATGGATAATTCCTTTCTCGTGGGCATAGCTCAGCGCTGAGCAGACCTGCTCGATGATTCTCAGCTTGGTGATAAGATCAAGCTCTCGGCCTGAGTTGATGATCTTGTCGAGTGCTTCACCCTCGACGAATTCCATGGCGATGAAGGGCAAACCGTCCTGGACGCCCATTTCGTAGACCGCTGGAATATTGGGATGGCGCAGAGTTGCTGCCTTGGCTTCGACCTGAAAGCGAGCTAACCCCTCATCGAGAGCAGACTTGAAGGGCCTTTTGATGGCAACCCTGCGACCCAGGTCGACATCCTGGGCGAGCAGAACCTCGCCCATGCCTCCCCGGCCGAGCACCCTGATGATCTCGTATTTGCCGATCTTTCCCGCGGAGATATTTTCCGTTGCCATGGCCGAGCCTTTTTCGATGTTGAACAGGCAGTCCTGGTGGCCCACAAAGCCGCTGCCGCACTCAAAAGACAACCATTCCTTCGTTGCAGCGCAGGGGATCTCTGCTTCACACGTTATCACGAAAATGTACAGTTAAGGAACCCAAAACCCTAATCCAATGACGGTTTTAATTCAACGTGATTCACTCGGGAATTCTGCGGCACTGAGGCGCGACAGCTGTTCCTTGTTCTGCGCTTGCCCTCAATGACGGCGATGAAGCCCTGAAATCTCGACCAAGACGCCGCCACAATTAAAACGGTGACGTGTCGCGATCCATAAGTGGCCCATCAAGCTTCGGTCATCATGTGGTCCGTTTATGGTTGCTCCTAACCGGACATGGGCGCGCAAAATCCAGAAAAAACTGGGCCGGATTCGATGGTATACTACGGGCAACTTCAGAGGGGTCTGCGATGATCGTTAAGAGCGTCGGTCTAGGCGGCTCTAACCTCGTCCAAGACGTCAGGACGGTTCAGCATCTGCTCAATCGGGCTCAAGCCAGATTGCGTGCCGCGAAGTTCCCCTTTGGTGCGTTTGTGTTCCTGGCTGAGGATGGTGTTGTCGGAACGCGCACAATCTCGGCAATTAAGCTGTTTCAGCGTAATGCAATGAGTTCGCTACATCCCGACGGCCGGGTGGATCCTGGAGGGCGCACTTTGCGGCTTCTGGATTCGACGGCGGCAGGCCACATCCCGCCGGTACCTGGAGGCGGAGGCGTTCTAAGCGCCTCCTCATCGGCTTCCGAGCTGGCGACCAGCCCCCACATCAAAGCCATGCTGGACGTCCTCGGATTTACCGAGGGAACGGGGACTAACTACGGCAAAGTGGTTAACGGGCTGGTGCTCAAATCCCCTTACTATCCTGACCTAGTCGGCAAACGAAACGTGAGCGTGACCAATTTTTCGCGGCATCCCGATATCCTTGTCCAGGTCAGTGCGGCCCTCAAGAGCACCGCGGCGGGCCGGTATCAGTTTCTGATAGATACCTGGAACGGTTTGAACCTGCCTGATTTCTCGGCTCCCAATCAGGATGTCGCCGCCGTCCAGCTGATGAAGGGGCGAGGCATGATTGCCCCGCTTCTCGCCGGCAACCTCGACGATGCCGTTTATAGGGGGGCTCCGGAATGGGCCAGCCTGCCAACAGAAAATGGTGGAGGCTACTACGGCGGCCAGCCGGCGCGGACGATCGCCGAAATCCGGAAGGTGTACAGCGCCGCGCTACAGACGTATCAGAGGTTGAAGGCGGCCTCGACCCAATGAGGCTTCCAATGCGCGGGGTCGCAGGATTCCTTGTCGCTGTCAGCATCCTTTGGACCCATGCTGCGTCCTGCGCCACATTGGACAGCTCACTTCTGACTGCAGCGCAGGAGGGAAATGCCCCAAAAATCCACTCGCTGCTATCGCGCGGTGCCAACCCAAACGCGGCGAATTCCGATGGAAACACATTAACCGCCCTCATGCTGGCCGCTCGCGGAGGCCATTCGAACGCGGTTAGGCTCCTGCTGGAGGCAGGAGCGAAAGTGCAGACGACCGGCGCAATCGCGGTGGGGGTGTCTGGCGTCAATGAAGGCGTTACCGCGCTGATGGAAGCGGCTGCCTCCGGCGACCCCGCCATAGTTGAGCTTCTGCTCGATCACCACGCCGACCCAAATGCAGCGGCGGTCTATGAGGAGACCGATTCGGCTGGCGCGACCCG
>Ga0182013_10008210_pt1 | contig 11304 bp, 7 predicted proteins | sample 612S2MmetaG_FD_120487 | JGI IMG/M metagenome (GOLD analysis project Ga0182013, IMG submission 120487) | Permafrost microbial communities from Stordalen Mire, Sweden - 612S2M metaG | ecosystem: Environmental > Terrestrial > Soil > Wetlands > Permafrost | place: Sweden: Stordalen | collected...
CGCCGCCGCCACGCTCCGGTCAATATCTTCCGGCTGCATCGACGTCAAGTCGAAGAACATTACGATCAGCCGGTGATTGCGCAACTCTTCAGGCTTGGCCACTACTACCGCCTTTTGACCGTTGCCGCCGAGGCCCGCCGCCAGGCCGCTCACCGTGGCCTCGTTCAGCGGCGTCGCCATGTCCACGCTTTCAAAGTCGAATGTATCGATCTGCTGTTGCTTGCCATTTTCGAAGATGCTGAAGTCGCTCTGCTTGAGCCCGCGCACCACCTCGCCCGTCTTTGTGTCACGTACCACTACGTTGGTCAGCACAAGGTCGCTATTCAGCTTCAGCGTGAAGCCGCCCTGCGGAGCATTCGAAACCTGAGCAGCGTCCTGCGCCAGCGCCGGACCCATGCCCGGAACGCCAAGCGCCGCCGCCGCCATTCCCGCTCCGACCTTCCGCAACCAACTCTTCATTGATTCCCTTCCGCGTCTGCAACTAACTCCGCAAACTCGCGCCAAGCGCGGCTAACCCCGCTAACCAGCGCGAAGCGCCGCCCCGCTAAAACCTGAACCGCGCCGTAAATTCGAACGTCCGCATCGCGCCCGCGGAAGTTATTTGCCCGAACTTAGGCTGATTCACTACCGTGCCCACGCCCGCGTACTGCACCGTGTTGAACGCATTGTTCATCATCGCGCGAATCTCAAGGCTGCGCGTGTCGCCCATCTGCATTGTCTTTGAAAGCGACATATCGTTCGAAACCGTTCCCGGACCTTCGATCGAGTTACGCGGCGCGTTGCCGAAGAAATCGCAATACCCCGGCGTATTTGTTGGCGCTGAGTAAGCCGCGGGATTGAACCATTGTTGCAGCGATCTGCCCCCGGCGGTTACCGAAGCCCCGGTAAGGTTGGGCCGCATAACTCCGCCCGTGCCGCACGTGGTGCTTGTAACTGACGCCTGATAACTAGGACTAATCCAGTTGCCAGTCGCGAACTTGAATGTTCCTGAAACTGAGAAGCCTTCAAGGATATGCGAGCCCGCGCCCGTAGTTACCCAGTACTTATCCTTGCCGAAGGGTAACTCGTAGAGATAACTTCCGCTCACCGAGTGCCGCACGTCGAGACTCGAATTGCCGAGTTCGCCCAGCACATTCTGCCAGTTCTGCACGCCAACGCCGCCTACGCTACCCAGCGCGCCGGCGTCGTCGATGGAGTGCGACCACTGGTAATTGGCTCCCAGCGCAACTCCACCCGACATCCGCTTGTTCACGCGAACCGTGCCCGCATTGAACTTGGAGAACGAAGCCGTCTCGTCATAAGTGAAATTAAGCGGATAACATCCCAGCGATCCATTGCATACCGATGGATCGGTTCCAGGGCTGCTAGGAATCGCACGCGGCGCGATCACCGTATCCAGACGGCTGCCGCGCGTTCCGTTGTAGCCGATGTTCATCACGATGCCCCAGGGCAACGTCTTCTGTATGTCAACGTTCCACGCCTGCACATAAGGCAACGGATAATGCGGATCGATCGCGACGCTCCCCAGCGTGGCCGGCGCGGGAAATCCATTTCCGAGCGTGAAGCACGTCATCGGCACGGTTCTCGCGCACGCCGATGAAGCACTGTTTCCGCTGGCTTCCTGGTTGGTCTGCTCGTTGGTAAATGGCGGTTGGTGCGCCATTTCGTTGGCAAAGGTCGCGTACTCACCTTGTGTGTAATTCATGCCATACCCGGCGCGCACTACGGTCTGCTTCAGCTTCGGCACCCGCCACGCCAGTCCCACGCTCGGCCGGAGCGCCTTGCGCCACGCGCCGACCAGCGACCCCGGGTACCCCGACGAAGTCCCGGCTGTCACCTCGGTCACTGTCGTGAACCCGCCCGCGGGGTTGGTTGCCACATAAGCCAGGTGACCGTACTTCTCGCTGTATGGCGCGAAAAACTCGTAACGCACGCCGTAATTCAGCGTTAGAGACGACGTAACGCGCCAGTCATCCATGGCATAGGCGTCCATCACGTTGTCGCGCAGGTAGCTCTTCTGGAGAGACGAATTGAGCGTTGTCGACTGCGGCAGGCCGAGCAGAAAGTCTGCCATCGACGAGCCGGTCGCCGGATCCTGCGCGGCGTCTTCCGTAAACAGGCCAGTGAAGGTGAAATTCCCCGTCGCATTGGACCCGGCCAGAAAATCGCGATGCACGCGCCGGTAGTCGCCGCCGAAGCGCAGGTTGTGTTTGCCGTGAATCCAGCTCAAAACCTCTGTGGCAGAGATTGTCTGCGAAATCGAGAAGCTCGGCTGCGTCTCACTCAGTCCGCTGAGCTGGTTAAGATTGATGCCCGGCAGACCGAAGTTGAGTGGAACGTCGTTAGGAACCGTGATGCCGGCAGCGTTTGCAACATCATTGGATGTTTTGGTGAAAAAGTTGGTCGTGTCGCTGCTGCTTCGGTTCCAGCTCACGTTTGAGATGCTGGTGACCTTGTGGTAGCCGATTGTGTAGCCGGCCTGCACGGAGTTGGAATCTGACGCGCTCTTGCCGCCCAGTTGAGGAACAAAATTCACATGGTCGGAAGCCGAATGGCTCCAGTTGTAATTGAAGTTGATGCTCTGCCGCAGCCCTTGATTCTGCCCTTGCTGCCTTCGCCCGCCGCCGCCACCCGCTCCGCCGCGCCCGCCACCCAGCATCGTCGCGTTCTTGCCCAGCGCCCGCATGTAGCGCACGCCCACTTGCGTGCTGTTCGATTGCTGGGTGGTCAGCAGGTGGTAGTTGTAGTTATTTAACCCCGTGCTGCTGGTCACGTTCGGCTGCGGAAAATAACTCAGCAGCGCAGTTGCTTGCGATGCGATCAGCCCCGGCGGAATTACATTCGGAGTGCCGTTCGAATTGAATTGCTGCTGCGTCGCCGGGTTGTAGATGGCCGGCAAACCCGCCGCGCTGAAGTCTCCGCTCCGCTCCGCAAGCGTCGGCACCGTCTCGTAAAACTCCTCGGGGCTGGAGCTCCGCGAGCCGGAGAGCGTGAGAAAAACCGTGTCCTTGCCGCTGGGCTTGGTCAGATGCGGCAGATAGGGCGCGCTCATCAGCGTAAGCCCGAAGCGATTGGTCCCCGAAGCCGGCTGAACCTCCGGCTGGCCGAGCAGTGAAAACGGCTCAGCATTCAGCGCCGAGTTGCTGCCTACCCAGAAGATAGCCCCATGCGGCTGCCCGGGATTGAAGCCGCGGAAGTTGCCGCGGCCGCCACCTCTGCCTCCGCCAGGACCGCCGAAACCACCGCCTGGTCCACCTGGACCTCCGCCGAATCCGCCGCCACCAAATCCTCCTCCGCCGCCGCCAAACAGGCCCCCCGCACCCGGCAGCCCCTGTCCGGGATTCGCAACCTGATACGCGGCGAGTGCATCGCGAATCTGATCGATGTTCACGCCGGCCAGCGGGCTCACCTGTCCCGACTGGCCGCTGATCGCCACAGAATCCCCGCCGAAGTCGGAGTTGCTGGCCACCGACGGAAGCGCCGCGCCGCTTGCGCCCGCCGTTCCACCGCTTGTGTCCGTATCGGCGCTCAGCGCGCTGGTCAGGCTCAGGCTCCCCGCTCCGTTGCCCGCCAGTTGCTGGATGATCGCGCTCGCAGCCTGCAGGCTGGCCGACTGGTTGGCCTGCTGCTCCTGCTGTGCCGCCCGCGAAGCGAGCATCAAATCAAAGTTGACCGTCTGGTCATGGCTCGTTGCGTTCAACAACGCTTCCTGCGCTCCAATCGCAAACGCCGCAAACTCGGTGCGAATCACATACCGCCCATTTTGCGGAAGAGTCATTGACCACGCACCGGTAATGTCGGTTGTGGTCGAGTACTTTTTCCCGGTAAGAGTGTTCTGGGCGGTGATGGTCACGCCGGGCAGGGGAATATTGCCGCTCTTGACCGTGCCATGCAGCTTGCCGCCAACGACTGCGGCTGCCGCGGGCTGAGGCTCAGTGACCTGCGACGCGTTAGCGGGAGCAGCGGCAGGCGCAGAACTTTGCGCCGAAGCGTGAGCGCCTCCCGCAACGCCGCCAGCCGCTAGAATCGCGACCACTCCCGCCAACACCAGCGCTGCTCGCCGCATCCATGCTCCCCATCGTTTCGTGCCCGTACTCAGTCTGACGGCTCACACTCCGCTAAGGTTTACCGTCGCTTGGCCCAACTCACCCCAACGACAACCCTGTGGAGGGACTAGTTTCCCTTCGGAAAGGTCTGTCAGAGAGCTGCCCCTATGTGCCTGAATCCTGATGCCCAATTACATGACCTTAGTACTCAAGTAGGTAACATCGCTACTTGCTTTTTCGTTAGATGCGTGTTAACTCTTATGACAATACTCTTTTGATTGCTACCACAGAAGTAAACTCTGGCAGCATCGGACAGGAATGAATCCCCACATGAAAATCGGCACCACGATTCGCGCTTACCGTCTTCAGAAAGGCCTCTCCCAGGGAGACATTGAAAAGAAGACCGGCCTGCTTCGCTGCTATCTCTCGCGCGTTGAGAATGGCCACACCGTACCCTCGCTCGATACGCTTTCGAAGATCGCCCAGTCGCTCGATCTGCCCATCGCGCAGTTTTTTGCTGACGACTCCCTCGGCCGCCAGTTCAATACGCAGAAGCTCACCGACGAAGAGCTGCGCTTCCTCACGCAGATTCGCCGCTACTCCTCTAATTTGAACGAGAGCGATCGCAAGCTGTTGCTGGCCATGGTCAAGAAATTCGCCGCCACGGCTGTTCGCTAATTGATTGTGCTTTGAAAGGGCGCGACTGCGAACCGTCCCGCTGCCGCGGTTTGTGATGGAGAGGAAGGGTCCCGGGTTTCATACCCTGAGGTATCCTTCCAGCGGGCTCTAGCCCAGGCCCTGCGGCGGCAATTGCGCCAGGTAGAAGCCGAACAACACCAGAATTCCCACCGTCATCAGCACCGCGATGCGCAGCCGCCTCTCGAAGATCGGCCGAGGCGAGCCGATGCGCGGAACCATGGGTACAGCGAACAGCAGGCCGCAGGCAAACCCTCCCACGTGCGCCATGTTGTCAATATTCAGCCCGGAATGGAGAAACATGTTGCCCCCGCTGATGGAGAGGCCCAGGACCAGGTTCAGCGCGGCGAAGTAGATCACCGACCTGCGCAGCTTCTTCAACTCCACCGGTGGCACCGGCAGGCGATTCGACTTCAACAGAACAATCAGCGCTCCGGCAATGCCAAACACCGCACCCGAGGCGCCGGCGCCCGCGGGAAACACCGGGCCTCCCGGAGCGTTGTGGTAGAGAACCCAGTTCACAAGCGTCGACAGCAGGTTGCCCGCTGCGCCGGTGAGAATGTACACCGCAATCACGCCCGTCGAACCCATTAGCGGCTCGGCCAGCAGCGCCAGGTTCCAAAGGCACCACATGTTGGTGGCCAGGTGCAGAATGCCCACGTGCACAAACATGGCGGTTACAATCCGCCACCATTCGCCGCCCAGCAGCACGTTGCCCGCGTTATCCGCACCCCAGTGCATAACTTGATCGACGGTGGGGCTGCCGATGCTCACGCCGTTGAGCACCATGGCCACAAACACCATGCAATTGATCCCCACCAGAAAATACGTCGCCGGAGCGGAAGCCCAGCCCGGCCGTCGCCGACGAACTGGCGGAGGCGGAGGCGCATATCCGGTGTCCGGAGGAAGGATCTCCGGTTGGGGGATTGGGGGATAACTTCCCATACCCTAACTCTAATGCATCGGTCATAAGGATCGTGGGTGGAATTGCTCCTGCGCGGCGTGAGGAAGAACCGTGTTTTGCAATGCGGTGGAAAGCCAGGTTTGAATCCGGTTTGGGTCTGTAAGCAAGCCCCCAGGTTGTAAGCTGAAGTTTGGTTCCAATCCACCCGTCCCAACCGAATTCCACCAACCCCATCAGCTTTATCATTTACATAGAGGAGCCTAACCGTGAGCCCAGTTTCGAGCGATGTAAAACAGATTCGGCGTGCCCTGCTGAGCGTTACCGACAAGACCGGCCTGGTCGAGTTTGCGCGCGTCCTGGTTGGCTTGGGCGTTGAGCTGGTCTCCACCGGCGGCACCGCCGGGGCACTGCGTGCGGCGGGCCTTCCGGTCAAGGACATTAGTGAGTTGACGGGCTTTCCAGAGATGCTCGATGGCCGCGTCAAAACCCTCCATCCCAAGGTCCATGGCGGCTTGCTCTACATCCGCGGCAACCAGGAGCACGAGGCTGCCGTCGCCACTCACGGCATCGCGCCCATCGACATGGTGGTTGTCAACCTCTACGCCTTCGAGAAGACTGCCGCTCAGCCCGGCGTCGCCTTCGGCCACCTCATTGAAAACATCGACATCGGCGGCCCGTCGATGGTCCGCTCCGCAGCCAAAAACTTTGAAGATGTCGCCATCGTCACCCGCGTGGCCGATTATCCGGCACTGATTGAAGAACTCAAGTCCAACCACGGCAGCCTGAGTCGCGCAACACGATGGCGGCTGGCCAGGCAGGCCTTTGCGCTCACCGCGGCCTACGACAGCGCCATCGCCAACACGCTGGACAAGATCGCCGAAGCCCCAGCGCCCGAGGCCGTTGCGGAGCCCAACACCGATAGCCTGCCGGCCACCATTCGCATCAACATGCCCCTCGCCCAATCGCTCCGTTACGGCGAAAACCCGCATCAGCGCGCGGCTCTCTACTCCGATGGCTCCGGCCTCGGCGTTGCCAGCGCAACCCAGTTCCAGGGCAAGGAACTCAGCTTCAACAACCTCGTCGATCTGGATGCGTGCTGGGAGCTGGCGCAGGAGTTTCCCCCTGAAGCGGGTCACGACGCCGCGGTCATCATCGTCAAGCACACCAACCCCTGCGGCGCGGCTGTCGGCGCAACCGTTCTTGAGGCCTACCAGAAGGCTCTCGCCTGCGATCCCGTCTCCGCCTTCGGCTCAGTCATCGGTATCAACCGCGAAGTCGATGGCGCGGCCGCCGAAGAGATCGCCAAGCTCTTTGTGGAGGCCATCGCAGCACCCGGCTTCACCGCCGAAGCCCGCGAGCGTTTCGCCGCCAAAAAGAATCTCCGCCTGGTCGAGGTTCACTCGGCTCCATCGCGTCCGGTCGTCAAGCAGGTATCGGGCGGGTTGCTGATGCAGGATGCCGACAGCGCCAGCGTCGCTGAGTCGGAACTCGACGTCAAAACATGGCGTCCGCCCACGGCAGACGAACTGCGCAGCCTGCTCTTCGCCTGGCGCGTCTCGAAGCATGTCAAATCCAACGCCATCGTCTATGCCAAAAACGGCCAGACCCTCGGCATCGGCGCGGGGCAAATGAGCCGCGTGGACGCCGCACGCTTCGGGGCCATGAAAGCCGTGCTGCCTTTGCAGGGTTGCGTCGCCGCCTCCGATGCCTTCTTTCCCTTCCCCGACGGTCTGGAAACCGTAGCCCAGGCTGGCGCCACCGCAGTTATCCAGCCCGGCGGTTCCGTAAACGACCAGAAAGTCATCGAAGCCGCAGACAAGCTCGGCCTGGCCATGGTCTTCACCGGCATTCGCCATTTCCGGCATTGAGCACTGGGTTCAACGAGGCCGAGGGGGCAATAGGGGCTGCCTCAAGCTGCCTGCGCTGAATCCCGCCGAACTATCGTGCTCTTGATCTTCTTGCCTGTCTTCTGTTCGGCAAGGCGCAACTCATAGAGCTTTTGCAGATTGAGCCACATCTCCGCTGAGGTTCCGAGCCATTGGCTCAGGCGCAAGGCCGTATCGGCGGTCAACGCTCGCTGCCCTTTCAGGAGCTGATAAATCCGATTGGCCGGAACGTGCAAAACCTCGGCCACTTCGGGAACGCTCATGCCCAGTGCATCAAGCTCGTCAGCCAGAAACCTGCCCGGATGGATCGGTTCGCGCCCCATATCTTTCTCCTCACGAGTGATAATCGCAAATCTCGATATTGAAAGGCCGATCCTGCTCCTCCGGCCACTCAAAACACACACGCCATTGTTGGTTGATACGAATGCTGAACTGCCCCTTGCGGTCGCCGCCCAGCGCCTCAAAGCGGTTACTGGGCAGCAGCATCAAGTCGTTCCGGCCGGCCGCTGTCTCCAGAATATCCAGACGCCGTTCCGCCTGCTCCTTGAATGCTTGAAATTCCTTCACCCGCTCACCGGAGGCAAATCGCTCTGTCCGCTTGTCCCGATACTTCGACCAGGTCTCCGGCCGTTCGAACTGAGCCATGCGCAACTATTGCAAAATTGACGCACCGCGTCAAGGGAGTGGGCGTTGTCGGACTCTCCCGTCGTCCTCTTCCGCATTCGCATTTCCGCCATTGATGACCACCCTTCGTAACGGGTATCGCGAAATTCCCTAGGATTCCCGTACTATTGCGACTATTCGCGGGTAAAATCGTCTTAATAGTAGGCAGAGTTGCTCTTACCGGCTGCCTGTGCTGCCTTTCGGCCCCCTCGGAACGGTCTTCTCCCCGTCCAAAAGGGTCTAACGCAGCGGAATCCCCTGGATGATGAATTTGAAGATTCGCAAGTTTCCCTCCTCCTTTAAGTCTGTCGCAGCTTCACTTGTCCTGCTGCCCCTGATCCCGGCCTGCGCCCAGAGCGCCCCAGCCGGCGCCGCTCCCGCGCAGCCAGCCGCCGGCGTTACGCCCGCGCAGGTTGCCGACCGCGGTCAGGCTTACTATCACGTGGCCATGGCCAGTATCTATGAGGACGACGCGACATCCGATGGACAGCCGGAGTTTGTCAACCGCGCCGTCGAGGAGTACAAACTGGCGCTCAACGCCGATCCCGGCTCACCGGAGATCAACGACGGGCTGGCAGATCTCTACTTCCGTGTCGGCCGTGTAAAGGAAGCTGAAGCAACCGCGCGCGGCCTGCTCAAAACCTCGCCCAACGACGTCGATGCCCACAAGCTGCTCGGCCGCATCTATCTGCGCCAGCTCGGCGAAGGCGAAAACGCCGGCACCCCCGCCTCCGCTGCGAACACAGTTCTCGATCAGGCCATCGCCGAGTTTGAAAAAATCGTCGCGCTCTTGCCCAGGAGCGTTGAAGATCGCATGGTTCTCGGTCAGCTCTACACCGTCAAGCACGATTCAAAGAGGGCGGAAGAACAGTTCACGACCGCCCGGGCCATCGAACCCGATTCAGAAGAAGTGATCCTGAATCTGGCCCGCCTTTACGCCGAAAGCGGCGATCTGCAACACGCAGCCAAGGTCATTGAAGACGTTCCCATGAATGACCGCACGGCCAAGATGGAAGTGGCCCTGGGCGCAGCCTACGACCAGTTGAAGCAGCCCAAGAACGCCATCTCAGCCTATGAGCGCGCCGCCGATATGGAACCCGGCGACCCGCGCACCATGGACTCCCTTGGCCAGGCCCTGCTCAGCAACAACCAGCTCGACGAGGCGCTCGCGCAATTCAAGCACTTGGCTGCCGCCGATCCGGATAACGCCGAGCCCCTGGTGCATATCGCCGAGATTCAGCGCCGCCAAAGCAAGTTTGAAGATGCGCTGGCCACCATCAAGAAGGCGCGCAAGCTGGACCCCACCAGCCTTGAAGCCGGCTACAACGAAGGCTTGATGCTCGACGTGCTGGGCCGCTTCGACGAGGCCGCTCAAACTTACTCGGCCATGGTTGACCTCACCTCTCACGCCAATGGCGCTTATACCACCGAGGAAAAGAACAACCGCGGCATCTTCCTCGAACGCCTCGGCGCCGTTTATCAGGAGCAAAACAAGACCGACCAGGCAATCGCCATATACCAGAAGATGATTGATATGGGCGGCGACACGGCCATGCGCGGCTACCAGGGGCAGGTAGATACCTATCGCAACGCCAGGCAATTCACCAAGGCAATCGACGTCTCCCGCAAGGCAGTTGCGGCCGAACCCAAGAATCGCGATCTCAAGCTTATGCTGGCCGGCGAGTTGACCGACGAGGATAAAGCCGACGAAGGCATCGCCCTGGCAAAGGGCCTGCTCAACAACACTGCAGACGATCGCGGTGTCTGGATTGCACTGGGCCAAATGGATGTCCGCCTGCGCCGTTGGAAAGATGCGGAGGACGCCTTCAGCAAGGCCGAGCCTCTTAGCACCAAGAATGAAGACAAAACCTATCTGCTCTTCCTGCGCGGTGAACTGGCCGAGCGCCAAAAGCACTTTGAACCCGCCGAGCAGTTGTTCAAGCAGGTCCTCGATCTGGACCCCTCGAACGCCATGACCCTCAACTATCTCGGCTACATGCTGGCCGACAAGGGGATCCGCCTTCCCGAAGCGCTCAAGATGGTTCGCAGGGCCGTCGATCTGGATCCCGGCAACGGCGCTTATCTCGATTCGCTCGGCTGGGTCTACTTCAAGATGGGACAGTACGAGTTGGCCGAAGACAATCTCCGCCAGGCCATTCAGCGCGATCAAACAGATCCCACGGTCCACGAGCACATGGGCGACCTTTACGAGAAGACCGGCCGCATCCGCCAGGCTGCCGCGCAGTGGGAGCTCTCGCTCGCTGAGTACGCCAAGTCCGCTCCCGCCGACGTTGAGCCCGGCGATGTCGCCAAGGTTCAGAAGAAGCTCGACAGCGCCCGCGTCAAGCTCGCCAAGCAGGACAGCACGATCGCTCCAGGAAAATCGGAGTAGCCCTGCACTCAACTCGCAGAGGCCGCAGGAGAATCCCCGCGAAGCCTCGATAAGTGTCAGGGCACGACTTCAGTCGTGCCGCCCATGTCGCCACATCGACGCGGGCTTTAGCCCCTGAGGGACGCTTTCGGGCCCTTCGTCCAACCTCAGCCCTTTGTCTCTACGCAGAATGGCGGCCATCTAAATAGATGGCCGCCATTCTGTCTTTTATTGCACCAGATCAGCAGCTTTGGTTACTGCTTGGCCGCCGCCGCTGCAATGTAGACATCCACATTGCTCTTGTCCACCAGCGAAGTGCCCGTGTCCACAAACGCTGGGTACGGAGAGAAGGGATCGTTGGCGAAGTCCTTGTTCGGCACCGCCGCATCGTGGAGGATCTGGTCAAGAACCTTGAGGCCGACATAGCCCATCGTGTAGGGCTTCTGCACCACCGTCGAGTCAATTGTGCCCGCTTTGATCGCGGCCAGAGTATCCGGACTCACGTCCCAGGCCACCACCAGCCGTTTGTCGCCGCTCACCCGTGCTACCGCATCGGAGACTGGCTTGCCCGACGCAGAATCCAGACACACAAACGCATTGATCTGCTTGGGGCCCGTCAGGGCCAAATACTGCTGGGTCTTGTCGAAGGCGGTCTTGGGGTCGGCCTTGATATCCACCACGTCCACGATCTTGAGATCGGGATGGCTGGAGAAGACGTCCTTGATGCCCTTCAACCTC
>Ga0182013_10008211_pt1 | contig 11304 bp, 9 predicted proteins | sample 612S2MmetaG_FD_120487 | JGI IMG/M metagenome (GOLD analysis project Ga0182013, IMG submission 120487) | Permafrost microbial communities from Stordalen Mire, Sweden - 612S2M metaG | ecosystem: Environmental > Terrestrial > Soil > Wetlands > Permafrost | place: Sweden: Stordalen | collected...
AATCACTTTCCTCAAGAGCTTGCTCTGCGTCTCCTCGACAATGACCTCGAGGGCCTCCATGATGGGAATGCCCGCCTTCATGAAGACCGCCAACTGGCGGGTGAAGTTCATGACGTCCTGGCGAGGCACCATCTTCTTAGTGATCTCGAACTTGAGAATGCTGTTCTTGGCGCTGACCTCCAAGGGTTGGAGTCCGCGCTCGATCAAGGCCAAGTGCGCCGCGCCGGTCGACGCCGCCGCTTCGGTCCCAGAGACCTTCTTGCCGGCCTCGTCGAGTGCGCTGTAACGGTATGAAGTCAATGTCTTATCGCGGCTCATAGTGCGTACACGCTCCGAATCACCTCGGCCACCGTGGTGATGTCCTGGATTACGAGACTTATCGCCTCTTGACGTAGGGTTCTCATCCCCTGTTTCATTGCTAGGTTGTGCAACTCTTCCTGCGTGGCCCATCCAACGATGAGCCGCTTGATCTCGGGCGACATCACGAGCAGCTCGTACACGCCAATGCGGTCCTTGTAGCCAGTGTCGTTGCAGAAGTTGCATCCCGTACCGTGGTAGAAGATTGCCTTCTCCGGGCCGCCGCTGTCCTCGTAGAACTCGCGCTCGTCGTCAGTCAAGGTGTACGTGGTCTTGCACGACGGGCAGATCCGTCGCAGGAGTCGCTGCGCCACGACGGCGAGCACCGAGGAAGCCACGAGGAACGACTCGATCCCCATATCGAGGAAACGGTGAAGGGCCGACACCGAGTCCGTCGCGTGCATCGAGGAGATGACGAAGTGGCCCGTGAGTGCCGACTGCACGGCGACCCTGGTCGTCTCGACGTCGCGAATCTCGCCCACGAGGATGACGTCGGGGTCCTGGCGCAGGATCGACTTCAGTCCGGTCGCGAAGTTGAGGCCCGCCTGCTCGTTCGTCTGGATCTGGTTGATGGAGGGAAAGATGTACTCGACCGGGTCTTCGATCGTCATGATGTTGAGGGTCGGATTGCTGACCTCGCTGAGGGTGGCGTAGAGGGTGGTCGTCTTACCGCTGCCGGTGGGTCCCGCACAGAGCATCATCCCAAAGGGCGAGCGAGCGAGCTTGGAGTAGGCCGCGTGCGTGTCGGCCGGCATGCCGAGGTCGTTCAGGTGGAAGACCGAGCGGGTCTTGTCGAGGATTCGCATGACGCAGTTCTCGCCCATGATGGTCGAGACCGTGGCCACTCGAACGTCGACCTCCTTGCCGTCGATGGTGATGGTGAGCTGGCCGTCCTGGGGACGACGTCGCTCGACGATGTTCATGTTGGCCATAATCTTGATGCGACTCACGAGCCCGGGACCGATCGCAATCGGCAACTGCAGGATCTCCTTCAGCGCGCCGTCGATGCGAAAGCGAATCCTCACGTAGTCTTCCGAGGGTTCGATGTGGACGTCCGACGCACGATCGCGCATGGCTTGGGTGAGGATGCGGTCGACCACCTGGACAACGGGAGCGTCGTCGATTGGAATCTCGTTCTCGACTTCACCGAGGGCACGCTTCCTCGATCCCTCGACGGCTTCGAACGCCTGGACCAACTTTCCGACGTTGCCAATGGCGCGGTAGTTACTATCGATCGCCCACGTGACATCGCTCAGCGGGGCGATCATGAGATTGACCGGATACTTCGACGTCGTGGCGAGCAGAGCACGCAACTCGTCACTGGGCTCGGCGACCGCGACATACAGTCCGTCGACTTCCAAGCGCACCGGGATTGCCAACTGCTCGCGCGCCATGCTTTCTGGCACGAGCGCCAGTACCTCTGGATCGACGTTTTCACGACGAAGATTCACGACAACCAGACCGAAGAAGTTGGCCAGGGCGTTCGCCAACACCTGCGTGTCGAGAGCGCCCATGGCGACGAGAATCTCGCCCAACTTGCCACCCGACTCGGTCTGCTCAACGAGCGCCTGTTCGAGCTGCGCTTCGCTGACGAGGTTCTTTTCGAGCAGTAGGTCCCCGAGGCGACCCTTGTACGCAGCGGACGCCATCTTCGCCGACGTCACCACGTTGTTAGAACCTTGAAGTGAAGCTGCACCGTTGGGGCTAGGCGGGACCTTTCCCGTGTAGACCTTCTCGCCGTGACTCTTGGGATCCTTCGAGGGTACGGCTCCGTTGCTTCCAGCAACCTGATCAGTGCCCTCTGATCCTCGATCCAGACGAGGAACTTTCTCACTCTTCCTCTTGAATGCCACTGCTGCCTCTCAGATTTCCGACCAAATCGATTTGTACTGCATAAATATAGTGCCCATGATTTAAAAAAATTGATTATAAGTTTCCAAATTCCATTCTGATTTCTGAATATCAAAAAAGAAAAAACTGGTTAACAATTTTCTGATGTGCCCTAACAGCGACTCAGATCTCTGGAAGAGCAACCCTCGTAACGGTGTCCTCCGTGACTCAAAATCGCGCTTCAACCCTAAATCGAAGGTTGAGAGTTATCGGTGGCAACAGGACCACTACTCTTTGAAAAGGGAAAACCCTTATATCAAAGGAAAGCCAGCCCTTCCATTTCGTCTGTCGCTGGTAACGGTCTAGACGGACACGGCTGCCTACCCCGTCAGAAGAGCGCCGTCAACCTGCTCGTCCGGGGAACTCTTGGCCGCCAAGGGAGAAATCTTGCTTCGCCTCGTTCGCCAATCTGGCCGCGACAGAACTAACTTCAACGAGACGAATCCGCAAACGAAAATTTTGCTTCCGGGAATTATCGAAGATAGAAACTCTCGGGCGAGCGACGTAACTGTCCAAACTCGCTCCCATCGCTGCGATGGGATCTCTCGCTGGCGTTCAGTCGCCCAACATCCGAGCGAGCATGATCGCGATCTCACCGTCGGGGACGGCCGGTGAGAAGAGGAAGCCTTGGCCGAGTTCACAGCCGAGCAGACGCAGACGTTCGAGTTGCGCCTTGGTTTCAATCCCCTCGCCCAGCACGATCATGTCGAGTTTGGACCCGAGCGAAATGATCGTCTCGAGCAGCGTGTCATTGTGGACGCTCTCGTTCTTTGGACGTACGAAGGACTGGTCGATCTTGATGAACCGGGGGTGCAAGAGGACGAGGTACGAAAGCGAGGAGAACCCCGTACCGAAGTCGTCGAGTGCCACGCTCACGCCGAGTTGGTTGAGTTGAGCCATCACGTTCATTGTTGCGGTGACGTCGTGCAGCACCGCACCCTCGGTGATCTCGATCACCAACCGCTCGGGGGCAAGTTCGAACTCATCGAGAACTTCTTTGATCATTGTGACCAGACCCGGATTGTGAAACTGGCTGGCGGAGAAGTTGACCGTGACGAACGGCGCGGCGGCGCACGTGCCCTTTTTCTCCCACGTACTCGCGGCGACGACCGCTTCGCGCAGGGCGAACGTGCCGAGGTCCATGATCAGGTTGCTCTTCTCGGCGAGCGGGATGAACACACTCGGCGGCACCCATCCCCGTTCGTGGTGGTGCCAGCGCATCAGCGTCTCGAAACCCACCACCGCGCTCGACGTGAGGTCGACGATCGGTTGGTAGTGCATCGCGAGGTCGCCGGTCTGAAAAGAGCGGCGCAGTTCTTGAATGGTTGCGAATTGATTCTCCGCCTTCGCCCGCATACTCGGCGTGAAGACCGCGTGGTGGCCCTTCCCCTTGCGTTTCGCCTCGTAGAGAGCGACGTCGGCGTCCGCCATCAATTGGCTCGTATCGGGGTTCGTCCCGTCCCAGACCCTTATTCCGATGCTCGCATGCTGTTGAATGTAGGCACCGGCGATGAAGAAGGGATCGGCCAGCGCGTTGAGCAGTCGAGTGGCGACCCGCGTCGCCTGTTCGGGTGAGTTGAGCCCGTGGGCCAGATAAAGGAACTCGTCGCCACCGAATCGGCACAACGAATCCGAGGACCGGGTCACGCGGTCGAAACGGCGCGCGATGCCGACGAGCAGCTGGTCGCCCACAACGTGGCCGTGGGTGTCGTTCACCCCTTTAAAGTCGTCGAGGTCCAGCAGCAGCACCGCATTGAACCCGCCTTGTCGCACGACCGCTGCGTGCGCTTGGCTGAGCCGGTCTTCGAAGAGTGCCCGGTTGGCGAGTCCGGTCAGCGAGTCGTGGAGCGCCTGGTGGGAGAGCTGGGCGCTCAGCGCCCGTTCCTCGGTGATGTCGCGCTCGGAGAATACGAAGTACAGCGTCTTTCCCGATGCGTCGCGCGCCGGGGACCTCGAGACCTCAGCCACCAGCACCCGACCGTCCTTATGCAGGTAGCGCTTGACGTAGCGGACTTTGTCGGCCTCGCCGGAGTTCACCCGTCGAAGCGTCTCTTCGGTGATGCCCACGTCGTCGGGATAGGTGAAGATCTTCGAGTCCCTGCCCAAGAGTTCGTCCCTGGAATAGCCCACCATTTCGCAGAAGGCGTCGTTGACGGCAATAGCGCAGTCGTTGAGGTCGGCGAACATCATCGGGGCCATATTGTCCTCGAAGGCCACTCGAAAGCGCAGCTCGACTTCGGCCTGGGCCTCTTCGGCTTCGCGTTGGGCCCGATTGTCGCGAATTGCGGCGAGCACCCACGCTCTGCCCTCGATGGCGATGGGTGTCAGCGTGAAGTCCACCGAGATCTCACTTCCGTCACGACACAACACCGTGAGGTCCATGTCGCTCCAAATGAGGCGGGTATTGGGGTTTCGGACGTACTGGCGCCGAGTCGCATACTCGGTGCCGCGATGCCGGGTCGGCACCAGTATCTGGATATCCTGGCCAATGAGTTCCTCGCGCGTGTAGCCGGTCAGTTCGCCGAGCGCCCCGTTCACGCAGCGAATACACCCGCGCTCGTCCAGCACCGCGGTTCCATCAGGCAAGGCCTCGAGCAGGTTGTCCCACGAAAGAGCAGAATCTTGGAAGTAGCTCACGATGCGCTCGCTTTCGTCCATCTCGCTCAAGCACGGACCTTAACGTCTTACCTACCTCATGTCAAAGAGTTCGCCGTCACCTCCCGTCACCTGGCGCGTGAGGCGACGAGAGTCGAGGATCAGGGCGTCTCCAGAAGCGCAAACGGACAACCCAGCACCGAGTTGCGAACGCATCACCCGCTGTGCGGTGGAGGTCTCGACGGTCCCGTTCGTGTCGCGGAACTCTCTGCTAAGTGCTGGCGTGCATGGTGCCCTTGTCGCGTGATCGGTGGCTGGGGCGAAGGTGATGAGAAAGGTGTACTTGTCGTCCGTGACCCGACAACCAGTGAGGTGATAGTTGGAATCAGGGGTCGTGGCGGCACAGACGCAAGTCGTTGCATCCTCGGCCTTGATCGTGAATCCGAGGAAACCACCTGACGGCACCCACTTTCCCAGGTCGTTGGCGTTGCTCAGGTGAAGGCCGGCCCGGCGACGCCAGAGACCGATACCGGAAGGACCACGGCGAGCGTGGCGGGCGCTGAAAGAACCAGATGGCGCGATCTTTACGGCCGCGGTGCCCGTGTCGGAGCAGTTGGAAGGGGCGACTTCGCCACTCGACTGGAAACGTGAATCCCCTCCGATGAATTTCCAGCCAACGTTGACCCCGACGACGGAGTATTGACTACCCCCTTGTTCGCACGCGACGTTGTCCGCCATTTCGAGTCCCCACACTGAGTCGAAACGGCTCGTGGCCTACTCGCCTGGTTGCTCGGCGCCAACGTCACTGGAGGGCGCTCGCGTCGGGCGACGGCGCGGGCGCGAGGCGGCGGTGCGGGCCGCCGCGACCCGCTGGAGCTTGGGCACGACGAGGAGCACGTAGGCCGTGGAAATCGCCCCGAGAATCGCGATCACGCTGAACGGCGCCACCGAAAAACGACTGGAGTCCTTCGGATCGGCGAACGCCGTCGCGACGAAGAGAAGGGTGAAGAGCACGACACCGAAGGTCGCGAGGGGCCGTCCCGCAATGAGTTTGAATGGACGTTGACGCTCGACGCGCGAGCGCAGGATCAGTAGGCAGAGCGAGCCAATGGCGTAGATGGCGCATTCAATGGCGGCCCCGACCGACACCAGTAGCAGCCACTGCCCGGTGGCGAAGACCACCGCCGCGACGACGGCGGACACCACCGCCAGCGAGGTGACCGCCAGCCACGGCACGGCGTTGAGGTTCAGTCGGGCGAACTGACGGGGAAGGTTGCCCTCGCGAGCGGCGGCGTAGATGAACCTGGAGGCGACGAGGAAGCCGCCGTTGAAGGTGTTGAGCGCGGTCAGGACCGTCAGGGCCAGCATCCAGAGTTCGCCCACCGTCCCGAGTGCGGCGTGACCGAGGAGCAGCTGGGGGTAGGCGCTGGCGTGAAGGGTCGAGTAACCCACGAGGTGCGAGAGGGCCAACGCGAAGACCGTGGCGACGAGCCAGATGAGCACCGGAGCAATGAACAGCGCGCGCGTGATGACCTTGGGGGTGCGTGCCTCTTCTGCGGTGGTGGTAACCCATTCGAAGGCCGCGTAGAGAAAGAGGGCGAACGCCACCGCTTGGATCCCGGAGAACGTGCCACGGCCGAAGAGGTCGAAGGGGTGCTTGAAGGCCCCGCCGACGTGGAACAGGGCCACGACCGAGAGGATGGAGGTCCCGGTAAGGACGGTGTAGGTCACGACGGTCTGCACCCAGCCGGCGATGCGAACGCCTCGAAGGTTGGCCGCGAGCGCAATGGCGAGCAGCACCGCGATCCACACGTAGGCGAGCGCTGCAGGCTCGTTGAGCACGTGACGCACCGCCGCGCCGATCAGGAACGCGTCGGCGGCGATGACCAGCACCACCGTCGTCATGTACGTGAAGGTCACCGAAAGGGCCGTCCGGTTCCCGATGGCCCTGCCCATGTAGAGACGGATTCCCGCCGCGGTGGGATAGAGGCCGTTCAGTTCGGAGAAGATCGCCGACACCAGGATGACGACCAGACCTCCGATGAAGATGGCGAACGCCGCCGTGGCGCCCGGCGCGTAGGCCAGGATCGACACGACACCGAGGTAGTCAATCGCGGCGAACGCCAGGCCCGCCGAGGTCGCCGTCGCAGTGGCGCCACCCACCGACCGGCGAAGGGTTATCGGCGCCGGCTCAAACGAGTCGTCGCCCGTCAAGATTCGGGCCAGATGACGTAACTGATGGCGTCGAGGCGCATGACGTCCTCCTGGGAGCCCTTCACGACGATCTCACCTCGTAGGTACTTCTGGACCGGGTTGAGGTCACCCCAGAACATGTCGCAGAACGTTTCCGATGTCGCCGTGACGACGATGTCGGGCACCCCCACGTGACCTTGCTGCGTGGAGGTTATCTCCCCTCGCACCACGTCCATTGAGAAGGTCTGGGGCGTGTCGGAACACACGAAGTGGAGCATTCTCGACCAGTCGCGCTGCATCTTTCGAAGTCGTTGGTTCTCGTTACAACTAATGGTGTAGTCGGCCAGCGCCTCGCTGATCTCGTCCCAATCCGCCACAATGTTCCTTTCACTGCTTCGCTGCGTCGCGCACGGGCCGTCGGCGCGCTCTCGTCGTCGCTTCGTCCGGACCGGCGCCGGCTCGCAGATCGTTCAGCGCCAACCTCATGGCGTCGAGCAGGAACTCGACCTCGGGCTCTTCGATCACGAGCGCGGGCATGAGGCGCATCACGGCGGGCTGATTGCCGCTGTAGATCGCGAGCACCCCGTGCTGGGACAAGTGATAGGACATCCTCGGGCCGAGCGAGTCCTCCACGTACTCAACGCCCACCATCAGGCCTAGACCGCGAACGTCGGCGATGAACTCCGGGTAGTCCTTCGCGATTTCGTGAAGGCCCGCGAAGAGAAGGTCCCCCATGGCGGCGGCGTGCGCGACGAGGCCCGTGTCCTCGATCACGTTGAGCACCTCGAGCGCGACCGCGCAGGCCAGATCCGAGCCCCCGAACGTCGACAGGTGAATGAAAGGGTTGGGAATCAGGAACTCGCGCAACTCCTCGCTGAAGACCGTCGCGGAGATGGGGACCAACGATCCGCCGAGCGACTTGGCGGTCGTCATGATGTCGGGCACGACGCCGTAGTGCTCGCTCGCCCACAGCTTGCCGGTTCGACCGAGTCCGGTTTGAATTTCGTCGAAGATGAGCAGCGCCCCCACCCGGTCACACGCGGCGCGGACCTGGCTGAAGTAGTCGGGCGGCGCCACGACGATTCCGCCCTCGCCCTGGACCGGCTCGAGCAGCACCGCGGCGGTACTCTCGTCGAGCACCGCGTTGATCGACGCGAAGTCCCCGAAGGGAACCTGGCTGAACTCGGGCATCAGTGGCTCGAAGGGCTCTCGGAACGCCGCGCGTCCCGCCGCGGAGAGCGCGAAGCCGGTGTGACCGTGATAGCCGTTCACCGTGGAGACGATCTTCGAGCGACGGGTGGCGCCGCGAGCGAGCTTGATGGCGAAGTCAATGGCTTCGCCCCCGCCCGTTCCGAACATGGTGCAGGAGAGGTCCCCGGGGGTTATCCGGGCCAGGCGAGCTGCGAGTTCGGCCTTTTGCTGCGAACAGAGCAGGAAGTTGCCGTGGTCCAACCGGTCGAGGGCGGCGTGGGCAGCGGCGACCACTCGGGGATTTCGGCGCCCGACGTTGAACGAACCCGCCGAGGTGAAGCAGTCGAGGAACCGACGTCCATCGAGGTCCCACACCCAAGGCCCGCTTCGCTGGGCCTCGATGATGTCGAGGCCTGCCGCGCGCATCACGCGAACCTTCTGGGGATTCAGATACGTCGCGAACTCGTCGAGAGCGCGCTGCTTCGCCACCGGGTCAGGGAGAAAATCAATCTCGTTCGCCCAGGGACCGTTCACGCTCTCGTTGACCATCTTGGGACGATACATCTGGGCCACTTCGCGCCGCAAAACGTGCGCCGTCTTCGCGCCATCCGTGCGAGGCGACCGTTGCCAGGCGTTGCGTGAGCCGACCCAACGTGCGAAGAGGTCTTCAACCTGCTCGACGAGAAACCAATCGGTCGTCGAGGCACGCTGACGTCGATCCCGAGGAGCCGTTCCACCCAAACCTCTTCACCACCTACCACTCGCTACGGTTCGCTGCGACGCAACTTGCTCGCGGGCGGCGTCGTCGAGCCCGGCACCGGCGCACGCAAGAGCGTGCCGCGCCCGGTGGCGTGGGTCGTTCGAACAACGACCGTCAACCACGCGACGAGCAGAGCGGCGTAGCCAACGCCGCTGGCCCAGCGAAACGCGGGAAGCCCCGTCTGCACGGCGAGCCGGATAGTTCCCGTGACGGTGACCCCGACGGGGAAGGTGAAACTCCACCACGTGAGCGAGAAGGGCATCCTGCTGCGCATGGTTCGAAGAGTGAGCGACGCCGCGAGGACCACCCAGAGCATGGCGAAACCCCACACGGGGACGCCGAAGAGCACGGCAAAGGCGGTCATCGCGGTGGCGAGCGTGGAGGAGACCGCGAGGTGCGCTTGAGCACCCAGGATGCCCGAGACGGTGATGGACTGGCCCAAAGGACCGAGAACGATCCAGAGCGTCGGCACCCGGCCGCTATTGGATGAACCAAAATGTGCGAGTCGTGACCATATCAGGGTGATGATGATGAACGCCGCGATAAGGCTCATCCCAAAGAGGGCGTAGCAGCCGTAGAGCAGGGTGGCCCGACCGTCTGGCGAGGCCACGTACGGAATGAGCAGTGCTCCGGTCGAGGCCGAGACCATCGGGGGCACGATGGGCATCAGCCACCCACCAAAAGCGGCGTCGGATCGAACCTCGATCTCGGTGAAGAGACGATACGGGATAAGCGTCGCCGTGACGAGACCCGTGACGGTGCCGAGCGTCCACAGGACCCAGTCGAGATCAACCGCGAGACGAAGTCCGAGCAGCGAGTGCGCCGCGAGCAGCGCCCCGGCCCCGACGGTCATGAACGCCATGGGGGGTGCCCCGTAGAACTGGGACATCTGCACGTCGTGGCCGTAGCTGCGCGCGGTCTGGGGCGAGCGTAGCCAGTGGATCGCCGTCGCCACCAGCAGTCCCACGAGCAGTGCCGCCGCCAAGAGCCACACGACCTGGCAGAACTGCTTCAGTCCCGGAACGTCAAATGGAAGGATGGCGCCAGCGTTCGCCACGATGCCCGTGCCCATCACCGAGGCGTACCAGTTGGGTCCGAGGTACCTCGATCTCGCAGCGTCCGGCTCTTGGGATGAGAGGACTCCGGCAGCGACGCGTTCTCTTTTCATGACTCTCCTCATGTGGCTCCCACCAAGCACGGTGGCTTGATGTGCGATCACTTCCATTGTCCGCCACGACGTCGCGAACGAGAAGACCGAATCTTTCAATGGAGGTATAACGTCTGCTTATGCCTCTGATCGAACCAATCCCCGATATTCGCTCCCTCGAGCTTCTTCGTGGCGTCGCCGAGACGGGATCGATCAGCCAAGCCGCCCTGCGCTGTGGCCTCAGCCAACCAGCGGCCAGCGTGCGACTGCGCTCGCTCGAGGACGCCCTCGGCGTGCAGCTCCTGGACCGGTCCCACGGGCGGGCTCGCCTGAGCACGGCCGGAGTCGCAGTGGTTCAGTGGAGCGAGGAGGTGTTGAAGGCCATGAGGGAACTCCAAGTTGGGGCCCAGGCCCTGAGGTCGGACGAGCACACGCAACTTCGCATCGTGGCCAGCATGACCGTAGCCGAATACCTGGTTCCGGGTTGGCTCAATCGTCTTCGATCCTCTGACCCCGATGTCATTGTCTCGCTGGAGATGGGTAACTCCCAACACGTCATCGACGTGATGCTGCGCGCCGAGGCGGAGATTGGCTTCGTCGAAGGTCAACACCCTCCGCGCGAACTCTCGTCGCGCGTCGTGCAGTCCGACGATTTGGTCGTGGTCGTGGCGCCATCGAGCGAATGGGCTCGTCGAAGAAAACCAATTAGTGCGCGGGAGCTCTGCGCCACCCCGCTCGTCTTGCGCGAAGCCGGTTCGGGAACTCGCGAAGTTCTGGAGAGTGCGATGAATTCGCATGGTCTTTCAGTTATCCCCTTGGTCGAACTCGGCTCCACGACCGCCATCAAGGCGGCGGTGGCATCGGGTGCCGGTCCGGGCGTTCTCAGTCGACTCGCCGTCGAGGCTGACGTGCAAGCGGGACGACTGGTCGCTGTCGCGACCGACGACGTCGCGCTCAAGCGCTCGATCCGGGTCGTGTGGTCAAAGGAACGGCCCCTTACCTCCACGGCCAAACTGCTGCTTCGACTTATCGAGGAAGACGCCACGCTGCACCTCGCTCCACGCCAGTAGGACACGCCCTACGTCGCGCTACTCCCATCAACTTCGCGCTCACCATCACATCGGACGTTCTTCGAGTGGTGAGAAGCTGCGTCGCTCGGGATCAACGCCGA
>Ga0182013_10008218_pt1 | contig 11298 bp, 9 predicted proteins | sample 612S2MmetaG_FD_120487 | JGI IMG/M metagenome (GOLD analysis project Ga0182013, IMG submission 120487) | Permafrost microbial communities from Stordalen Mire, Sweden - 612S2M metaG | ecosystem: Environmental > Terrestrial > Soil > Wetlands > Permafrost | place: Sweden: Stordalen | collected...
ACCAGCGGCACAGGTTGCACACCGCCGATATATATGCCGAAGAGATTCCGAGTTGCCGCGATTTTATATGCCATACCCAAGGCATTGATAGCGCCAACCACGATCAGCACCTTAACCGCCAACTCAGCGTCTTCGTCTGTTGCCAGTAACTGCCGTATGAGGAAGTAGGCGCCAACTGTATTAACCATAATTCCAGCCTGGTTCACGATGGCTGATACGCTCATCCACTGCAGCGTGACTGCTATCGCAGTAACAACGACCCACCATAGGACGGCTTTGTCAATGCCGGTCATCGGAGTTTTACGATTAGCGCCGCCGGTCACGGCTATTATTGCCCAGCCGGCTAATACTAATACCCGCACCGGAGTGAGGTGGATACCGCTCAGTACGAATATGTTGCCACCCGGAATGAGTAGTGCTCCTAGCAAAAAAGGAACTACCATGCGCCTTCTCGACACCGATAACATACCCAGGATAGCGCACAGCATCAGGAGCATTGCCACCACGGACGCGACTGTATCGCTTATTCCTCCATTGATGTAGAAATTGTGTGTGGGGATCATATGTTGATGGTTTAAAGGTCGCGCAACACGCTATACCACGAATCTGAGAACTTCTGATACCTTCCAGTAAATAACTCCCGGATAACCGCAAACATCCGGGAAAGCCCGCGCATAGATCGGAATGATGCTCTCTTACCTAGATGCTCTTCCTTCGCTTTCAGTAGTTCCAAACACTTCGCCGGGCACAAGGCTTTTTGACGAACCTCATACATGCGTTCAATCACATGCTGGAACTTCTTCACCTTGTCATAGCATTCAGTTTCGTCGGTGGCCAGCGAGATTTTAATCACCTGTACTATGCTCTTCTGCCACAATCCGCATACTTGGCTTTCATGTCTGCGATACGTATAAAGCCGATCCGGGATGGCAATGCCTCGGAACAGAGCAGACCCCAGCAAAGCAATCCAGTAATCGTGCATCCACCCCTCGGGTATCGGTAGCACGATGTCACGGAAGGGAGCACGAAACGCCATAGAGGCACCGACTATCACGTTGTGGTGTAGGAGAACACGCAGTTGGTCTGCTCCCTCCATGCCATAGATCGCTTCGTTGATTCCAACTGTTTGCCATACCGACTGATCAAGAACTGTGCCTTCACCATCGCACGTGTCTCCGTCAGTGAATGCATACACAGCTCTTGGATTACGTTGGAGTATCTTGCATATGACTGCTAGTTTCTCCGGTTTCCATTTGTCGTCCTGATCGGATAAAACAATGATATCGCCCGTACACAGACGCAAAGCCTTTTCAAAGTTCTTCGCTGGCCCTAGACGTGACTCATTTATATGAATATGGATTGGGAATTGACTACATAAAGCAGCCGCTCTGAGAAGATCGACTGTACTGTCAGTAGACTGATCGTCGCAAACGATCACTTCGTATGGAAGCAGCGTCTGCGCTAGGATACTGTCCAACTGTTCGCAAAGGAACCTCGCCCCGTTATACGTGCACAGCGCAACAGACACTTTTGCGCCAACTAACCTGACACCCTCATCCTGTGACATGCGTGACCCTGTCAGAGTCATTTCAATTCACTATTTCATATTCCGAACGAGGGTCATTGTTGAATTCTTTTTGTTTCATTCCTAACTTAACAGTCAGACCTTTGAGCTTCGAATACAGCAGATTTACCATAAAACGACGGTCTGTATCATCGAACACGAGTCGGTACTGAACGGCGCAATACGCAATTCCACTCAGGATAGTGATTCCATGATCTAGTAGACTTTTTATGTTTGCATGTTGTATGAAAAGAACTGCCGGGACAAAGACAAGCCCCGATGTAAACGGTAGTAAAATCCCAGAACGCAGGAACCTCCGCATAGGGAACCGCGCCAGATAACACGATAAGAACCACAGAGCAATCGTTTCAATGATCGTTCGCAGCGTGTAACTCATCGCTGCGCCATTCACCGCATACCTCTTCGTAAGGAACCAAACCAACGCCGCATTAATCGGAATCTCAACCATGTAAAGTTTGAAAAGAACATCAGGTCGACCAATTGCCTCAAGTAGTGTTCCACACAGCGGTGCTACCAGGCCAATCAGGAAACCTGGCATCAGCAACTTGAAAGGCAGTGCAGCCTGTTTGGCAAAAGATGCGCCAATCCAGATTCGTAGCAACTCTTCTCCCCATATGTACAGGACACCGATTATGGGGATCACGAACGCAAATAGATATCGGTGTGCCCGAGTAAAATAATTCTCTATCCTCCCCCATTCCGTGTTCTGCTCCATGGCGCTAAAAGCAGGAAACAGTGGTGTAGTCAAACTACTCGGGAGGAAGGCGAGGCGGCGAAGGATATCCCCCGGGATGGTATAGAAAGGTAACAGCGATACTCCGACCACTAAGGAGATCATCCACTGATCGAACTGTCCGAGAAGTGGGCCAAGAATGGCAACCGAAGCTACCCACAATCCGTAGCGCACAAGCGCCACCACACGGGACCAATACTCGGAGGTGAGAGTCGTCATCCATTCGAATGAGTAGAGGTTTGGAACCACCCTGGTTGCGCCATAGAATGCGCCGATAAGGTTCAGAATTCGCAATAAGAACATGCAGCGCACAACAAGACCGAAGTTATTGCCCATTGCGATTCCAAGACCGTAGGCGGCATAGGTTGAAATCGTGCTCAGAAGGCTTAAGCCATTCAGCCAGTCAAATCGTTGTCCTGCCTGCATAACGCCAGTAAGCGATCGATTGGCGAAGTCTACAGGGATAGAGAATGCGAAAAGACGCAGCGCAAGTATCACCAGTGCACGATTCGCTGTATGCACGTGGATATGGTCCGCGATCAAAGGAGCTAACAGGTAGATGAGGAGTGCCCCAGCCAAGCCCAGAAATGTCTGAGAGATCAGCGCAGTCCATGTCCACGCGGCAGCAAGATCTTTGCGGTCACGCGCTAGTTCTTTGGCGACATACCGCGCTGAAGCACGGCTGAATCCAAAATCCAGGAAGCTGAAGTTCGCCAGCACCATCCATGTGACGGAGAGAATACCGTAGAACTCGGTACCGAACCGGCGAAGGATGAGCGGCACAAAAGCGAGCGCCAGCACTGTGGAAAACACAGATGTAAAGACGTTCATAATGCTGTTGAGCGCTATGCGCTTACCGTGTGTAAGTTCTGCATTCATCGTCAATACTGCTCTTTTCACTTCTGGTTTGGCTGCGAACCAACCGATATTGCAGATATTTCGTCATGAAGCGCTGGGGTGCACAACGGTACAGTGGAGGATGGAAACAAAGCCGAGCAGAGATCATCGGCGAATCTCTCTGCTGTAAAACGATTCATAGCCCACGCCTGCGCCGCCAGACCCAGTCGTACTGTTAGGTCCGGATGTTCTTTAAGCTCCAGTATCCGAGCAGCAAGTTCTTCTGCGTCGCCGTTACGGAAGAGCAACCCATTCACGCCGTTCTGGATAAGCTCTTCGGTAGCCCCGCTACGCGCCCCGATCACGGCTTTACCTGCAAACATCCCTTCAATAGTGGTCCGGCCGAACGCCTCACGCCGCGAACACACAAGAAGCACGTCCGCCAGCCGAATTTCAACCGAGGGATCTTGCAGACGTCCTGTGAAGCTGACCTGGTTGGAGAGATTATTTTCCATGATGATTTCATTAAGAACACTGCGATATGATTGCGGCCCATCTCCCACGATAACCAGATCGACGATGCTTCCGGCTTTCTTCAGTAGTGCGATGGCCTGTAGGGATATCGCCTGACCTTTCCCCTCTATTACCGTGCCCACGATTACACACCTGAATCGTATCTGCGATCGCGACGGTTTATTCTGCGTATTTGCACCGCCAAATTGGCTGGTGACCGCTTGCACGCAAGGATAAACAACTGCGATCTTCTCTCTAGGAATGAACGGCGAATAGTCTGTAGCCAGAGTCGCCGATACAAAAATACACTTTGCGGACAGGGTCCCAACCAGGCGCCTTGATCTATTTTCCCCTAGAATGAAGGTGATACCATGGTCATCCCTCCCAAATTCTTGGATATGCCATATGTGCGGTATCCCTAACAGGCGGGCTGCCAAAGCACCTACGCAGACAGTTACTGTGCTGGTGTACACCATGCTGGCTTTCCATTGTCGAACGGCTCGCGCGACCAGGACAACGTTCCATATTGTGCCGAGCACTGTCTTAAACCAAGCAGCAACATGCATTCCTGTGCTGCTGCCCCACAGCGGAAAGCTAATGATGCGGTACTCTACATCTATCCTTTCCAGTGCATCCTGCATCAGGCCATTCGCAGGAAGCACAACTTTACAGTTATGGCCTCGCTTCTGCAGGGCTTCGATTGACTCCAGCAGAACACGCTCGGCTCCTCCCATTTCAGAGGAATGCGATATAAAGCAAATGGTCACGGTGTAAACCTGGTAGGAGCATTCTTTCAAGAGCCTGCATCGTAAGTATTCAAGCAGGAGCACTATCTCTAGATCGACTCTTGGCCATTGCACTGTCATAGCCCAAGAACAAAACCGTATTAGGCTCAATGCCTCTACAAGTGTTGGTCAAAGCTAGTGCTTCTCGCGAGCTGGCTAAGTAACCTCAGAGAACGACAGTTCAAGCCAGAATTGTTATGTTGTTTGCTACTTAAGAGGAAAGATAGGAAACATGGGAGAGGTATCAAAGAATGCTAAAGTATCGGAGCCCGTTGTCGCTTTCTGCGGAGATAACGGGCCCCGAATTAGCTTATGCGTACGAAGACCTTCAATGCGATACTGCGGGCAATTACGGAACGGTCGCAGTAAGATTGCTCGGATTTGGCGGCGCGGAACGTAACGTATACGCTCCACAATTCCACGGGGCGGCACGTTCAGGCGCGGTACCTGTAATGTCATAATTTAGCGCTGCCAGCCCCGTCAAAGTTGCACCAGCACCCACTGCTGGAGAAGATGAAGATGGCACGCCGCTACTGTTCAGGCCGACATAATTGCTAGCAGCTCCAAATGTCGAATGAATGTCACAGCTACAATGTGCCCGCCACGAGGAGATAGTCGAATACCATACCGGAATGTTCTGGTCTGTCCACGGGCTTGAGGTGTTCCAGCCGTACACATTGTAGTCCACATCGGTAAATAGGCTGATATTGCTTCCTGTACCGTTGCTCAACAATGTATTGCATCCCGAGATGATGTTGTTCTCCATGTAAATTGAGGCACCGGTGAGCCCCAATACTCCAAGGCATACGTCGCCGCTTTGCATCAAACCAAGGATCGTGTTGTTGTAGAACCTTACAGAACCCCCAGCGGAGATATAGACTATTCCGTTGTTCATCTGCGTATAGCTTGCGATGTTCCATAGATTGTTGAAGACTGTCACGTTGTTATTGACAGAGCCATTGCCTTCGATGAACAATCCGCCAGTCGAGCAAGTTCCCCAGTTTCCATCAATCAGATTGTTGTAATACTGAATGTTGTTGTTCGTCGTCGTATACGCGAAGGCGTGCAGCGAATTGTGGTGGTCAGAACACCCAGTCTGATCCCATACGGCAGTCGAGCCGAAGTGGTTATCGTGAATCAGGGCGGCGTTCATTGTGCCGTTGTTGTTATTGGAAATGTCTACCGAGGAATTGATGTTTGCGGTGACATTATTGTAAACCTGAAGCGCTGTATCGTTGCTGGTACTTGGTATGTACACAATGGCGCTCGAAGCGTAAGTAATTATGTTGTTATGTACCAGCCAAGTCCCGCTCCCGCCGCCGCCTTCAATGCCACGCACATCGCCTGTCGGATAGGCTCCATAAGCCACCGCTTGAAAGAACGGGCCAATGTTGAGGTTGCGAAATTCACAGTTAGAGCAAGTTGTTGCCACTATGCCGAAGGTCGATCCACTTGGAGTTGCGGTGCTGCTCTTGATGGTGCCGTTGCACGCTCCCTGCATCATTGAACTCCACCCGCAGGCCGTCCCACCATCCACTACGATATAGCTCAGTCCTGCGGCATTCAGGCAACCGCTCCCGCCGCAGGCCGCCGTAATTGATGCGCCAGACTCAAAGAAAATAGTAATGGGTGACCCATTCGAGCCGCTGCCTTGTGCCGTTAACGGCGTACTTATCGTCCCACACAGATGAACCGTCGTTCCAGGTCCTATCTGTGCACTTCCGCTGCCCCAGTTAGATGCCGTGTTGAACCATGACGGCGGTTGTGGACTGGTCGTGCAAACGCCCTGGGCAGTACCGGTAGGGGTGATGTAGATGTCGGTTGCCGAGCAGAACCCGGCAATGGTGCAGACACAGACAAACAAAAACAACCACAATGGAGTCCGCTTGCGTTTTACGATTTCATTGCCCGCGATGCGCACGCGTGAACGAAAAGCTATCGTCGCGTGCAGTCCTGTCATTTTTCCATACCGAACTTCACTCATCTTCAATCTCCCTACAAATCTCTTACGCCAGCCTGCACGTACCCCTGAGTGCTCTTATTCTCAATCGGCGCTCATCGCGCTGCAAGGTGCCGTGGGTACATGTACACCCGAAAACTCCATTTGGAATACCTCTCCCGCACACGGAACAATGGAAAACTCGGCTTAGGGCTTCTACTCGCGATGAAAAGGATAGCTCAGCATGGCAAGGGATGCGGCTCAGTTTCGGCTGAAGCTACGGAAAATTGAGACCCTTCCGGACGCATAAACTTGCCGGCAGGATTACCGTGTTCCGGCTGCAGGGCTAAGCCAGCCTTTCACCCGCTTGGTCAGATCTTGCGGTACGCCGAGCCAATCGTAGGCTCCGTCTAGTTTTGCGGCGAACAGTTCGGGATCGTCACAGGAGTTGATCGGCAAACGGCGCATAAACAGCCTGTCTACTTGGCCATCTTCTGTTCCAATATTGGTACATACTCCATACCTGTACCCTGTGTTCCAAAGCAGGTCCCTTAACTGATGCTTGAATGCGGTCTTCGGTTCAGGAAAGGCGTAAGGGTAGGCAAAGCAATTGATCGCGCAACCCAGCTTATCCTCAATCGCACTTTTCGATCCGGCGATTTCAAATTCGAGCTCCTGGCCTGAAAGCGTGTCCAGTCGAGGATGGGTCACCGTGTGCGAACCAAAACAGATTCCTGAGCGATGGAGTTCCTGCACTTGCCCCCAGGTCAGACACTGCTTTCCCTTGAAGTTCCTCGTTGCGTCACCAATGTACGCCGTGGGCAGAAATACGGTCGCGGTGAACCCGAATTGCATCAGGTGCGGGAAGGCATGGTCCATAAAATCCATGTAGCCATCATCGAAGGTGATTACCACCGACCGCTGCAGCGATAGTGCGGGGTCCTGCAAACGGCGGGACGCTTCCTCAAGACTCAAGCTCTGGTAGCCCCCGACGTGCAGCGCTCGAAGATGTTCTGCGAAGCGCTCGGGGCGGGTCGCGGTCCGGTAGTACGGATGAAGTCCGCCCTCGGGCTCGTCCGAGATACTGTGGTACATCAAAATCGGGATCTGCAATCGTCGCTGTGGATACCGCTTCTGCAACGGATGCATGAGGTACAGTGTTGCTAACCGATCCAGGCGCATCTTCACACCGGTTCTATCTGGCTGTGTCTGTGAGAAAGAGCTCGACGGAGAATGCAAGGTTTGTCCGCAGCACCCGTCTACAGTCAACTGGGTACTCAAGCGACTTCAACGTTATATCCATCAATCGTTACCGAAACTGACTGCTGGATCAGGTCTACCGAGATTACGAGTTTGTGTTCGCCTTTGCTTCCCGTCAGGGTGCCTTCGACCCCATCCAGCGCTCCGCCCTTGATCCGAACTCGCTGGCCCACCCTGAGGAAGCCGCAACTGGTCAGGGGCAAACGGTGGTCGGTCACCGTCTGCAGGCTCTCGATCTGTGAATCCGGGATCGAAGCCGGCCGGCCGGCCGCGCCGACGAAGTGAAAGACCCCAGGGGTCTTTAGGACATCGAGCCGGGAGGTCGATTCTCCCATGCGAACAAATACATAGCAGGCGAAGATGGGACACTCCACGATCTTCGTGCGGTCACTCCAGCGATGAGCCTCGCGAACAGTGGGGACGAAGGCAGTTATGCCCTTCTGTTGCAACTCATTACCAATCCGCTTCTCGTGCCGGGCACGGGTCTGGACGGCGAACCAACGTGGAGTTTCTTCCGTCAGTTCACGGTAAGAAACCGCCGAAGAGAGCACCGGAACAGCCTGCATAGACATAGCTTCGCCCTCTGAGTCCCATGTAGACCTGTGAAAATCCCTAAAAGAGAGGTCTTTGCGGGGACTCCGCACTTCCTACTCACCCCTTGAATAGCAGTTTGGATACCAAAGCCGAGCGAACCGGCGGCCCGCCGGGACAAAAGGAAAAGACGTTGCTTCCTCAAGACAGATACCTTTATTTTCTTATACTTACATCCGATGCAATACTGCCTCTTGGCGCAATGTCGAGGTTGGGCCCGGGCCGCGCTGGCAAAAACATCTTCACATCACCCGCCAGGGGGGTGGTTGGGGCTTCGCCAAGGCGGACAATCTACGACGGGATGGGAAAAAGTTTTCACTATCAACCCGGCTAGCCAATGACGGATCCGAGTGCCCCCACATGACTTGCAGTCTCGATGCGCATTCACCCCCGGATGGGCTCCAGGGGGCCGAGATCGGGGGGGTGAATGCCAACCCAAAGTGGTAATTACCCTTCCTACGATCGGCACATAGTTGCAGGATCGGGTACAAACAGCCACCTGGCGGTCAATTTCCCCCGCTTTTCGGGCATTTTTCATACCACCTTCGTAGTGCAGGCTATGGCACCACAATTGCAATTAGTCAGGATGCTACAGAGCCTGTCATGGGCGTGAGGGTATCAACGTGAAACGTGCACTTGCGATTCTGTTCTTATTGACTGCTGCGTCAGTTGCTGCGGTGGCCGCACCTCCCTACGATCCGCCGCGTTTGCCTACGGCACCACCATTTGAACCAGTACCGAATGCTGTCGCCGTGCCTGAGCCACTCAATTTGCTCATGGCTGGCGCTGCAGCACTGGTTGGCCTGCGCCTGTTGCGCAGGAAGTTCACCGTCTGATCTGCGTACCAGCGCAGTTACGGTTCCAGCTAAGGCCCCCCCGGGTAGGCGTAACAATGCTGACCGGAGGGCTTTTGTGTTTGGTTTGAGTGGATTCTTGTCCCCGCCGGCTATGCCGTATCCTTCAACTGACCGTCGGCGAACCGATCTCCGGATTCCTATGCCCGCCCGCCAAGCCGAGAGCTCGCTCGGCCTTCCGCTCGGAAATCCCCAAGGCCCAGCATAGAAGGATCTCCAGGACCAGCGCTCCCCCGAAGAACACAAAGCCGCCCTCGTGGTGCAGCCTTCCGCGCAGATAGGACGGATTGACGTGTTCGGCCAGGAGGGTCAGGGTGGCGATGCGGATTCCGTTTTTCAACAGGGCAAGCGGAAGCACCGACGCCAGCAGCACCAGTCGCCTCCAGGGCGAGCGCAGCGCGAGATAGGAAAGCACCGCCGTCAGTACCAGCAGGGCGTAACTGGAACGTATCCCGCTGCACTGCGGATCAATGATAATGCTGACCCCGGAGAGATCGAAGCGCAGGCCGACACGAGCAAACGGGACCCGCACGAGGTGAAAGAGGAGCCCGAGGACCAGAGCCGAGCCATGCTGCAGCACGTCCACGGCACGGTTCCATATCTCAATGGGCATGGGAACGGCCAGCACAAGCAGCGCTAGCGGCCATGCGGCGCGCCGGGTGGCGGCTTCTCCATAGCAGGCCAGAAACGCTCCGGCCAGTGCCAGGATGAGCCCAAACAGGCTCAGGCTGATCGCGTCCGCCACGCTGCCGGCCGCCCGCGCAGCCAGGAGGGGTGTAGAGAGGCCAAGTCCGAGCACCAAGGGAAGGAATCCCCAGTGCGAAAATCCTGTTATGCAAAAAATTGCATGACGACGCTCAAAGCAGAGAAATGCCGAGATCAAGGGCACGACCCAGTAATCGGAGGCGCGATCGCCGACTCGAGACGCGCTGAGCCAGGCCTGGATGCTGCCCCACCGCAGCGCACACAGGGCGAAGCCAAGCACAAGAAAACAAAGGTGTTCCCGGCGCAGCCACAGCGGGCGGTCTTGGCGTAGGGTCATGGGCCTGTCTTCTTCGGTTCCGGAGATCGGGTTCAGGGCTCGAGATTCTCAGCGGCTGGAGAACCCCCGGCCTGCCGATTCAGTATATTGCGCGCAAGAACTGAAACCGATCAATCCGAATCGCCAGGCCGGCCGTATCATCATTTTCATCCCGGCGTACCACGGTACCGTTGCAGAACGCGAACAGGCCGCAGGACATGGTGACCTCCTTAGGGAAGGTGATCAGGAAGGCCGGGTTGTTCAGGACTTCAAACCGCCGTTTGACGTGCACGTAGATTCCGCCCGCACTGACGTCACGGGTGGTTCCACTCGACTGCATGCCCCCATCAAGCATCAGTTGCACGGGCAGCTCCATCATGTAACGCTCTGCTTGTCGTCGCTCTGGCACCAAAGTCAGCTCCCCGCGTCCCTGCGTTAAGACCTCAGCAACTTCCCGGTCCGTGCCTTTGTAGTAAGACGACCCCGCCTTTTTCCATGAGAATGCCGCCGCCTTCAAGCCAATCCACAGCCCTGGAACGTCCTGTGGCAAACCCGTGTGACGCCTCCGTGCCACCTTGAAATCCACGGAAGTACACTGACGAACCAGACGACAGGTATCAATCTGACTCTGTTCTTCTTGCATTTATCGCACCGTAATTTAGCGTTGAAATTCCCATATTCTGCCAAGTTTGCACACATCAAGATGCAACCCGCTGCACAAAGGTGAACCGGGATTCAACTTTCTTGGGTAATCGCCGAGGTCAATATTGGACACGGTTCGGCGCCCGACGACTCGATGTGACGGAAAAAAGGCGGTCCGTCCGACGGGATCTGGTTCAGGGACAAGCTAAGCAACCAATTGGACGACGATCGGCGTTTGACGAGTGCAAAGCGACCACCTGATCGCGGAGAGCTTCGGCCGTCCGTTGACGGTAACCACATGGGTAACCGCATGGGGGTTCAATCCCTCGTCACGGCACGAGGGTCGAACTCCCTTCGGTATCCACCCTCCCAATACCCCCCTCAAAAAACAACTGTGACCATGGCAGCCATGGCCTGGCGAAATACTCTGCGACCATCCGGGATGGGCGTACATCCTATGCCGTGCCCCGCGTGCCTGCGCCGGGAGTGGGGTACGTCTGAGCCCCGCCCGGCGGAACGAGTGCGGCGGCCAGGGCGA
>Ga0182013_10008219_pt1 | contig 11298 bp, 9 predicted proteins | sample 612S2MmetaG_FD_120487 | JGI IMG/M metagenome (GOLD analysis project Ga0182013, IMG submission 120487) | Permafrost microbial communities from Stordalen Mire, Sweden - 612S2M metaG | ecosystem: Environmental > Terrestrial > Soil > Wetlands > Permafrost | place: Sweden: Stordalen | collected...
CTCTGCCTGGAAGACGTCGGCGCGCTACCCCGAGCTCTCGTACGACGAGCTCCGCCTGCTCGCCGGACGATAACGCGTGTTTGCCAAGGTTCTCATCGCGAACCGCGGCGAGATCGCGATTCGCATCATCCGGACGCTGCGCGAAATGGGCATCGCGAGCGTCGCGATCTACTCCCAAGCCGACCGCGACGCGCTGCATCCCCGCATGGCCGGCGAAGCCTATCTCGCGGGGCCCGCGACCCCGTCGCAGAGCTATCTGAACGTAGACGCGATTCTCGAGATCGCAGCGCGCTCCGGCGCCGATGCGATCCATCCCGGCTACGGCTTCCTGGCCGAGAACGCCGGGTTCGCGCGGCGCGTCGGGGAGGCGGGCCTTGCGTGGATCGGACCGCATCCGGGCGCAATCGACGCCATGGGCGACAAACTGCGTTCGCGCCAGGCCATGCTCGCGGCGAACGTTCCGCTCGTTCCTGGCGGCACGCAGCCGCTCGCCGACCTCGATGCGGTAAAGACCGCGGCGCGAGAGTACGGCTTCCCGCTCGCCCTCAAAGCGTCGGCCGGCGGCGGAGGCAAAGGCCTGAAAGTCGCACGCTCGATCGGCGAACTGGAGGCAGCCTTCGGCACCGCACGGCGCGAGGCCGAGGCCTACTTTAAAGACGGAACGATCTACGCCGAGCGCTACCTCGACAATCCCAAGCACGTCGAACTGCAGATCCTGGCCGACAAACACGGCAACGTCGTCCACGTCGGCGAGCGCGACTGCTCGCTGCAGCGGCGTCATCAGAAACTGTGGGAAGAAGCGCCAGCGTCGATTCCGGACGCCGTGCGCATGGGCATACGCGAAGCCGGCGTGCGCGCCGCCAAAGCGATCGCGTACGATTCGGTCGGGACGGTCGAATGCTTGGTCTCCGGGAACGAGTTCTTCTTCCTCGAGATGAACACGCGCATTCAGGTCGAGCACACCGTCAGCGAGACCATTGCGGGCATGGACCTGGTGCGCGAGCAAATTCGGGTCGCCGCCGGAGAGCCGCTCGGATACGGACAAGACGCGATCGACTTTCGCGGACACGCGATCGAAGTGCGCGTCAACGCCGAGGATCCCGCCGACGACTTTCGCCCCGCCCCCGGAACGATTACCTCGTACCGCGAGCCCGCGGGGCTGGGGGTCCGCGTGGACTCCGCCGCCTTCGCCGGCGTCGAGATCGCGCCCGATTACGATTCGATGATCGCAAAGCTCGTCGTCTGGGCCCCGACGCGGCCCGAGGCGATCGCGCGCTTGGCGCGCGCCATCGACGAATACGCGATCGAAGGCGTTCCGACGACCCTGCCGCTCCTGCGCGCCCTCTGCGACGCCCCCGAGGTCGTTGATGCCAGTTACGGTACCGCCAGCCTCGAAGCGTTCGCGACGCAACTCTACGCAGGCGGCGCAACCGGCGCCGGGCGCAGCTTTTCGTTCGAGCCCGGTACCTCGCGCGCCACCGTGAACGGCGACCTGGTCGCCGTCGAAGTCGACGGGCGCCTTTATCGCGTGCGCGTGCTCGACGGGATCGCCGGCGGTCGCACGGCGCAGGTGAGCGGCGCCAAGCGCGACGGCAGCCGCACGAAGAGGCGCGTCGCGACCGTGCGCGGCAACGACGTGCTCTCGCCGATGCACGGCGTCGTGGTCGAACTGACCGCCGGCGCCGGCGATTCCGTTGCCGAAGGGCAAGTCGTCGCCATCGTCGAGGCGATGAAGATGATGAACGAGATCCGCGCGCACCGCTCCGGAACCGTGGCCGCGGTGCACGCGGCCGCCGGCGAGACGATCGAAGCCAACTCCCCGCTCGTCACGATCGACTAACGAGCGCGCCCCTTCGGGACGTTCGCCCCGCGCCGCTTCGGGGTGCCGCGAACGCGCGCGGCGTATTAAGAGAAGATATGGCTCGCGACGTCAACGGCTCCGGCATTCCCCTGGAGCCTTGCTATGACGAAATAGACGGAAAGCCGCACGACTTGGGGGAGCCTGGAGCGTTTCCGTTCGCGCGCGGCATTCGCGCGGACATGTATCGCGGACGCCTGTGGACCATGCGGCAATACGCCGGCTTCGCGACGGCCGCCGAGTCGAACGAGCGCTACCGCTACCTGCTCGACCGGGGAACGACCGGACTCTCCGTCGCGTTCGATCTACCGACGCAGCTCGGGTACGATTCCGACGCGCCCGAGTCGCGCGGTGAAGTCGGCAAGGTCGGCGTCGGCATCGACTGCGTCGAAGACGTCGAGACCCTGTTCGACGGCATCCCGCTCGACCGCGTCACGGTCTCGATGACGATCAACGCCCCCGCTTCGATCGTATTGGCGATGCTGCTGGCGGTCGCGCGCCGGCGCGGCATTCCGTTCGATAAGCTCGGCGGCACGATTCAGAACGACATCCTCAAAGAATACGTCGCCCGCGGAACGTACATTTTCCCGCCTGGGCCTTCGATGCGATTGGTCACCGACGCGCTCTCGTACTGCGCCCGCGAAGTGCCGCAATGGAATTCGATCTCGATCTCCGGCTACCACATTCGCGAAGCCGGCTCGACCGCGCTCGAAGAGATCGCCTTCACGCTCTCCAACGCCAAAGCGTACTTACGCGCCGCGCTGGCGGCCGGAATCGACCTCGACACGGTCGCGCCGCGCATCTCGTTTTTTTGGAACGCGCACAACGATCTCTTCGAAGAGGTCGCAAAGTTTCGCGCGGCCCGGTATCTCTGGGCGGAGATCACGCGCGACGAGTTCGGCTGCAAGGACCCGCGCTCGCAGATGCTGCGCTTCCACACGCAGACGGGGGGCTCCACGCTGGCCGCGCAAGAACCGGAGAACAACGTGGTTCGCGTGGCGCTGCAGGCGCTCGCTGCGGTTCTTGGCGGCACGCAATCGCTGCACACCAACGGCAAGGACGAGGCGCTCTCCATTCCGACGGCCGAGAATGCGAAGCTCGCGCTGCGCACCCAACAGATCATCGGCTATGAGTCGGGCGTCGCCGACGTCGTGGACCCGCTCGCGGGATCGTATTACGTCGAGACGCTGACCAACGAGCTGATCGAGCGCGCGCGCGCCCTCGTGGCCGAGGTGGACGGGATGGGCGGCAGCGTCGCGGCGATCGAGAGCGGCTGGATGCAGGCGCGCATCGCCGATTCGGCCTACGACGCGCAGCAGGCCATCGAACGCGGCGAAACGGTCGTCGTCGGCGTCAACGCCTTCGTCGAGCCGGGCGAAGCGGGCGCCGCAATTCCACTGCACCGCAACGACGAGCGCGTCGAGCGCGAACAGATCGCGCGGCTGGTCGCATTCCGTGCGAAACGCGACGCGGCGGCCGTGGCGGAGCGCCTGCGCGCCGTGCGCGCCGCCGCGGCCGGAACGGAGAATCTCATGCCGCATTTTCTCGAGGCGGTGGACGCCGGAGCGACCCTCGGCGAGATCTGCGCGGTTCTTCGCGAGGCCTTCGGCGTCTATCGTGCCCACGACGTGGTCGCGTGATCGTCGATCACGTCGCGATCGTCGTCGCGGACCTCGAGCAAGCGCTGCAGCTCTACACGCAGACGCTCGGCTTTCGCCAAGTCTACCGTGAGACGATCGCGGACCAAGGCGTCGAGGCCGTCGGACTCGCGGCCGGCGAATCCGTCGTGGAACTCCTGCGTCCGCTGGAGGCGGACTCGCCAATCGCTCGCTTCCTCGGTGATGCGCCGACCAAGCTCCACCACACGGCCTACCGCGTTGACGACGTGGCCGCAAAGCTGGCCGAACTCAAGGCCAGGGGCGTCCGTCTGATCGACGAGCGTCCACGCAGGGGAGCGCACGGCAACCTGATCGCCTTTCTTCATCCCAAATCTACCGGCGGCGTGTTGATCGAGCTATGCCAGCGCGCATGAGGGTAGAACGCCTGCGAGGCACGAAGGCGGCGCGCCGTGGGATATAGCAGCAAAGTCACGTCGTCCTACCGTCACCTCGTCGGCCGCGAATTGGAAGAGCACGTCGCCGGGGCGTACGAATTGCTCGGCTACGACGCCCGGATCGTGGAGGCCGGCGCGCGCCGGTCGATCGACGTCGTCGCCGAGAAGGGCGACGTGCGCGTCGGCATCCTTTGCAGCAACACCGATGCGCTCGTGGATTCAGACGAAGTCCGCGAAGCCGCCGATGCGGCACGCAGGATTCAAAACTGCAATCACGTTACGATCATCGCGATCGGCGGCTTTACCACCGCGGCGAGAAAGCGAGCGCGCAAGGACGGCGTGCAGATCTTCGACGATGCCACCTGGCCGCAGTTTCTCTTCCGCGCGCTGCGCCGCGATCGGTGGGCCGAGCGCGGCGTGAAGGTTCCCAAGAACGCCGTTGCCCCGCGCCCGCCGCAACGCGCCGGCCAGCCGCGCCAAGACACGTGGGAGACGCGCGACGCAAAACATCGGCCCGAAGGCGCTTCGCCGTACGCGACGGTCGCACTGGGCATCTTGCTGATCGGCGCGGTCGTCGCCGGCCTTCAGATTCACCGGCTGCGTCCGGCGCTCTTCGCGCTGCCGCGTACCGCGAACGCGTACGTGCCGCAGTTCGGAACGGCCGTTGACGAAACCAACCGCCAAGTGCTCCCGGCCAAGACGACCGCGCAAGTGCACGAAGCGGCGGAAGCGCACGCTGCTGCGGCAGCCGCCGCGCCGGCCGCAGCGCCCGGCGCGCAAACGACCGCGCCTCCCGATGCTTCGACGTCGGTGGATCAGTCGTCGGGAAGCACGACGTCCTGCCAGCCCGACGGCGACCCCGTGCTCGTGAGCCAGGCGCCGCTGCAGTCCACCGATACCGACCAGTCGTTGCACGGCACCGCCGGCGTGCGCGTCGACGTCTCCGCAAGCGGCGTGGTGACCGGCGTAACGCTCACGGAGTCGTCGGGCAACCGCCAGTACGACTGGGCCGCCCAAAACGCCGCGCGCAACAGCACCTACCACGCCGCAATATCGAACTGCGCCCCCGCCGACGGCTCGGTCGAGCTCACCTTCTAGCGCGCTACAAGTTCGGCGCAAGCGCGGCCTGGATCTCCGTTTCGAAGGTGCGGTCCCACGGCAGCGAGATGGACATCGCGGCGAGGTGGTCGCCGGGATAGAGGCGAGCGAGTATCGCGGCGGCGCGGTTCCACAGCAGCGCGCGGTTGCGATCCGAAATCTGCGCGGCCACGTCCGGTTGCAGCAGCGTGCGATCGGCCTGCGCCGGAAGCGAGGCGATGAGATCCGGCCGTACGTCGTTGCGAAACGCGACGTCGTCCACGACGCGGTCGAACGTAAACTCGCGGTGCGCCAGCTCGTCGTACGTTCCCATCCGGCGCCCGGCGCCCGCCGCAATGGCCTCGGCCAGCGCCGTGCCGGCGGAATTCGCCGTCGTGTTCCACGACGCGTACGAGTCCAACCGGCTCATGACGCCGTTCGCCAACATCTCGTCTGCAAACCGCGCTTGCCCGGCTTCCTGGCCCGCGACGAACGATAGGTCCGCGAACGCAATGCGGTCGCGGGCCGCGATGCGGTCCGCCAGCTCGTTCAGCAAGGCGGCGTCGTCGCTCCCCGGAACGCGCACGAACAGCACGACGTCGGGACGCGCGTCGTCGCGCACGCCGCCGGATAACCGAATCAGGGCGTTGATGGTGCGATCCACCGGCGCGAACTCGAGCGGGTCCTGAACGCTACCGCCTTCGGGCCGCGAATACCGCACCGCGATGCGCGGAACCCAGCGCGCGCTGCGCGCCAGCTCCGCCGCGACCAGCACCATGCCCAGTTCGTCCGCGCCCGGCTCGACGCTCGCACGATCGCCCAGCGGCGCTGCCGCGCTCTCCAACGCTGCGACCTCTCTCACGTGGAGTCCGACCGGTCCGGCATCGTCCTGTCCGAGCACGAGACGGTCGATGACCCCGTCGCCGGCAAGATCGATCAGATAGCGATCCACCGCATAGTTGCGGGCCCGCGTCGCCAAATATGCATCGAGCGTCTCCGCCCCGGCCTGGGCCCGCAGTTTCGCTGCGGTCGCCTCTTCCGCGGGCAGCGGGGGGTCGTGCAGATTCGCATATTGCTGCAGATACGTCCACACGGGAAACGGCGCGAAGAACGCCGCACTCGCCGGCACGCCCGTCGGCGCTAAACGCATGATCGTGCCGAACACCGACATCCGCGAGCCCGCAGGCGAGCCGCGCTTCACTTGCTCGAGCGCACGCAGGCGAAAATATGCGTCGTCGTACGTCGCCCCCGGAACGCGTGACGCCACGAGTCCTCCGTAAGCCAGCATGTCGGACGAGAGCACGTACTCGCTCGCCGTGCGGGGCGCGTCGCGATTGAGCCACGCCAAGATCTCGCCCGGACGCCCGAACGTCAAATACGACCCAAGCATCGCGCGCGGCGGTTCGACCACACGCACGCCGGCAATGCGCCCGAGCATCTCCGGAAGTTGCCGCGTCACGGGACGGTCGTCCAACGGCACGTACACGATCGAATTCGCAAGTGCGATTGACGGTGTGACCAACGCGATCAGCAGTGCTGTGCGACAGACATTTGTCGTGGGGTGGGGAACCCGTAGCCGAGTGTAAAGCTTTCCAGCGAGGCGAAGGGGGCCCCACCCCACGCCGCATCTCAAGCTTGGCGTCACTCGATGACCGGCCGAAGAACGCCCCCGGCTTCGTCAAGCAGCCGCAACGCCTCATCCGCGCCGACGCCGCGAATCTGCATGACGACCGCGACCTTGACGCGGCCGCCCGCGAGGTCGAGCAGCGAGGCCGCGCGTGCTTCGTCCACGTTCGCGACGTGCATGACCAGACGGAGCGCGCGCACGCGGAGCTTGTGGTTCGTCGGCACGACGTCCACCATGAGGTTGCCGTGCACTTTGCCCAGGCGCACCATGACGGCCGTCGACATGGTGTTGAGCGCGATCTTCTGTGCGGTTCCGGCTTTGAGGCGCGTGGAGCCGGCTATGGGCTCGGCTCCGGTGTGCAGAACGACGGCGCAGTCCGCGGCTTCGGCCAGCGCCGATGGCTGCGAATTTACCAGCGCGACCGTGTATGCGCCGCGCACGCGCGCGGCGTGCAGCGCGCGCACGACGTAGGCCGCGCCGCCGCTGGCCGAGATGCCGACGACCGCATCGCCGGATGCGACGTCGCGCATCGCGTATTCGCCGGCGGCGCCGTCGTCTTCCGCGCCTTCGACCGCGCGCGTGAGCGCCGCGTCGCCGCCGGCGATCTGTGCGCGAACTAGATCAGGAGGCGTGCCGAAGGTGGGCGGCATCTCCGCCGCGTCGAGGACGCCGAGGCGTCCGCTCGTTCCGGCCCCGACGTAATGCAAACGGCCGCCGCGTGCGATCCGCGCAACGATCGCGTCCACGGCTTCGGCGATTTCGGCGGCCGCGCCGGCGACGGCGTCGGCTGCAGCACGCTGCTGGTGCGCCAGCAGGTCCACGAGGTCGCGGGTCGCGAGCGCGTCCATGCCGGTGGTTTCCACGTTGCGGGCCTCGGTTTGCGGCAGCGGTTCGTTCACGATTCCAGCAACTCGCGGGCGCGCGCGAGCGCGCCGGCGTACGGCTCGGGCCCGTGCTTGACGACGTGAAGGTGCGGCGCGTCGTGCGAGAGCCGCGTCTCGAGCAGGAACGTCAGCATGCTGTTGGTCGCGAGCAAGCCGCCGCTAAAGGCAAGCGGGATCTCGCGCGAGGCGCAGTCGGCTTTTCGCAGCAGCGCTTTCACCAGCTCTGCCAGTTCGAGCGCCGCACTCTGAACGATCTTCGTCGCGGTGCGCTCGCCCGCGTCGGCGCGCGCGATCACCGTCTCCGCGCACGCGGCGATGGCTGCGGTTCCGCCGGGAGCGTAGCCGCGCGCGATCACGTCAGCGGCGTCCTTGGCGTCGAGTTGCTCGAGCAGCGCGTCGAAGAGCGACTCGAAGCCCTGGCGTCCGTCGAGGGCGCGCAGCAGCGCGCGCACCGCGGCGGAACCGATCGCATATCCGGACCCGTCGTCGCCGAGCAGATACCCGTGACCGCCGATGCGCGCGCGTGCGCCCGCAATCTCGGCCGCGGCGATCGAACCGGTTCCGGCCACGAGCACGGCGCCGTCGCCGTGCGGAATGGCGGCGCGCAGCGCGATCCACACGTCTTCTTCGACGCAAACGCGCGCCGGTGCGAAGCGCGCTTCGATCGCCCGCGCAATGCCGCCGGCGACGTCGGGGCGCCCCGCGCCCGCCGCGCCGATCGCGATCGCGTCCGGAGCGTCGCCGCGCAACGCGGCTTCGACGGCGTCTCCGATCGCGAGCGCTGCGGCCCCGATTCCCGTAACGCGCGCGTTGGCCGCGCCGCCGGTGTGGACGACGACCGGCGCGCCGTCGCGTTCGACCGCGGCGACCGTCGTGCTCCCGCCGGCGTCAACGCCTACGAGGACGCGCGACATTCGCGATCCATGCGTTCGAGCAGCGCGCCGAGTTCGTAGGGAGCGATCGCACCGAGCAGGACCCGCGCGCGAGCGCCCGTCGCGGAAGGCACGTTGGCCGCACGACCGCGCAGCGTTTCGTATCCCAGCAACGCAAACGCGATCGCCTCTTTGGCTTCGACCGGAACGCCCATCGCTTCAGTCGTTTCGACGCGAGCCGCCGGAAGCCGCGCGGCCAGCCGCTCCATAAGGCGGCCGTTGCGCGCCCCGCCGCCGCTCGCCAGGACGTGCGCCCGGCCGAACCCGCTGGCCTCGATCGCCTCGGCGATGGAGGCCGCGGTGACTTCGAGTAAGGTGGCGGCGCCGTCGCCGGGGCTCAGGCGCTCGAGCGCGTCGCGATGCGCGGCGAGAAACCCGGCGCCGAAACGCTCACGTCCGGTCGTCTTCGGCGCGGGACGCGCGAAGTATCCGTCGCCGATCATGCGTTCGAACAGCGCGGCGTCAACCGCACCGCTTGCCGCCAAAGCGCCGTTTTCGTCCATTCGCTCCGCGCCGCCGGAGCGCGCCGCGACGAAAGCGTCGAGCAGCATGTTGCCCGGGCCGGTGTCGAACGCGACGACTCCCGGATCGCGCGCGCCGCCTCTGGGCAAGAGGGTGACGTTGGCGATGCCGCCGATGTTGAGCGCGACGCGATCTTCGGAAACGTCCCGCAATGCCAGCTGGTCGAAGTACGGAACCAGCGGCGCGCCGTGCCCGCCGGCGGCGCAGTCCGCGGAACGGAAATCGTAGCACACGGTTGCCAGCGCGGCTTCGCGGATCGCGAACGCGTCTCCGATCTGCAGCGTCACGCCGGCGTCGCCGTCGTGAAAGATCGTCTGTCCGTGTGATGCGACGTAATCCAGGCGACGGCCGCCGGCGATCGCCCGCGCCGCGAGTCCGAACGCCCGGCCGGTCTCCGCATGTAAGCGCGCGAGCTCCGCGATGTTCCCCGGATTCGGCGGCAGCGCGTCGAGCACGCGCGCGCGCAGCGACGCGTCCCACGCGGTCGTCGCAAAATCGAGCACGCGGATGCGGTAGGCGTTGCCGTCCGGTTCGATCTCCACGCAAGCCGCGTCGATCCCATCGAGCGAGGTGCCGCTCATCACGCCGGCCGCGATCATCCGAACTCCTCGACGGCCGCTTCGTAGAAAGCCGCGCGCAGCTCGCGCGTATCGCTTCGGCCGAAATAGACGGTGTTGGTGAGCAACACGGCCTGAAGGTCGCGTTCGGGGTCCGCCCAGACGCACGTTCCGACGAACCCGGTGTGCCCGAACGTTGCCCTCGAAAAAAGAGCGCCGCACGAATTGTCGTCGCTCGTCTTGAGCGCCCAGCCCAAACCGCGGCGCAAGACGGGATCGAAGGCTTGTTCGCTCGTCGCTTGAGCGCCGAGATCCGTCGAGACCAACGTGGATCGCCGTCCACGCAGCGGTCCGAGAAACGCTTCGGTCAGGCGCGCGACCGAGAGCGCCGTTCCGAAGAGTCCGGCGTGCCCGGCCGTTCCGCCCATGAGATAGGCTTTCTCGTCGTGCACGAATCCCTGTACCCGTCCGCGCCACGCGTCGGCCTCCGTCGCCGGGATCCGCGAACGCTCCGCCTGAGGCGGCCGGTAGGCGGGATCGCCGTCGCCGAACGCATCGCGAACCTGCGCGCCGAGCGAGGCGTCCGATAGACGCGACAGCAGCACCCCGAGCGCGATGAAGCCGAGATCGCTGTAGATGACCGATTCACCGGGAGGTTGGACGAGATCTCGCTCGACCGCGAAGCGTTCGACGTCGCTGCCGAGCAACTGCCGGTAGTCCGCGCCCGAATTCATGCCCGACGTATGCGCGAGCAGCATGCGCAGCGTGATCGCCGCGTGCGGCCGCCCCTTCCACTCCGGAAACCATGGCACGAGCGGCCCGTCGAGCGCGAGCGCGTCGCGTTCCACCGCGCGCAGCGCGAGCGCCGCCGCGAAGATCTTGGTCAGCGACGCGAGATCGAAACGCGTGTCCGCGTAGACCGGAAGCGCGAGCTCGTCGTCCCTCGTTACGCCGTATGCGCGCTCGAACGCGAGCGCTCCGCCCCGTTCGACGCGCGCCACCGCGCCCGTAAAGAGCGGCCCGCAGGCCGCGCGCAACACGTCGTCAACGCCCATTCGCGAGCTCCACCGGAAGCGCGCCGCGGGCAGGCTCCCCGCCGAACACGACGCGGGCGAGTCCGTGCAGGCTGACCGATTCGTCTCCATACGTCGCAAGCGCATGCCGCGCACCGGAAGCGCACTCGAGATCGAACGGAGAGCGGACCGCAACGATCGTGGCGTCGGGAAAGCGTTCGAGGATCGCACGAATCGCGAGACGCTGCGATGCGAAGCGGCGCGCGTGACGCATCAACACGACGGGATGCCGTCCCGCGATCCGTTCGAGCAGCGCGGCAACGCGGTCGCCCGCGGGGTCGAGCGGTAGGCGCTCTTCGGCCAGCGCGGGCTCCGCCTCGCGCAACGACGCGATCGTTTCGGCGGGATCGGCCGCGCCGTCGTCCGTCGAGCCTTCGAACGACACCACGGTGCAGCTTGCCGCGTCGGCGCTCGCCCGGCCCCGCAGCAGCGTGACGGCGCGGCGTGCGATCTCCAGCCCGATTCCCGCCTCCGGCGGAGGCGCGTCGAGCGGGAGCGGCGCCGATGACGTCTCGCGCAGCGCGCGCATCCGGGCAGCGGCTTCGGCAAGCCGCTGCGGCGGAGCGTCGCGGGCGATGCGCGCGGCAGCCGCCTGCGCGAGCTCGGGGGAGTGGCTGACGAGCACGCCGTCGGCGCCCGCGGCGACCGCGGCCGCGGCGCCGGCCGGCGTTCCGACGGTGCGCGCGATCGCGTGCATCTGCATGCAGTCGGTAAA
>Ga0182013_10008222_pt1 | contig 11296 bp, 4 predicted proteins | sample 612S2MmetaG_FD_120487 | JGI IMG/M metagenome (GOLD analysis project Ga0182013, IMG submission 120487) | Permafrost microbial communities from Stordalen Mire, Sweden - 612S2M metaG | ecosystem: Environmental > Terrestrial > Soil > Wetlands > Permafrost | place: Sweden: Stordalen | collected...
GCGGAACCATAGGAAGAGGTTGGTGCTGAGCACGATCGGGATGGGACCGAATCCGAGTATCCAAACGTCGCGCCGGGACCAGCACAAAAGCATGTCGAGTGCATAGACGAAGATGATCTGGGCGAGGATCAAAGGAACATAGTGGTAGACCTCTCGCCAGTACCATCCCCAATAGGCGTACAGGCAGGAGTGCATTACTAACTGAACATAGTGGGCTGGCCGGGGCACGAACTGCATCCTCAGCGTGCGTCCCGACACGAGGACATGCCGCCACAGAATCGCCGCAAAGACAAGCAGACAAGCCGCCGCGATGGCTAACGATAGCTCCAGAGCCCGGTCTTGCCGCGCTCTCGGAACCAGGCAAGAAACTGCCAACAGGACCGATAGCGATATTGGCGCCGAGAGCAGCCCGGCGGATGTCTTGCGCTCACGGATGGTTTGCGTAGGCATAGGTCGTCATATCCAGCGCGGCACGGCTATCATGGCTGGTCCGCGCATGGAAGTCACGTACAAAATAACAGGCCAAATCACCTCCCGGATATGCGGCGTAGAAATTCCCGCTCGAGCCGCCCGGCACATCCTGGCCAGCGCTCCGGAGGGCTCGGTGACGGGAGTCCTGATCCCGGGTGCCGATTGTACCCCGGCACAGTGTGCAGTTGCCGGGTCTAGAGCTTGATTGCGGGCTGGTCGGTTCGGAAAAGGAAACGATTTTCCTTTGGAACGTGCAAGAGTTTGCATTGTTTGGGCATGAGGTGGGAACTCGGCTATTGATTACATGAGGCTTATGGCAATATTTTGTGGCGTTCCGATTGCTCTATGGTAAGCCGCAAGCTAGCTGTCGGGCCCCTTTCCTCCCCAAAGTTTGAACTCCGCGTAGAGCTTTCCATCGCCATGACCCTGTGTCCGGGTACGGCGGGATCAGGATTCCGGACACTCATCTGGTTTGCAGATGAGAACGCTAAACGCTGGTGTAAGTGCTTTGAGTGCCGCAATTTTCAGGTAATTGTCGATTCTTTTTTTTGAGCTGTCCAGTTTTTATCGACTGGCCCAGCTAGTTTGCAACCCGCCGGTGCGTGATCGTAGCGCTGGCCAACTGCCAGGGAGACCCTAATGAAAAAGATACTTGTTGGATTGAGTGCGGTAGTACTGATGTTGGGAGTTGGCACCCTCAGGTCGTTCGCCGACGCTCCCGACGCGCAGGTTTATGACCTGTCGGTAAACCTTAGCGGAACCTATTACGACCTTGGCACGGATGGGGCCGGTGGGCCGGGTAGCGGGAACTTTCTTTCCGATATCGCAGGCATCGGCGTTAGCCTTGGCAGCTACGATCTGGGCACGGCAACTAACACCGGCTTGGGCTCGTTCTCGCTCACCATCGATAACACCACGTCCTCGGCTACCGGCTCGATGTTCTTCGACGCGCTGATCGCCGAAGCAGTAGGAACCGATTTCTACGATGAGTACGCGTCAACCAGCGGCAGTGCCTCTGGCGGACTCAGTTACCAGATCGACAACTATCTCCTGCCCACCAGCACCATCCTGGCAGATGCACAGGGATCGACTGCTGGTTTACCGGATAGCAACGACGCGATCGGCGGTATTCCCGATTCGCCACAGCCCTGCACGACCTCCGATAATTGCAACGGTCAAGTGCTTGTTGCCCTTGGTTATCAGTACAGCATCGCGGCCAACTCCACCGAGACCGTCACCGTGACTGCAAGCACGACGGCTCCAAGCAGCGGCTTTTACATCGACCAGACGAATCCCGCCGATGCTGGGAACCTCGATGCCAATGGAAATCCTCTGCCGTCCGATGTGTATTACAGCCTGAGCGCCACGGATGTGCCGGACCAGGGAGTATGCACGAGCAATTGCAATCTTCCGCCGCCACCGCCGGTAGTGCCCGAGCCTAGCTCGTGGATTCTGGTGGCAAGTGGTCTGGGAGCGGGGCTGACGCGTTTGCGTCGCCGCTTCCCGTTAAGGACCATCGGCAAGTTCGCCGGCATGCTGGTTGTGGCCGTATTGGTGCTGGTTTCGGTGCCAACTGCGAACGCTCAACAGGCGCTGACGGTGCCATGGGTGGCGGGGACTTCGTCTCCCCACACCGCTTATTCGGGAGCGAACATTGTTCTCGGCGCGGTCTTTATTCCCAAATCCGGCTCGACGGATAGCTACACCTACGCCTGGAATTTTGGCGATGGTACTTCGTACGGCCCGGTGGCGGTTACGAACACCAACGACCTCTCGACGACTCACACCTATACCTTGACCACGGTTCCTGGAGGTTCGGCGCCAGTGGTTGGGGTTACGACCTGGAGTGCGCAGGTGACGGTAACCGACACGACGACCCTGGCTGCGTATTCCGCCAACTATCCGGTGATCTGGGAAGATGTCAACGCGCTGCAGTCTCGTGTGAATGTGGCCATCGACTGGGGCCTGTGGTATCTGCACGTGAGCATGTATCACCCGAGCGCTACGACGGGAAACTGGAGCGACGGTTGCGCGTCCGGATATTACTCCTATAGCTGCGGCCAGGGTTGGACTTCGCTGACGGCGACTAATGTTCAGGCCATGGAAGTGAACGGGCATCAGTCAGTCGGCAATGGCGGATCGGCCACTGATCCTTATGCGACTGACGTTGCTGAGGGGTTGGACTATCTCTTCCAGTGGTTGAATGTGAGCACGGTACCGGCCACGACCCCGAAACTGTATTACGTCGATCCATCGTCGGCCACCTTCGGTTGCAGCGATGGAAATGCTCCTTCCACAACACTGACGGGAACCAAGCCTGTTCCAGGCGGCCCTCCGCTACAGGGATACTGCAGCACGGGCGCGGTCGAGGTCTTTTACAACGCCGGCGCTACTTCATGCCCGCTTAGCACGACGGTCACATCGTGCAGCTACACCTTCAACAGTAACCCCAGTGGCAACGCTTACTACGTGACGCGCAATGTCGGTGACGATGCGGGTTACGAGCAGGGCATGGTTATGGATGCGATCGTTGCTTCGACGAATCCGAATGCGGTGGTTCCAGCCACCAACCTTGCGGGAGCTGCTAATCCGGTGGGGGTTGCCGGCCAGACCTACGGAAATATCGTCAAGGGCTTTGCCGACTACATCAATTACTGCCAGTACAGCGAAGACTATGATATTGGCACGGGCTATATCTACCAGACTCGTGGCGCCGGCGATAGCGATCAGGGCGGTGGCTGGCTCTACAGTTGCAACTCTGGCGATGACAACTCCACGTCGCAGTGGGAGTCCATCGGCTTGATCTCGGCCAACCGTGGATTCGGCGATACGATTCCGCAGGTCGTCAGGGATGAGAACGAAGTGTGGACGACCAACGCTGAGACGGCCGGCATTCCCGGCAGCGGCGGCGCGGGAGCCCCCACCCAGGCAAATCCCTACAACTCCGGAGGCGAAGTCTACAACGCCAGCCTGAGTGAGAACCAGTATGAATGGGAGGGCGGCTTCGGTTATCGTGGCAACCTTTACTACAGCAACGAGTGGGGTCCGTTTGCGGTTACTCCGTCGGGCATGGTGCAGATGTCGCTGGACGGTGTAGGCCGGACCACCAACACGTTGTTCCCCGGCAATTCCACGACGTCCTCGGACCAGCGCTTCAACACGGTCGAGACGTTCTATGCGGATAACTTCTGCAATAACACCACCCTCGGCGCGTATGATGCTCCTCGGGCTTACACTTATGGCCTGTTCTCCTTCACCAAGTCGATGCTGCTGCACAATCCTGGCGGTGTTCTCAGCCCCATCCAGTACATGAGGACGATGACCCCGGGAGTATTCACCACCAACAGCACTGTTCCCGCAAACACAATCGACTGGTATGCCGCGGTTGGCTCGGGTCATCCGTTCTCATCCAGCACCAACCCGGACCCGTGCGATGGCATAGCTCAGACGCTCGTCAGCAGGCAGTACCTGCCGGCGAATGGCCTTTCTCCTGCCACCACGGAAGGCGGATATTGGTGGAATGAGGATGTCTCCGGCGACCAATACTACTTCGAGACAGCGTGGTCGCTTATTATGTTGAACCGCACTGTGTTCGTAAACTGCGTGAATAACCTGACCGGTCTTGGGGTGGGCGGAACTTCGCTGACTCCGGCAAGGATCGATCTTTCCTGGTCTGCAATACCGAACGTCACGGGATACAACGTGCTCGTATCCACGACGAGCGGCGGACCGTATACGCAGGTAACTTATAACGGAGGCACCACCAAGGTGACTGCCTTCTCAGACCGCAGCGGACTGACGAACGGACAGACGTACTACTTCGTTCTTCAGCCTATCAACGGCAGCACCACGGTTTGCCAATCGAATCAGGCAACTATCAAGGTGCCGAAGCCACTGTAGTACGTGTTTACTCTCGCCTGGCAAACAAGCCCCCGGATCATTCCGGGGGTTTGTTGCAGGGAGGGTTGGAAGCATGAGATAGTTGTTATCCCCGGGAGAAAGAAATGAAGCATAGTTACTTGAGTCTTGCACTTTTGCTGTTTTCTGCCTCTGTTTTGAAGGCCCAGGCCCCTGCAACACAATCCAAGGCCCCAGCACCTCAACAGCCTGTCTACATCTATCTGTATGCGACCGTTGCCGACCAGGTAAACCTGGACATCACGGAAGATCGCCTGCGCCGCGTGTTGCCAATGATCGAACGGTACCGATCCGGGCATCCTGAGGCGCACGTGTCGGCTACGATTTTGTTCTCCGGTGCGGTGAGCCATGCGCTCGACCAGAGCAACGCCAGGACCCACATCAAAGACTTCATCCTTGGCTACAAGAAGCGTGGCGTCATTGAGATTGGCTATGACGGCACGGACGAGCCGACCTACGAGAATCGTGCGATGTTCAAACTCGCTCCGGAGGCTGACTACGAGGCACGCTGGAAGACGCGCGCCGCGGCCGACGAAAAGTTTCTGACCGAAGCCCGCGATCCGGTGACCGGAGCCGTTCTGCCGGGTTCTGCCGGTGGCCTGGAGGAGATGCAGCGTGTGTTCGGCGAGGCGTCGTGCATTCGCGGCATCAGCGCGAATGAATCGGTCGTGCCGCCGCCACCTCACCCGGTGCAGAAAGACCCAGCCGTTCCGGGTACAGTTACGCCACAGACCACGATCAGTTCCGATGTAAAGCCGGAGGTTGGCGACTGGGAGGTGATCCCGGTTCTGCGCAAATACAACACAACTGCCGTTCTATTCGGGATGCCCGAGGTCAATCCCTTCGATATATCGGGATTCAAAACGTCTGTACTGGCGGTTGCGGATTTATTGAGTCCCGCCGCAAATACCCCCCCCGAGCTTTATTGGGTGAACAACGTCCTGCATACGTCGGAATGGGCAGGCGGGGTCAGACCGCTCGTCCGCACCATCCATGGATATGAGAGCGTTGATGATTTGAAAGCCTTCGCTGTCAAGGTTCCGCGAGCTAAGGTACAGATTATTCACATGGAGTTGGCGAGTGAGAAGGATTATCTGAAGCCCGACTTTGCCAAAACCTGGTTCAGAGTGACGTCATCTTCTCCATCGCTCGCCTACGCATATGAGCATCCTGCCAGCCCCCAGGTACCTGCAGAGGTGAGGTTGAGCAAGGCTGAAGTCGATGCCGCTTATGCCAAGGAAGAAGCGGCGCTGAACTGGTTGACGGGAGAATATCTCCCTGCGAACCGGGGCAGCCGTTTCGTCTCCAGCACCGACCTCCAGCACATGACCCCTCCAGCTACGGGTTATTCGATCTCGATTCCCGCACTGCAATCCGCTTTGAAGGATTTTCTGGCCACGTGGGGCGATAACACCTTCATCCCTAACTTCATCTACGCGGATGGACACTACCTTTCGTTCGCCGAACTATTCCAGGTGATGACCGACGCGTTCGCTGAGTTTGACCGCACCGGCAAACTGCCGCAATCGGTCAAGGTAGTTCGAGTCTATGGACCGATTGGTTTGCAGCCCCACCATGGCCCCAATACGGGCGAGTTCTCCGTGGCAACAATCGCCAAGCAGGCCAGCGTGTTCGCCCCTGGTCTTCACGACGAGACTGCCGATCCGATGCCGCATAACTCGATTCCTCCGGGTCTGTACATCGGCAAGGTTGGACTCACCACGGCACAATTTCTGCGATTAATGGCGCAGGCGATGGTGAATCCGGTGGCCGATGCGCAGGTGAAGGTCAAGATGACGTACATGTTCAACGGCGTGTCGGAACTGTATCCCAGGACCCGCTCGATGACGGACACGGGCGCTGCCTGGACTTTCAAGCCAGCACCGTTGGATACGAGCGTTCCGGCGGCCCAAGCGTCACGATGAGGATCGGTCCCCCCTTCCCATCGAGCAATCGCTGAGCCGGGGAAGTGAATCGAGATCAATTCGAATTGCCCAGTATTATTTCGTGTTTTCGGGGAGGACGACCAGCACCGTCGTTCCCTCTCCGAAAACGCTGGATATCTGGACATCGCCGCCGTGAAGAAAAACGATCTGGCGGACGATTGCCAGGCCTAGGCCGGTGCCTCCCGAGTTGCGCGATCTGGCAGGGTCCGCCCGGTAGAGTCGGTCGAATACGCGCGGCAGCGCGTCAGCCGGAATTCCCGAGCCAGTGTCACGAACCTCGATGCGGATTTGTCCGTTCTCCCGCTGCGCCGTGAGCGTGATGCGTTGTCCCTCGGAACAATGTGCCAACGCGTTCGAAACCAGATTTCCCAAAGCTCGCAGCAGCAGCATGCGATCGACATTAGCGACAATTCCATCGCCTGCGCTCACCGATAAAGTTACATGTGCCTCGCCCGCCGCAGCCTCGTAGTAATCGCACAGATCAGTCAGCAGGGCCGCAACATCCACCTGGGTACGCTTGAGATGATCGCCCGGGCTCTCCGATCGAGCGAGGAACAGCAGCGACTCAATCAACTCCGTCAAACGAACCGATTCTTCGAGGCTGGAGCCGATCACCTCGATGTACTCTTCCGGAGTGCGCGTACGCGCCAGGGCTACTTCCGCTTCGCCGCGAATATTGTTGACCGGTGTGCGCAGTTCGTGTGCGATATCGGCGGAAAACCGCGACATGCGCGCAAATGATTCTTCCAGGCGCTCGAGCATCGCGTTGAAGGCTTCCGCCAGAACGCGGATCTCCACCGGATAGCCCTCGGCTCGTATGCGCTCGTCGAGTGTGCTGGACCCGATGTGGCGGGCAGTCTCGGCAACCTCGCGCAGCGGTCGCGTACTTCTCCTCGCGATGGCAAACCCGATGCCCGGGCAGAAGACGAGTGCAGATATCAATAGAATCCACACCCACACCCGCTGGCGGCCAAGTACGACCTGCTCTTGTGTCAAGTCCACCGCGACCTGCAGTGTCCAATTGTCCCGGCCCATGGCATCGCGCGGCACCGTGGCTACCATCGCGCGATACGGCGCGCCACTCGGCGAGTCGATGCGGAAGATTCCGCGATGGGTTGCCGCAGCCTGCGCCACTCGCGATTCGTTGAGGTCCTGATCCATCCCCGGCGTCGTGGTCGAGGCGTCGCCTCGGCCGTCGATGACCCGGATGTAAAACTTCTGATAGCGCCGAACCGCCGAATCGATCTCGACCTCCTCGTGCAGCGGATGCGAATCGCCACCTTGTTCGAGGACCAGCGCCCGGCAGACTTCTACTTCATCGAGCAGAGACTGCTCGGAGATCTTTCGCAGGTTGTCCGCCAGTGCCAGGTAGAGCAAACCGGTTGCGATTGCTACCACCGCGAACGAAGCCGACGTGTACCACGCCGTCAGCAGCAGAGCGAGCGACGCGCCCTCCCGAGTGTGAGTGCTACTGATCGTCGGGGGTTTCAATGACATATCCCACCCCCCGAACCGTACGCAGAAGCTTCAGGGGAAAAGGGTCATCCACCTTGGTCCGCAGTCGGCGCATATTCACATCGACCACATTGGTATCACCCTCGGAACTCATATCCCACACGGATTCGGCGATTAGAGTGCGAGTCAGTACTTCCCCGGCGCGCCGTACCAGAAGCGAGAGCAGTTTAAACTCGCGTCCGGTCAGATCGAGCCGTTGGCCGGCGCGCGTCGCTCTCAGGCCCGTGAGGTCCAGTTCTAGATCGGCTACCCGCAGCGTTGATGCCTCCCGGACCGGCGGCCTGCGCAGGATCGTCCGTGCTCGCGCCAGGAGTTCGGAGAAGGCAAACGGCTTTACCAAGTAGTCGTCGGCACCCAGTTCGAGCCCGCGTACACGGTCGGTGACCTCATCACGCGCAGTAAGGATCAGGACGGGCGTCCCGACTCCGCTATCGCGCAGCCACTTCAGGGTCTCCCAGCCATCGATCCCCGGCAGCATAATGTCCAGCACGATGAGGTCGAAGACCCCTGCCTCGATCTGCCGCTTTCCCTCTAGCCCGTCAGCGGCGACGCTTACGACAAAGCCGGCCTCCGTGAAGCCACGCTTCAGGAAGTTCGACGTCTTCACTTCGTCTTCAACGATCAATAACTTCATTCGCTAACCCAATCCACAAACCTATATGACGGTCCAAAAGGAGTTATTCCAATCTGGCGATCTCGTTTCATTTTCCGCCCACTTAGCAGCCTTAAGCAATGACACATTTCGCACGAAATTATGACAAAATACCTACTTTTTGCGTTGACAATCCTTGCGCGAATAGGTACGTTTATCGAACCACATCAGGGTAAATCACTCAATCCTAAGTGGGATAGCGGAAATTAATTTCATTCTCGACGCAAGATTTTGCACATTGAAGTAATGCAGTCCTGAAGCTCTTTTCCCAAGGGTAGATCCAAGGTGCCGACTATGAAGACTTTATGTTATTTCCCATTAACATTGCCCAAGAAGTTCCTGGGTTGCTTTCTTTTTCTCTCTGGTATTTTGGCTCTACCCCTTTGGGCAGCGACTGGAGGGGACATCTCCGGTACGGTAACGGATCCGCAGGGTTTGTTGGTCCGCAGAGCCAACGTCATTGCGCTGGAACTGGCCACCAATCTCAGGTACACGACGGCGACGGATTCCAAGGGATTCTATTCGCTGGTTGAGATGCCCGTTGGTACTTATGAGATTACGATCGACGCACCGGGGTTCAAGCAGTATCGCGAGACCAATCTGAAGCTGAACGCCAGCGGCGCGTTGCAGGTGAACGCCTCGTTGCTGGTCGGCGAAAGGGCCGAGACCGTTGACGTATCTTCATCCAACGTTCGCGTGGAAGAAGTCGACACGCAGCTTGGCGAAGTGATCGAAGGTTCCGAGGCAACTGCTGTCCCTCTGAATGGGCGCAGTTTTACTGACCTGCTGTCGCTGCAACCGGGAGTTGCTCCTACTGCTTCGTTTACTGCGGGTTCGCTTACCGCTGCGGGAGCCAGCGTGATCTCGCCTTCGGGCGATCTCAATCCCGGGAGCCTCTCGATCAACGGCCAACGTGAGTTTTCTAATGGCTTCACCGTGAATGGCGCGACTACTGAAGAGCCCTTCACCATGGGCGCGGCAATTATCCCGAACCTCGATGCCATCGCCGAATTTCGTATCCTCACCAGCAATGTCGATGCGGAGTATGGCAACTATAGCGGCGGCCAGATCAGCGTCGTCACCAAGACCGGTTCAAACCGTTTCCACGGGAATGTGTTCGAGTTTCTGCGTAACACCGATCTTGACGCAGGCAATTATTTTTCCGGCCGCGGTACGTTTGTGCAGAACCAGTTTGGCGGCACGCTCGGCGGTCCTATTCTCAAGAACAAGCTTTTCTTCTTCGGCGATTATCAAGGAACCCGCATGACCCAAGGCGCCGATAGTGCACTTATCCAGGTGCCTTCGGCGCAGGATCACACCGGAAACCTGATCGATCTGGCAAGCGATCTTACCGGGACTGTGAATGGCTCCTACTTCGCGAGTCAGCTTTCGCAAAAGCTGGGCTATGCGGTAGCGGCGGGCGAGCCGTATTACAACCCCGACTGCACCTCGGCTAATTGCGTGTTTCCGGGGGCGGTCATCCCCACGAAAGCCTGGTCCTGGCCGGCCCAGCAGTTGCTGCAATATATTCCTTCTCCAAATCGCTCCGACGGTGAGTTTTCCACCTCTTCGCAAAACGAGACACTCGACGACAATAAGGGTGCGATCCGTATCGATGCCAGCACCCGCTGGGGCAAGCTATCGGGTTATTACGCTCTCGACGACTACTCGCTTGACAATCCTTATCCGACACAGCAGGGAGGAGCAACCGTTCCGGGCTTTAATGCGGCCACGAATGGACGGGAGCAACTCGCGACCTTATCCCACACGATGACTTTCGGATCGAGGATAGTCAACCAGATGCAGGCTTCCTACCTGCGCGACGTTAATATTCTTGGCAGCCCGGTAGGGAAGGTTGGGACCACACTGGTCTCCCAGGGATTTGTGACCAGCACTGGCGCGCCAAGCATACTTCCCCAGCGGCCTGCAATTCAGGGAGTCGAGAACGTCATCTTCAACAACTACGTGATCGGATCCACAGTTACGGGTCTCAACCAATTCGACAATGTGTTTTCCTATACGGACGTATTTTCCCGAGTGATCGGCGCGCACACGCTGAAGCTAGGTGGAGAGTTGAAGTTCAACGAAGTGAATGCGGCCGCCGACGTGCAGTCGAACGGGCTGTTCGCCTTCTTCGGAACGGAAACCGGCTCCGATTTCGCGGATTTTTTGATCGGCGCTCCCAGCCGATTTGAGCAGGGCGACGCGCAACCGTTCTACATGCGTAACCGTTATGGGGCCTTGTTCCTACAGGACAGTTGGCGGGTTCGGCCCAACCTCACTTTTAATTACGGTGTCCGTTGGGATGTTGAGATGCCGTTCTATGAGAAGTTCAACCAGATCCAGACGCTGGTCGCCGGAGAGCAGTCGCTGGTGTATCCCGGTGCGCCGCGGGGGCTGGTGTTCCCCGGAGACCCGGGCGTCTCGCGTTCGTTGGCGCCAATCCGCTGGAATGACTTCTCGCCGCGACTTGGAATCGCGTATTCGCCTGGCGAGCATAGCGGCCTGATGGGTCTGCTGCTCGGCAATGCTGGCGACTCCAGTATCCGCGTCGGCGTGGGCCGCTTCTTCTCGGCCATCGAAGGCATCTCGTCCGGAGTAATGGCCGGAGACGCGCCTTATGGCAGCACCTACGTCAGTCCGAATCCGCCGCTGTTTTCCAACCCATATGTCGACGCGGCAACCGGCAACAACGAAGGGCAGCGGTTCCCTCTGCAGTATCCAGCGTTCGGAGCCTCGCCGAGTCATCCAAACACCTCGGTGAACTGGTCGAACTTTCTTCCCATCTCCGGAC
>Ga0182013_10008223_pt1 | contig 11296 bp, 18 predicted proteins | sample 612S2MmetaG_FD_120487 | JGI IMG/M metagenome (GOLD analysis project Ga0182013, IMG submission 120487) | Permafrost microbial communities from Stordalen Mire, Sweden - 612S2M metaG | ecosystem: Environmental > Terrestrial > Soil > Wetlands > Permafrost | place: Sweden: Stordalen | collected...
CGATGTCCCGTTCCCGCATCCTGAAATCGTGGCGTTGTATCTCGTGTTTGTGGCTTGCTGAAAAATTGCCTGTGAAACCATCATGCCGCCACAGGGAAGCACCAGGACATTACTTGGCGATGAGATTGCCACAGAGAAAGCATTGTTAAGCGAAACCGTGTCATCCGAAGCTGTGCCGAGGCCATTTGCTCCGCTACCCCAGAAGAAGAGCCCGGTCCCGCTTGCTGCTGCAAATGCTGGAGCCGCGACCCCAACAGAGTGCGCAGAATTGTAAACTGAGATCAGTCCAGCTGGCATCGCAAGGGTACAGTTCTCTCCCTCATAACCACAGTTATAAGTTCCAAAACTCTTATATCCCACGTTCCCGGTGACGAAAGCAGGGTCACCTGAAGTAGACGTTACAGTCGCAATTACGGGGTTCGTCGTAGTCTTGAAAGCTACTTGAATTGCGCCATAATAGCCACTTGCGGCTGGTGAGTACCACGTTGCGGCAATCGGGCCTGCTGTCGGCTGCTGATAGCATTCCAAGAGCCCATTATTTGTGGATACTGGCGTTGGACTGATCTGCGTCCATCCCACCGGACTCGTACCCACCGTTTCTTGCCCGCTCGGCGTATCGGTGGAGAACGCGCAGACAAAATCTCCATTTGTCGCAGTTGTCATGCTGGAAACCGTCAGTCCATTGTAGGCAATTGCGGAGAGAGCAACGTTTCCAGAGGATGAATATCCTACCCCAGAGCCGCCATCTACCGGACTGCTTGTGACAATGCCGCTCTGGATCTCTACCGCATGGATACCCATATAGGACCCGGACGACCCACAACTAAGTTGCACAACGTCACTTGCCGTAGTGTGAGTGTTGTTGGCGTAAAACCCTTCGATCTTGTAGGCCGTTGAATTTGAATTGCGATAGACCGCTCCTGGACCCCAGTCGGTGAAGGAGTTCCCCGCCGTATCAGAAACCGTGCATGGAAACTGAGATGATTGAACACTAACTGCGACGACAATCGTACTTCCGTTTGTCAGGGCATTCGCAAAGGCTGTGGCATTGATGAAGGTGGAGGCAGTGCCGCCATTACTATTCTGGCTGACATTCGACTTTACCCATGTAGCATCTGTCGCCCACTGGGTATCGCCCTTCACGCCATAGGATACTGCATAGATAATATTCTTTGCGGTAGGAGTAGTATTCCATCCCTGAACACCGCCCGCTACTCCCCAATACTGCCCATTTGAGCCCGTAGTGCTAAGAGCAGAGGCTGTACCAGCGTTTCCATTCAGTGCTCCATTAAACTGTGGGGCGGAGATGTTGACGTTGGATGTCCAGAGATTCGAACTAGGAAGAAACGTCGGGCTTCCGGTATCACTGCTCCCAATTCCAAGTCCTGGCCCAAACACCAATGTAGCATTCGGCGTCGGACTCACGAGGTTCGAGAGCGCGGTGTTGGGACCTGGAGCGCCGGCGTCAAACAGCGTACATACCGTTCCTGACACCATGCAACCGACGAGATCGCCTGTCGTTGGCACTGTCGCAAAGCCCAAAATCGTATTGCTCGTCGTCGCAGCACTGCCGAAGATTGTGTGCGCACTCGCCGAACCGTTGGCAAGTTTAAGTGTTCCTGCCGCAGAGTTGTCGGTGCCCAGGTTCACGCCATTCGGCAGGCTCAACTGGCAATTGAGGACCGTAGTGCTAGCGCACGATCCAACACCCGTCACAGTAATTTGATTGGGCGTGCCAACGATGGTAGCGCTCGTAAGGGTTCCGCCACCACCACCCCCAGTGCCTCCACCGCCGCCCGTCCCGCCCTGCCCGAACGACAGTGAGGATAGGCACAGAAACGCAATCACCAACCAGAGAGATTTTTTCATAAGTCCTCTAAGTTTGATCCAACCAGGGCAAAAACTGATCACTGGTCTGCCCGTCGATCCATAGGAACGCCGAATTATCAGGATTGCCGCCGTAGTTGTTCGCCGCGACGCCGTAATAGGGTTGCGTCCCAGCCGAAACCTTTTCGATTGTCATCAGGCCGCAAGTCATTGTGGACGCCGCTGGAGCAAGCGATGACCGCCCATAGGTCGCAAGCGCCTTGAACTGATTCGGCGCGTAGAAGAGCGAAAGAAGCCCCGAGTTCCCTTCTTTCGCCTGGACAAAGAAGTTTGTGATCTTCAGCGCCAGAGTGACATAGACCCCGGAAGCATGGCTCTCGGCAAATACCGCCGTGATGGTGTTGTTGCCCACGGCCTGAATCGTAATAAACTCGGCGCTTGCATTCAGATCCACCCAAGCCGTGTCGCCGGGATCGAAAATGGAGGAGTCGGTCACCGCCACCGTTTGCAACTGGTTGGGCGTGAATGCCGCCGCAATCGCTGCCGATGTCTTGGTTCCGATGAGCGGCTGTGGCGTGCCGCCCGCGATGATGCTCAGATACTTCGAAATGATCTTAGCCATCGGACTTTTTCCTCCCATCGGTGTGCGAGGGCCACTCAAACTCGCCCGGCTCGCCCTTGTAATAGTGGTCGGCGCGAATCAGTTCGCTTCCTGGGTTGGCGCCAAAGCGCATTGGAGACTCAAGTGGCCGCGCGTTGGTCGCAAGCACGCTCCCCGGCTGCGATACCTTGATGTCCACCGGAACTGGAAAGCCTTCCTTGTTTTTCGCCATTACATCCTCCCATTCTTCACGCCGCGCATCTTGCCCTTGCGCGCGCGCTTGATTCCCCGGCCCGCCGCGCGGTAGGCGGTGACAGCATGCTCCAGGTGGCAGCGCGCCCCTTCCAGCCGCTTCGGATCGTTGCGGATGCCCTCGGCCTCGGAAAGAATCCTCGCGTCCGACTCTCCGCGCCAGTCCTTTTCCATTGCCGGAGACGCCTGCACCGTATCTTGCTTCTTCTTCGCCATGACTACCTCCGCACTCGCGCCGGGCCCGGAATATCCTGGCTCGGCGGATGGTAGGACTCCGGGCGGTCAAAGTTGTAGGCAACCGACTGCACGCCGGCCGCCCGCTCGAGTTTCCTCAGATGCGCCAGGCTGTTGACGGTGATCTCACCCGGCTGGTCAAACATGTTGCTTGTGGTGAAAGGAAACGTCGAAAGCCTTCTTCCCTGACGGCTCGCCGTCACGCAGGTCTTGAGGCATCGGATACTGCCATCCTCGGGGGAAACCCGGTAGCGATAGGTGTCCTTCTGGCACACGCTGCAAACTGCCATCTCAGTACCTCCCTGTCTTGGTTTTCTTGCCGCGGCGCTTGCCGTGCTTCTTGCCCGCCATCCTCGCGGCCTTTTTGAGGAATGCCGGAGCGTGGGCGCGTGCCTCCATCTCCGGGGTCTCACCCTCACTGCGAACGTCCTTACGCATAAATCCTCCTTCAAGAAGAGAAACCGTCGTAGCCCATGCTGACATCATGGCTTTGTGCAAAATCAGCCCCATAAGTAGTCAAGGGGTATCTCGAAAAATCCCAGATTAAATTCATCTGGTACGCATTGTTGTCCTGGTCGCTCATTTTCTGCATTTCGATCATGTGTTTCTTCTCAAAATCATCCGCCAACTTCAGGCAAGTCCCCACGTCGAAGCCGGTATTATTCTTCGGCTGGAACCGCAGTACGTCCGGCAACGCCCCCAGCACAATGACATCCGCGCGCACCAGCGTCACCGGGAAGTCGGTGTCTTGCTCCAAATCCTGCGGCTGCGTGTAGACCAGATAGGGGAACGATTGCAGGAACGTCGGCGCGGGATAGAGTTCGTAGAGAATCTGGCCGCTGGGGCTGGGCGGCTGCGAACTCACCAGATACGTCCACCCGGTCTGCGTGCGCCAGGCGTCGTAGGTATTCAAGATGTCGGGATGCGAGAGATTGACCTTCAGCCTGAAACCCTGCTGCTGATTGACCATGGCGAGCAGATACTTCACCCGGTCGCCCAGCGAATAGATGTTCTGGAAAATCTGGTAACCCGTCTGCGCCTGCGTGGGGCCGCCCCACGGAATGTCAAGCGAGATGTGCGTGGCGTCCATCGGCGGGTCCGAAGGCGGCGGCTGGATGATGGTGTAAATCGGGAAGGCAAACCCAATCCGAAACTGCTGGCCAATCATGTTGAGCGTCCACGACGTTCCGGTGCCCACCACGGAAGTCGCGCCCTGAGTGACGGCCACCTGCCCGGTCGTGTAGGCCTGGGGAGAGGTAATCTGGCCCTTCTGGAGGAGCCCATACCAGTTGCGGAAGTCGATGACGCGGCGGTAGGAGTTCTGGATCCACCGCTTTACCATCTGCGGCGGCGCATTCACGTTCCACCGCTGCACCTCGCCCTGCATCTGCCGGAAATTGAGTTGGGTGGTGGCCGGCTGGGTGAGGACTTGATTGTTGACAACGACCGACATCCGCCCTCCTGTCTAAGTTTAGACTGCTAAAGAAACGGCGGGCGGACACTGCAGGAACGGTGAACTGCGCCCGCCGTCGAATGCAAATACGCTGCCGTTAGTTCCCGTAGAAGCGAACCAGGAACACGTAACCACTGGCATCGCCAGCCGAAGCAAACTCCGCCAGAGCCGCAGCCGAAGCCGCCCCTCCAAACAACTGGAGAGACTGGTTCGTGACATCGTAGACGGCAAGCAAAGTCGATGTTGCGTGCGTCCCCGAACCGGGAAGCGTTCCCGAATAGGTGGCATCGGTAATCAACCGAAACCCCACATTCTGCGGGGTAATCAGGTAGCCGCCCGTATAGTAGCTTGACGCTGTCGGCGCAATCGAAGCCAACACTGTCCGTGTCTTCCCGAAAACGTCATAGCTGTCGGGAATCAGCGTGAGCGTGTAACCGGTCTGGTTAGCCGCCATAGAAACACTCCTTGCGCAAGATTGGGAAGTGGGCGGCGGCCCGACATGAACCGCCGCCCGGGTGAATTAGTTGTTTCCGAACCACTCGCAGGTAACGATGCCGTCCGAGGTGTTGTTGGCAACCGCCGTCAAAGCCGTGTAAAGCTGCTTGTACGTCGGAGAGCCAGCCGCCGCCCGAACCACCGACTGATTGCCCGATGTTCCGCCCACTACACCGTCGCCAATCGCGGTGTTGGCAGGCGCAGCAATCGGAGCGCCCCAGTTGGTATCGCTCCCGGCCCCGCAGTAGCCCGCGGTGATGATCCAACCGAAGTTGCCGTTGACCCAGCTCGTGTTGAGCAGGATGCCCGCCGTCAGATTTGGAGCCGCAACGCCCCACCCGCTTGCGTCGTTCGCCGCCGCCGTGACTACGGTGAAGGTATTGTCCTTCCACCACACGGGGCCAACCAGCAACGAAACCGGAGGCGCCGTGGTGTTCAGCCGGACGTAGGCGATGATAACCATTCGACCTTTCGAATCCTTGTAGCACCAACGCGACCCCAGGGGATTGCGCGCGCCGTTGGGAAGCGGATAGGTCGTGAAACCGGAGGTGTACTGGTCCTGATAAAGCCCCGGACCCTGATCAACCTCCGCTGTTAAAATAAACGGACTTCCGAAAGCCATTGTTTTCCTTCCTTCCGGCAGGGGCCTGATGGCCCCCGCCAAGAGATTTTAGGCTGCACGCCTATCCAGTAATTCCGGTGATTTTTCCCATGAGCCGGGGAGCCGTAACCAGCAGGTTCCCGCCCATGAGGTATTGGCCCGCCGCGTCATCGTTGTTCTGCGCTTCCTTCCAGCCCGTGAAGCCGAACTGGTACTTCGGCAGGGTGGAAAGCCAGAACTGGATGTAGTACGTGTTCAGGAACCACAGGATTCCCGAGGGCGCGTACTGATCGACGGTGACCGAGGCACCGTTATATCTCAAAGCCTGGACAAGTGGCCCCCGCATTACTGCGGGCTTGGACTATATCATCGCTTTCGCGTCGGGCGCTGATGCGACATTATTGGTAGGTTCCTCAGTCGCTAGTCTCTGAACCTTCGCGGCTACCATTTCACCATTCACCGCGCTTGGCTGCTGATTGACCCCGGCATTACCCGGTAGGCGTTCCAGCAATTCACCCGATTTTTCTTGGCACTCTCCGTTAAACCGTATAGAATGGGAAGCATGTTCGCTACCAGCAAAAGAGACTCTGCCGGCAGATTTGTCAAAGGGTACAAGGTTGTCGGCAAGGACACTCGTCAGCACCGCGGAAACTATCGAGGCGTCGATGAGTGGGTTCGCCAGAATCAGGGAAAGCATTTTTGTCAGTGCGGCTGCAACCAACCAATCAAAATTCTCAACTGGATGCACCGACCGACCCACAGCATTCCGCGATTCATCAGAGACCACTTCGGTAGAAGCGCCGAGTACAAACAAATCATCGCTAACCGCAATCGCCTCCACTCCGGCTCTCTTCACTGGCACTGGAAGGGTGGGATCACCAAGCTCCAAGAGAAGATTCGCAAGAGCGAAGAGTACAAGATTTGGCGCGACAAAGTTTTTGCACGCGATCACTACACTTGCCAACTTTGCAAAGCCCACAGTGGAAACGGGCACGCCCTCGTGCTTCACGCGCACCACGCTCCCCCGTTCATCGAACTGTTGAATGACATACTTTCGGGAAGACGCCTTTACGACGACATCTTCAATCCCGATTTCGGTCAAACGCTTTGCAAGCCCTGCCATGACAAAATTCCCCGTCCTAGTTCACGGTTGGTGAAGCACCAAGGGGCTCCATCTCTTCGATAAACCCGATTTTTGCCAGATCAGAGGATTCCTCAAGGAACCTCTGCTGCGGCTGAATCTTGTTCCAGAAAATGTCCCACACCGGCTGCGGACACGGCATCAGATCGATGTGCTCGTTACCGAACCAGCACGAACCGAAGGCCGTCTGAGTCGCCGCGAGTGACAGCGTCCCAATGTTCGCCTTCACATACGAGTTGATTCCGTAATTGTCCGTCGATGAGATGTCGGCACGCGTGATGCCGCCATAGGTCGGGAAGGTTCCCTGGCCGTCAGCGGTGCCATCGGAAATCGCCGCCGCCATGCCGTCAAGCTGGATCGGCTGGGATTGCTGACCCTGCCCGTCCAGGTACATGTCGGTCGCCAGCAGCTTCGCCATCTTGCCCGCCGCGTTGACAAGCTTCGTCTCCACATAGGACATGGCCGCTTCTGGGCCGCGATTGAGGACGTTGTCGGCACCGTAAATCGTGGCGTTGACGTAATCAGCTTTGTTATCGTGCGGTTCTTTACCCGCACTTCAGCACCGCTAGTTAACCTTGGCGGAATCGGTGCTGCTCAGACTATCTCTTCCCTTTCGGGCCGGGGGCTCGTGGAGAGGATTATTGTTGGGACTCACCTCTCTAGTCGTTACACCTTCCGCAGAACCTTCGCCCTCTGCGGCTTGGCTCGGTATTGTCTCTCCGTTTAAGAGTTCTACCGAATTCACCCGGTTTGTTCTAAATGCCTTGGAGTCCTTGTGGTTGAGTTCCCTCATTCTCTCATACAACACCTGACGAGCAGCGTAAACCGACTCGTCCAACCGCTTCGCGCCACCTCCACCAAGCCCCTTATTGCGAGGATGATGAGTGGCGTCAATCATGCGATGGAGTTCGATGACGGTCTCTGCCTGCTCACGCTTGATGCGCAGGTACGGAGAAAGTCGCTTCAGTGCCACCACGGTTTCACGCGGACAGAGCTGAAGCATGTAGACATCAATCTGTACCGGAGGAATATTCCCTCCGACTTCAGCTTGAATGTCTCTCAACACAGAAAGGTTTTGCGAATAAAAGCAGATTTTCCCATAGTAACGAAACCCTTCGTTTCCGCCGCGTGTTGCGCGCACGATCACGATAGTTCCATCACAATCAAGAAAACCGGCAATGTACGCAAGCTCAAGACACATAGAGTACCTTCTAGGCGGCAATTTGAAACTGCATTAGGTTAACACAAAAAAGCCGCTTTAAGTACTTGACCAAAACTTCCAGCGCCGTGTCGGTCTGGACGTATGAGGTATCGAACGTCCCACCACGAGTCGTCGCTCCGCCTCGAAGCTCCGCAAACATGATGGGGTGCCGAACCTTGGTGCCGCCCTCGAACTTGTGCGTGTTGCGAGTGCGGAAACGTGTCAACACAGGACTCGATCGATAGACGTTGTCTACGATCGCTGGAACAATGCAGCTTGTTATCGTGCGGCTTTTTATCCGCACTTCACGCCGTCGCCGACGTGCTCAGGCTATCTCATCCCCTATGGTTGGGGTCGGGCGCTCTTGAACTGGATTATTCTTGGAAGTCACCAGTCTAGCCGTCACACCTTCTCCGAGAGCAATGTCCGTCGGAGCTTGGCTCGGTATTGTCTCGCTGCCGAGATGTCCACCGAATTCACCCGATGCGGTAACAGGGATCAGTTCACCATTCCCTGTTACAGGTCCAATTGAACACGTTTGTTTTACTGGTGATATCGTCGTAAGTAAGCACAGGCTATTTACCTCCCTCTTAGATTTTAAGTCGCATGAGCGACGTCTTGCATGTACCGCGAGGGCTGCGTCCCAATCGGACTTCCCTTTCTGGTACTCGCCGCCCCTCTCTGGCTGCGGCCTAAGCCTTCCTTGAGGGGGTACTGCCGGAACTAAACTTTTTCGCACGCCTGGGCGTCGGTAGACGCACTTGATGTGTCGGGAACCTCGACTGAAATAGCTGCCAAGGCGTCATCTAAGTGCAAAACTTCTTTCAGATTTGGGCACGAATCGCTCGGGCTGGTCGGAGCAACCTTGCCGTTGCAGTAATCATTGCCAGCAACGGCGTCGTATAGAATCCCGACATACGGGCTCCCGTAGGACGGAACAACCATCACCTTGTCGCCGTTTTTAGCTTCGCGCCCATTTTTGTAGTGCATGGAAACTCCCTCACTGAATAAAATTTTTTAGAACTTGCCTTCATTCCTCATGGCTTCCGCGGCGCGGAGCGCGGCCGAGCCATCGCCCGGACGAGCCCCTTCGGGAACGCTTCCGGGAATGGGCTTCGACAGGATGGAAACTATGGGACTGTTAATGTCCACGGAAGCCTCGCTGCCCGAGGTGCCGGCGGGGTGCTTCGCCTTCTCTTCCGCCAGGCGGCGTTCAACTTCCTTCTCGACTTGGATCTTTTGGCGGTCGGCGGCGACGAAGCGGTTGTAGCCTTCCGTCGGATCTTCAATCTTGTTATCGGTCATGAACTTCATAAAAGTCTCGTCGTCGAGGCGCTTCTTGAACTCGTCGTGGTACGAAAGCTTTGCATCGAGGAAGCGTGATTGCCAGCGCGTCGCCTGGGGGAAGGTTTTCTCGAAGAAATCCTTCTGCAATGTTTGCGCGAATTCATTCACCGTGGCCTTCGCCGCCTCTTTCAGTTCGGCCTGCGTGACGGGCTTCCCGCCCAGCTTGGCCATGACGGACTGTACAATCGCTTCCTGATCGACGGGCTGGCCGTCTCCCGATCCACCCGCAGCGGCCTTCTTCACCGCATCCTCAACCTGCTTCTTGAGGGAGCCGTTCTCGGTTTCAAGATCGCCATTCATTTTCAGAAGCTCTTCGTGGCGCGTGAGATTCTTGTTGTACCAGTCCTCGTATTTCTTGACCTTGATATCGCCATCGGCGATTTTCTGTTTCGCTTCGTTCATGAGGCGGTCGTAATCAGCCTGCCTCAAAACTCCGCCGCGGAGCGGCTCGTACTTCTCGAAAAGCTGTTGCGCGGACTTGCGGTCGTTCTCATCGCCAATCAAGGCAATGAGTTCTGCTACGGCATCTGCCATGGTCTTCTCCCTGTCGCCTGCGGTTCAGGCTATCAACCAACAAATCCGCTGTCGGAGTGACCTTCAAGGGGCTTCTGGCCGCCGCCCGAATAGGGTTGCACGCCAGCCGCTCCTTGCTGTGGTTCCGAAGTGCTCTGTTGGTTGCCTTGCGATAGGACTTCCTGCATCCCCTGCTTGAGAGTGTTCATGGCGCGCTCGACGAACGGCGCCATGGCTTCGTGTTGCTGGGCGATTTCCTTTGCGACTTTCTCGATGGCGTTGATCTTCACCATCAAGGCGCCGCGAGGGTTGGTTTCGGAGGCGGATTTGAGGTCGGGCGGAGGCGCACCATCTTGGCCCGGCTGGCCTCCCTGAGCGAACTTTTGCTGGAGCATCGCGCCCATCTGTGACTGCACATCGGGCGGTGCGGGCGGTGGATTGTCGAGTCTTACCCCTGCCATCATTTCACCTCAAAGTGGGCAATGGCCCGGAGTTCTACTGCTCGCCACCGCTAGAGGTTCCCGTTTTTGAATTCGGGCTGATCCCCGTCTGCGAAAGATTGATGACCGTGCCAACCTGATCGTAGCGGCCCTTGCGGATGAGGCCTGCTACCTTGGACGGCTCGTCGTGCCCTTCATTGCCGGCGGCCGGCGCTTTACGCTCTGACATGATTGTCCTCCTCGGACTTGACTTGGCGATTTGGAATGGGAAGGGAGGCGACTCGTGGCCACCTCCCCCTAACTTGCACCCAGTTCTCCCGGGGACACCGACAGTCTAAACTTAGACAGCGGCATCAGAGGGAGGACTTGTTACCGCTTGCCGTGACGACCTTTGTGCTTACGGGCCATTATTATCACCTCACCTTCGTTTTGGATTTACACCCTTCCGTGCCCGGCGTGGCGTCCACGCTTCTTATGCACGTAAATTCCTCCGGGCCGGAGACGCCCGGCGCGCCCCATGCTGAGGGCCGTTGCAACGGCTTGGTCGCGCGGTTTCCCCTCATCGCGCAGGACTTTAATCTTTTGTGAAACCAATCGGTTTCTGTGGCGCTTCGCGGGGCTTACTCGCCTGTGTCGCACTACCGTCCCCCTCGCTTTTTCTTCCCGCAGTGGCACGCCATCAGGAACGCCCCCCGCCGCGATGCTTCGATGCTCCCCGGAAGGCCTTGGCAAGTCCACAACGCTTCGACGTTTTACCTTTGTGTGAATGGGAACAAAACTCAGGAACGGATTCGCCTCTGGCGGAGGCTTGGCGGGTCAGGGCGCCTTTGGTACCGCGCCGTTTGATACCCTTCGAAACTTTCTGCATCCAGTTTCGGCCAGCCATTTGCACCCTAAAAAGAAATTGGCTCCGAAGACATATCGTCCTCGAAGCCAATTTCAGTCAATCCCAAATTTCGGGGAACCGAACTCACGGCTCAGGCTCAACCCTTAATTACCACTCAATCTTTATCCCTAAAACCCAACCTCGTCAACACAATTATTTAAAAATCAACTTCTGCATTCCATCGACTCCGGCAATGCCACCGCTTTTGAAGTGAACTTGCAGGCTCCCGGTCGAGCGCTCCATGCGGAATTTGTGGAAGGCGTCGAAGAGGCCCTGCGGTATGGGGACGCGCTTCCCATCGGGAG
>Ga0182013_10008224_pt1 | contig 11295 bp, 10 predicted proteins | sample 612S2MmetaG_FD_120487 | JGI IMG/M metagenome (GOLD analysis project Ga0182013, IMG submission 120487) | Permafrost microbial communities from Stordalen Mire, Sweden - 612S2M metaG | ecosystem: Environmental > Terrestrial > Soil > Wetlands > Permafrost | place: Sweden: Stordalen | collected...
GATTCTGAAGAAATAGTGGAAATAAAAATTGATTATTTCCTCTAAAATGCTAAATTCAATTCAGTTTTCCAACAAATCCAACAGTTATTCCATGAAAACCTTCAAACTCGGCTTCGGCAACCGTACGGTCCTCGAACAAATCTCCATTTGCCGGCGCGTGGCCGATGGCATCGCCAAGCTGACCGCCGAACAGCGCGCCACCTTTGCCGACCGGCCCGTGGCCGACAGCGTGGCCGAGGCGACCGAGGCGCATGCTGCGGTGGAGGAGTTGAAGGCAACCTTGAAGGCGGCGTTGCGCGTGCGCGATGCCAAGGTGCGCGTCATGCGCCAGCACACCACCGGTGCCGCTTCGGGCATTTCCGCCCTGACCGGCGGCAACGTGGCGGCGATGCTCGGGGCGGGACTGGGCGTGGCGAAGGAGAAACACCCGGTAGGCAAACCGGATGCGCCGGGAAACTTGCGCGTGGCGGCCACGGATTTTGAAGGCCGCGTGCGGCTGCGCTGGAAACGTCCCATCCGCCGCTGCGCCTTCCTCATCGAGATGACCACTGATCCGGCGGCGGCGACGGGCTGGCAGCAGGTGGCCATCAGCGGCAACCGTCAGTCCTGCGAAGTGACCGGACTGGAGAGCGGGGTGAAGTGCTGGTTCCGCGTGGCCGCCACCAACGCGCACGGCCAAGGCCCGTGGAGCCAGGTGGTCAATGTGCGGGTGAAGTAAAATTAGCACTCTACTTCGTATTTATTGACACTGAGTTTTGCACGAATTACGCGCACTCCAGAAAATCCACTTCGCTTCAATACGCGTTCAACCTCTACTTCTTCAACCGAGCAACGACAGCCAAGTATGACTTCAACTAAAACAAGAAACTCGTCTGGAATACCCAAAAAATAATTGCCATCACGAGGTTCAAGACGCTCCAAACTAATTATTGCCCGATATTCAGTTTCCGGCTTCCAGCTAGTTCTCTTTGTGGTAAGAACTTTTTTATAGCATTCCAGTAAATAATTAAAATCTAGATTGCCAAGACGCATACACGGCCGATCTTCTGTATAATCTACTTCGTGAAGATTTGGATCAATTTCATGGTCAAATCCCAGAGCAATACCATTATGCGAATCAGCATAGTGTCCCCATAAACTTGGCTGCTTCCATTGAGTTGAGAACGATAGCAGTCCAAACTTATGATGGAAGCGGGTCTGAAATCCCAACTGTTCACTGCGAATTAAATCGAGAGGAGTGTTAGCATGAAGTCCTTCGATTCCAGGCAGGCTCTCGAAAGGGTCGTTTAATTCAAGAACTCGTCCAACACGAAGTTCGCGCGACTCAAGAGATTTCATCGCCCACTTTGCAGCCATAAATCTGTAAAGCCGAATTGTTTTTTGGTTTACTTCACTCATAAAGCCGGAATTTCTTGAACCGGTTCCCCAACTACGAAGTCGCAAAATCCACGTTCGGCACGTCCCGCACCGACGGCGGCACGCTGAAGAAATCGCCCTCGGACTTGAAGCCGAAAATGTTCGCCACAAGGTTGCTCGGGAAAGTCTCGCACTTGTTGCGGTAGTCGCGGACGTTGCCGTTGTAAAACCGGCGCGCGGCCTGGATACGGTCCTCGGTGTTGACCAGCTCCTTTTGAAGCTGGAGAAAATTCTGGTCGGCCTTGAGCTGCGGATAATTTTCCACCACGACGAGCATTTGTTTCAGCGCACCGACGAGTTCAGTTTCATCACGCGACTGGTCGGCCACCGGGCCGTTGTTGGCGGCGCACTGGTTGCGAAGCTGCGTGACGCGCTCCAGCACCTCGCGTTCGTGCGTGGCGTAGCCTTTGACCACGGCGACGAGATTGGGGATGAGGTCGTAGCGGCGTTTCAATTCCGTGTCCACGTTGCTCCACGATTCGCGGATGTAATTGCGCAGCCCGATGAGCGCGTTGTATTGCGCCAGCAGGTAAATGACCGGCAACCCGACGATTACGAATATGGCAATGAGGACAGCAATCATGTATTTGTGAAAAGATATTCCGGCAAACGCGAGCGGATTTCAACCAGCCTTTGCAGGTTGGACTCGATTTGTTCCACCGCCAAACAGGAATCGAACGCCAGCGCCAGCGCCTGATTTTCGATCTCAAGGCTCAAGTCGCGGTTGGCAAGCAGGTATTCCATCATCTGAGCGTTGCAGACGTCGTAGGCAAACTTTTTGTCCGGCGAACGCACGCAGAAGGTCTTGGAAAATTCGGCGGACTCGAACTTGATGTCCTGATAGCCGAACACCTCGGCGATTTTTAGGAAAAAGTTTTCGCGGCGAACCGTCAGGTCGGGAAAAGTCGCCGGCATCTGAGAAATAAAAAATGAAAACCGATAATTCGTCGTGTGGCTGCCGTTTTTGTCGTGGGTGGTGACTTGATAGTGGTAATCAAATGCCAGCACGTCGTGGTTTTGATAGGTTCCTGACAGCACATTGTAAGCGTAGCGGTTGTCGCCTTGCGCGAGTTTTTTCAGAAAGCCAAACCGCTCGGCGAATCCGTAATCCGGATCTGGAGAGAAATTCAAATTCAACCGCTGCGCCAGTTCAACAAGCCCCTCGCGCCGTTTGCGCGCTTGAATCTGGCTGTAAATAAATCCGACGATGGCAACGACAATTGCCGCCACAAACACGAAGGGCATCAGGTTCTGCACGCGATTTGTTCTAAACTAAACCCTCGTTTCAGGCCATTATAATTTTTATGGTTGTTTCCAAGTCCGTTTTTCCTTTTCCCTTTTTCGATTTGCCTTCACTTTGACGGCGTGAAGCTGTCCGCCGCAGAAATCCGCCGCGCCGTGCAACTCGCCCTCGCCGAAGACATCGGCATCGGCGATGCGACGACGCTGGCGACCGTTCCCGCAAATGCGACGGCCAAAGCCCTGCTGTGCGCGCGTGAACCGCTCATCGTGGCGGGAATTGAATTTGCGGAAAGCGCCTTCAAGCAGCTCTCGCCAAATATCAAAATTGAAAAAAAATTTCCCGATGGCCGGCAAGCGAACAGCGGCGAAACGCTCCTGACAGTTTCCGGCCCGGCGCGCGCGATTTTGACCGCCGAGCGCGTCGCGCTGAACTTTGTCCAGCGGCTTTCAGGCGTGGCGACGTTGACTTCGCAATTCGTTGCGGCGATCAAAGGAACCCGCGCGCAAATTCTCGACACGCGCAAGACCACGCCCGGATGGCGGCGCTTTGAGAAATACGCCGTTTCCTGTGGCGGCGGATGCAATCATCGCCTCGGGCTGTTCGACATGGTTTTGATCAAGGACAATCATCTGGCCGCGCTGCGTAATGAAAAGCCGAACGCCATTGCCGCAGCCGTCGCGCGCGCGCGGGAAATGTTTCCAAAGCTGAAGATCGAGGTTGAAGCGGACACGTTGGAACAAGTCGAACAAGCCGTGAACGCCTGCGCCGATTTCATTTTGCTCGACAACATGGATTTGAAACAACTGCGGATGGCTGTAAAAATTGTCCGCGGCCGGGTGAAAACAGAAGCCAGCGGCGGCGTGAATTTGAAAACCGTCCGCGCGATTGCCGGGACGGGCGTGGATTTCATTTCCGTCGGCGCGCTCACTCATTCCGCCCGGGCGGTGGATGTTGGATTGGATTTTGAAAACTAAACCACGAATAAACACCAATGAAGATGAATGATTTTACTGTGACGCTCTTGATTGGTTTTAATTCGTGTCCATTCGTGGTTAAAAACTCATGACCACCGACGCCAAAATTCTTTCCGCGTTGCGGGCCGAATCCGACGGCGTATCGGGTGCTCAATTGGCTGAACAATTGAAAATCAGCCGCGCAGCGATCTGGGCGCGCATCGAGGAATTGCGCCGGGCAGGCTACGAAATTGAGGCCGGCCCTCATTTTGGCTACCGGCTAGTCAGTTCGCCGGATGCGCTGCACGCGGATGACTTAACCGCGCGTCTGGGCCGGATCAAAGTCGTCGGCCGCGACATCCGCGTGTTTGAAGAAACCACTTCCACAAACGACGTGATCGAGAAACTCGCGCGTGATGGCGTGAAGGAGGGCGTCGTGGTTTTCGCCGAAGCGCAGACCAAGGGACGGGGACGGCTGGGTCGGAAATGGATGTCGCCCACGCGCAAGGGACTTTGGTTTTCCATTTTGCTGCGGCCAAAATTAAGCCCGCAGGAGACGACCCAGTTGACCGTCGCCTCGGCCACCGCCTTGCGCCGCGCGATCAGAAAGGTCACCGGGCTGTCATCGGACATCAAATGGCCGAACGATTTGCTCATCGGCGGGAAAAAAGTTGTGGGCATTCTGACCGAAATGAGCGCGGAAGTGGATCGCGTCCGCCACATCATCCTCGGCATCGGCGTGGACGTGAATCAGGACGCAGCGGAATTCCCGCCGGAACTGCGGAAGCTCGCCACCTCGCTCAAGATTGAGGCCGGCGAAGAAATTTCCCGCGCGGAGCTGGCGACGGAAATATTGCGCGAGCTGGATGCGGATTACACGCGGATTTGCGGCGGCAAATTTTCACGGGTTGCCGATGAATGGGAAGCCGGTTGCACGACCATCGGCAAACATGTCTCGGTGCAGATGGGTTCGCGACTGGTTCGCGGCTGCGCGGAATCACTCGATGATGACGGTGCGCTCCTCGTCCGCACTGAACACGGCCATTTGGAACGCATCATCGGTGGCGACGTCACTTTGGAAAAATGATTTTACTTTTCGACATCGGCAACACGCACACGCACATCGGTCTGGCGGATGACCGGCGGGTCTTAAAGCAAACCGATATTTCGACGCTTACCTGGTTTGGTGGTGGCGCGGCGGCGCTGGTCAAAGCGTTTACCGGCAAAAATAAGATTGATGGCGCGATCCTGTGCAGCGTTGTTCCCCGCGCGACGCCGCTCGTCCAAAAAGCGGTTCGTGCAGTCTGGAAGTTGAAGGCGCTGGAACTGAATCCGAAAACGATCCGCGGCGTGGGCATTGATTATCCCAAGCCCGAATCCATCGGCCCGGACCGGCTGGCGAATGCGGTGGCCGCGCGCGCGCGTTTCGGTGCGCCGGTGGTGGTGGTGGATTTTGGAACGGCGGTCACGTTCGACGTGGTTGACGGCAAGGGGAATTACGTCGGTGGCATCATTGCACCAGGCCTCGCGGCGATGACCAATTATCTGCATGAGAAAACGGCTCTGTTGCCGAAGATTGAAATACGCGAGGTCAATTCCGCCATCGGCAAAAGCACGAAACACGCGATGCTTGTCGGTGCGGTGCAGGGTTATCGCGGTCTCGTGCGCGAATTGATCGGCGAACTCAAACGCGAGTTGCGCGCGAAAAAACTACCGGTGGTGGCAACGGGTGGCTATGCGAAACTAATCGCGGCGAAGCTGCCGGAGATTTCCGCCGTGGCGCCAGACCTGACGCTCGAAGGGTTGCGGCTGGTTTGGCAAAGTCAGCCAGCCAAAGCCTGACCGTTTCATTCCGCATTGCCCCGACCATCGTTTTCCGGCAATAATGTCTGCTCTATGTCGAGCAGCCGCAGACAATATCCGTTTCATTTGATCGAACCCAAGTGGCAGCAAACCTGGGAGCAGCAGCAGGCTTTCCGAGCGTTCAATCCGAACGAGGAAATTCCCGCGAACCATCCATTTGCTGTTCGTCACGGACTTTCCGGCAAGGTGGCCGCAACGCAGTTGCCGCCGAAGTTTTACATCCTCGACATGTTTCCGTATCCGAGCGGCGCGGGTTTGCATGTGGGGCATCCGGAGGGCTACACGGCTACGGACATTCTGGCGCGCTACCGCCGCGCGTGCGGTTTCAACGTGCTGCATCCGATGGGCTGGGATTCGTTCGGCCTGCCCGCCGAGCAATACGCCGTCAAGACCGGCCAGCATCCGCGCGTCACGACCGAGGCGAACATCGCCAACTTCACGCGCCAGATCAAAAGCCTCGGCTTCAGCTACGACTGGTCGCGCGAACTCGCCACGACCGACGTGGAATATTTCAAGTGGACGCAGTGGATTTTTCTGAAGCTTTACAATTCGTGGTTTAATCCGGCGACGAACAAAGCCGAGCCGATTGAAACATTTAAGCCAATTGCAAAGCAGTTGGTTGAGAATGTAAAAGCCAAAAAAGCAACTCAAACCTCCGATTTGATAGCGCTTTTGCAAGTCCACTACGCAGTGGATGATAATTTTGATGCGGAAGTTATCATTCGAGAATTGATTAATTCAAAGCGTCTCGCCTACGTCAGCGAAGCGCCGGTGAACTGGTGTCCCGAACTCGGCACGGTGTTAGCGAACGAGGAGGTCATTGACGGCAAGAGCGAAGTCGGCGGCTTTCCGGTCATCCGCAAGCCGATGCGCCAATGGATGCTTCGCATCACCGCTTACGCGGAAAAGCTTCTCGCCGACCTCGACACGATTGACTGGAGCGATTCGCTCAAGGAAATGCAACGGAACTGGATCGGCCGCAGCGAAGGCGCGGAGGTGGATTTTCAAATTGATGGTTCGACCGAAAAAATCCGCGTCTTCACAACGCGCCCCGACACACTATTCGGCGCGACTTACATGGTGCTCGCGCCTGAACACAAGCTGGTTGACAGAATCGTTCCGAACGATTGGCCACCGCAAACACCAAAAGATTGGATGGGAGACATCCAGTCCGTCCCGGTGTCCCCAAAGTTTGCAGTCGCTTCATACAAAGATGACGCAGCTCGAAAAAGTGATCTTGAACGCACGGAGTTGGACAAAGGTAAGTCAGGTGTGTTCACCGGCGCGTTTGCCATCAATCCCGTCAACGGTGAGAAGATTCCGATTTGGATTGCCGACTACGTTCTCGCAAGCTACGGCACAGGTGCGATCATGGCCGTGCCAGCGCATGACGAACGGGATTTTGAATTTGCGAAGAAGTTTGATCTGCCAATTAAGATTGTAGTCATAAAAGAGATTGTTCCGGGATTGGGTGCATTACCAAAAGGTGAATGGATGAAGGCCGCTTGGTGCGTTGAAGGTTTTGCAGTTTGTTCTCCAGAACCCGGTTGGGGAATCAAAGATCCCTCTTGCGAGCGGTGCGACTTAAATGGCCTTCCAACCGCCGAAGCAAAGGCAAAAATCACCGAATGGCTTGAAGAGAAAAAACTCGGCAAGAAAACCATCAATTACAAGTTGCGCGACTGGCTGTTCAGCCGGCAGCGTTACTGGGGCGAGCCGTTTCCAATCTTCTGGAAAAAAGATGCTGCCGGGAATCTTTACCACGCAGCTTTGCCGGATAGTTCGTTGCCGTTGCTGCCGCCCACGCTGGAAGATTACAAGCCCACTCCGGGAGGCGAGCCACCGTTGGCCCGCGCGAAGGACTGGCTGAATGAAATTCCCGGTGCGACGCGCGAAACCAACACCATGCCGCAATGGGCTGGTTCATGCTGGTATTATCTCCGCTACACCGACGCCAAGAATGCGCAGTCCTTTGTCGGCAAAGACGCGGATAATTATTGGATGGCGTCCAACGGCAAAGCTGCCGGCGTGGATTTATACGTCGGCGGCACGGAACACGCCGTTCTCCATCTGCTTTACGCACGGTTCTGGCACAAAGTTCTATTTGATCTCGGCTACGTTTCCACGCCCGAGCCGTTTTACAAGCTCGTCAACCAAGGTCTGATTCTCGGCGAAGACGGACAGAAGATGTCCAAGTCGCGCGGCAACGTGGTGAACCCCGACGACGTGCTGGTGGAATATGGCGCCGATGCGTTTCGCCTTTACGAAATGTTCATGGGGCCCTTGCAGGACACGAAGCCGTGGAACACGAAAGGCGTCGAGGGCGTGTATCGTTTCCTCGGCCGCGCCTGGCGGCTGTTCGTGGATGAAAAATCTGAAACAGCCTTTGAGCAGGCGGAAACGACCGCGCAGAACCAAGACGAGTTGCTGGATTTAGTCATTCTCGATAGCGGAATTGTTGACATGGACGCCACGCCGGCGCAGCTCAAGGCGCTGCACGCGTGCATCAAAAAAGTCACGGAAGATTTGGACGGCATGCGCTTCAACACGGCGATTTCCGCGATGATGGTTTTCATCAACGAGGCGATGACATGGCAGACGAAGCCGTTGTCCGTGATGAAAACGTTTTTGCAACTGCTCGCGCCGTTCGCACCGCACCTCGCGGAAGAACTTTGGGCGCGGCTGCATGCCACGTTTGGACAAATCGCGCCGTCGCTCGCCTACGCGCCATGGCCGAAGTTCGACGCGGCCTTGCTCGTCGAGAGCGAGATCGAGATTCCCGTGCAGGTGAACGGCAAGTTCCGCGACACGATCAAAGTCGCCGTGGATGCCGACAATGCGACGTTGGAAGCTGCGGCGAAAGCGTCGGAAAAAGTGCAAACCTTCATCGCCGGCAAAGTCATCAAGAAAGTCATCATCGTGCCGAAGCGGATGGTGAACTTGATTGTGGCTTGAGCCTAATATTTTGTCGCGCGAAGGACGCGAGGGCAGCGAAATGGAAAACGAATTTCCTTCGCAGACTTCGCGGTCTTCGCGCGAAATTATTTTTCCCCGCTCGCCAGAATGGTCTGAAAATGCGGCGGCTGTTCCTCGGCGGCGACGATGCTGATTTCGATTTTCTTGAAACCAGCGGCTTCGAGCCAGTGATGCAAATCGCTTTCGGCAAAACCGAGCCAACGGTCGCCGTAAAGTTCATGCGCTTTCTCAAAATTATGCTTGAGCAAATCGAGCAGCAAAATCTGGCCGCCGGGTTTTAATAATTTCGCCGCGCTTGCCAGCGCAGCGGCGGGATCTTCCGCGTGATGCAACGCCTGGCTCAAAATCACGAGGTCCACGCTGCTGGCTTCAATCGGCGGGTTTTGCAAATCACCCAGGCGAAACTCCAAATTCTTCAGATGATTTTTTTTCGCCTTGGCCGCGCCGAACGCGACGATTTTTTCCGAGTTGTCCACGGCGATGACTTTTTTGGCGCGACGCGCGAGGAGTTCGCTCAACAAGCCTTCGCCCGCGCCCAAGTCCGCGACGACAATAGGCGGCAACATTCGCAACAACAAATGTCCAAACGCCTGCCACGAGCGGCCGGGGCCATAAACGCGGTCGAAACGGCCGGCGACTTGGTTGAAGAAAACCTGGGCCTGTTCTTTCCGGCGGCCGAGCACACGCTTCAAATTGATCTGGTCTCCGGTGTGTTCGGCGAGTTCCTTTGCGCCGCGAATGGCCAGTTGAATGAATTCGCTGACTACGGAATCGGCCTGCGGATTGAGTTTGTAAAACGTTCGTTTGCCGTCGCGCCGCGATTTCACGAGCGCGCAATCTGCGAGCAAGCCGAGGTGCGTGGAGATGCGCGACTGGCCGAGACGAGTGACTTCCTGCAGTTCGTTGACCGACAATTCGTCCTTTTCCAGCAGAGCGACGATGCGCAGCCGCGTCGGGTCGGAAAGAGCCCGCAAAGATTTCAGGGTTGAGGTCATGGATTATTTGGTGCGCCGAACTTTTTTGAGAAAGCGATTGACGCGTTCCGATTTCTTTATATCATCCTATCTTGATACGTCAATATGTTGTTGGCGTGAAACATTAAAAAATATTCCATGAGCTCTTACATCTTCTCATCCGAGTCCGTCGGCGAAGGCCATCCGGACAAAGTCGCTGATACCATTTCTGACGCCGTCCTCGACGCCTGTTTGTCGCAGGACAAATTTTCGCGCGTCGCCTGCGAAACTTACGTGAAGTCGAACATCGCCATCATCGGCGGGGAAATCACCACGAAGGCCAAGCTCGACTTCGTGAAGCTCGCGCGCGAAGCCATCCGCGAAATCGGCTACGTGAACGACGATGATGTGTTTCATGCGGACAAGGTTTTTGTCAACGTCATCGTGACGCAGCAGTCGCCCGACATCGCGCAAGGCGTGGATGCGAAAAAAGCCAAAGGCAAAAAGACAGCGAAGCAGGGTGCCGGTGATCAGGGTTTGATGTTCGGTTATGCCAGCAACGAAACGCCGGAGCTGATGCCCGCCCCGATCATGTTCGCACATCGCCTCGGCCGCGAGCTGACGAAGATTCGCAAGAGCGGCAAAGTGCCGTGGCTCCGCCCGGACGCGAAATCGCAGGTTTCCGTCGTTTACGAAAACGGCAAGCCGGTTTCCATTTCCAACGTCGTCATCTCCACGCAGCACGCGGCCGATGTCGAGCACGCCGAGATCGAAAAATTCTGCATTGAGCAGGTCATCAAGAAAGTTTTGCCGGCCAAGATGCTGACGAACAAAACTGAATTTCTCATCAACCCGACCGGCCGTTTCGTCGTCGGCGGACCGCAGGGCGACACTGGTTTGACCGGCCGCAAGATCATCGTGGATAGCTACGGCGGCATGGGCCGTCACGGCGGCGGCGCGTTCTCCGGCAAAGATCCGACGAAGGTGGATCGCAGTGCCGCTTACATGGGCCGCTGGGTCGCGAAAAATATTGTCGCTGCGAAACTCGCCGCGAAATGCGAAATCCAATTTGCTTACGCCATTGGTTATCCTGATCCGGTGAGCATCCACGTGGACACGTTCGGCACTTCGACCGTTGATGACGCGAAGATCATCGCGGCGGTGAACAAAGTGTTCAGCTTCCAGCCGGCGGACATCATTGATCAACTCAACTTGCGCCGGCCGATTTACTCCAAGACGACCAATTACGGTCACTTCGGCAAGAGCGACAAAGATTTGACATGGGAGGCGACGAACAAAGTCGAGGCCCTGTTGAAAGCATTTTAACCAAACACAAATATATTATTATGGCAGCAATCAAACTCTCACCCGCCCGCCGCACCGTTGTGAAAACCAACGGCAACGGTGCCGCCAAACCGGACTTCGCCGTCCGCGACCTCTCGCTCGCCGAATGGGGTCGCAAAACGATTCAGGTCTCCGAACACGAGATGCCCGGCTTAATGTCCATCCGCAAAAAATACGGCGCGAGCAAACCGCTCAAGGGCGTGCGCATCACCGGTTCGCTGCACATGACCATCGAGACGGCCATCCTCATCGAGACGCTCGTGGAACTCGGCGCGTCGGTGCGCTGGGCGAGCTGCAACATTTTCTCGACGCAGGATCATGCGGCCGCCGCGATTGCCGCCGCCGGCATTCCGGTGTTCGCGCACAAGGGCGAGACGCTCGAAGAATACTGGGACTTGACGCTCCGCGCGCTCACGCATCCCGGCAACAAAGGCCCGCAACTCATCGTGGACGACGGCGGCGACGCGACGCTGCTGATCCACAAAGGCTACGAACTCGAAAACGGTGACACCTGGGTCAACACGCCCAGCGACAACCACGAAGTCGC
>Ga0182013_10008225_pt1 | contig 11295 bp, 10 predicted proteins | sample 612S2MmetaG_FD_120487 | JGI IMG/M metagenome (GOLD analysis project Ga0182013, IMG submission 120487) | Permafrost microbial communities from Stordalen Mire, Sweden - 612S2M metaG | ecosystem: Environmental > Terrestrial > Soil > Wetlands > Permafrost | place: Sweden: Stordalen | collected...
AGACGGATGACTTGATTTCCGGACGTGATCATCAAGATCTGATCGCCGGGCGCGACCAGGATCTGATCCACGACGGTGCCGACGTCGTCGCGCTGCCGGGCGAAGGCCTTGACGCCTTTGCCGCCGCGCGAGGTGTGGCGATAGTCCTCGATCGGCGTGCGCTTGCCGAACGCGAGCGACGTGACGAGCAAGACTTCCTTGCGATCGTCGATGACGTCCATCGCGACGATCTCGTCGTCCTTCTCGAGCGTCATCGCCTTAACGCCGCGCGCGTTGCGTCCCATGAAGCGCACCGTCTTCTCGTTGAAGTGGACGGCCATGCCTCGCAGGGTGCCGAGGATGATGTCGTGCGTACCGTTGGAGAGGTCCACGCCGAGCAGCTCGTCGCCCTCGTCGAGATTGATCGCGTTGAGGCCGTTGCGGCGCACGTTCGCGAACTCGGCGAGCTTGGTCTTCTTGATGACGCCTTTGCGCGTCACCATGACGAGATACTTCTCGCCTTCGAACGTGTCGATCGGGAAAACCGCCGAGACGTGCTCGCCCGGCGGGAGCGTCAGCAGGTTCACCAGCGCCGTGCCCCGCGCGGTTCGCGTCGTGTCGGGGATCTCGTAGCCGCGCATCCGGTAGACGCGCCCCTTGTTCGTAAAGAACAGGACGTGATCGTGCGTCTTGGTGATGAAGAAGTTCCGGACGACGTCCTCGCGCTTGAGGTTCGAAATGCCGATCACGCCTCGGCCGCCGCGATTCTGCGTCTTGAACGTGTCGATCGAAACGCGCTTGATGTACCCGCCTACCGTGTACGTCACCACGACGTCAACGTTGGGGACGAGTTGCTCCATCGAAATCTCGTCTTCGGCCGGCTGCACGTCGGTGCGGCGTTCGTCGCCGAAGCGCCGTTTGAGTTCCAGCGTCTCTTCCTTGACGATTCCGGCGACGCGGCGATCGCTGGCCAAAATGTCCTGGAGCTCGGCGATGGTCTTGATGAGTTCCGTGTATTCGTCTTCGATCTTCTTGCGTTCGAGCCCGACCAGCGTGCGCAGGCGCATGTCCACGATGGCCTGCGCTTGAATCTCGGAGAGTCCGAAGCGCTCGCTTAGGCGGAGCTTGGCTTCGTCGGTGGTTTGACTTCCGCGGACGATCTCGATGACTTCGTCGATGTTGTCGAGCGCGATGCGGTAGCCTTCGAGCAGGTGCGCGCGCTCCTCGGCCTTGCGCAGATCGTAGCGCGTGCGGCGAACGATGACGTCTTTGCGATGGGCGATGAAGTGCTCGAGCAACTGTTTGAGCGAGAGCACCTGCGGTTCGAGCGCGACCGAGCCGTCGTCGCGGGGCGCGCCGACCGGCACGAGCGCGAGCATGTTGAAGCCGAAGCTGGCTTGTAGGGGCGTGTGCTTGAAGAGCTGGTTGAGGACCACTTTCGGCGTCGCGCTCTTCTGCAGCTCCACGACGACTTTCATGCCCTTGCGGTTCGACTCGTCGTCCAGCCGCGCGATGCCCTGGATGCGTTTCTCGGCGTGCGCTTCGGCGATCGCCTCGACGATCCGGCCCTTGTAGACCTGATACGGAATCTCGGTGATGACGATCTTGTGGCGCCCTTTTTCCTCGATGATCTCGGCGCGGCCGCGAATCACGACCGAACCGCGGCCGGTCTTGTACGCAGTGCGGATCGCCTCTTGCCCGAGGATCGTGCCGCCCGTCGGAAAGTCGGGGCCCTTGACGATGTCGCACAGCGCGTCGTCGTCGGCGTTCGGGTTGTCGAGAAGCAAGGCGATCGCGTCGGCGATCTCGCCCAGGTTGTGCGGCGGAATGTTCGTCGCCATGCCGACCGCGATACCGCTCGACCCGTTGAGCAGCAACTGCGGAAGCCGGCCCGGCAGGACGCTCGGCTCGGTGCCCTGGTTGTCGAAGTTGGGAACGAACGGAACCGTTTCTTTGTCGATGTCGGCCAGCATGTCCATCGCGGGGCGGGCCAGACGCGCCTCGGTGTAACGATAGGCGGCAGGCCGGTCGGGATCGATCGACCCGAAGTTGCCGTGTCCGTCAACCAGCGGATAGCGAAGCGTGAAATCTTGCGCCATGCGAACGAGCGCGTCGTAGACCGAGGAGTCGCCGTGCGGATGGTAACTCTTGAGCACTTCGCCGATGACACCGGCGCATTTGCGGTGCTGCTTGCCGGGGTCCATCCCCATTTCGCGCATCGCGTATAGGATGCGCCTTTGCACGGGCTTGAGGCCGTCGCGAACGTCGGGAAGAGCGCGCGAAGCGATGACGGACATCGCATAGGAGAGATAGCTCTCCTTCATCTCGTCTTCGACGTTTACCTGAGTGATGAGGTCGTTGTTCATGCTCACTTACAAACAAATGCGGCCGGCCCGAAGGCCAACCGTCGTGGGGCCGGATACCCGTGCCGGGACCGTCTTTCGTTTTTAATGGGAGCGGTGCCGCGCCCCTGCGAACAGAGCCCCGGATGGGGCGCCATATCCTTGCCAATCGGGCCGATTTTGAGGCTTTTGCAGCCGAGTTCGCGCGCGCCCTGCGGCCGGGAGACGTGGTCGCGCTGGCGGGCCCGCTCGGCGCCGGAAAGACGACTTTCGTCCGAAGCATCGTCGCGGCGCTGCACGGCGCCGACACCGCGACGAGCCCGACGTTCACGTTACGGCACCGCTACGCTCCGCCGTCCTCCGGCTCGCACCCCTCGGGCGCGCCGATCGAACATCTGGACCTCTTTCGCATCGAGGATTCGCGCGAGCTGCGCGAGCTGGGCCTGGAGGACGCGTTCTCGGGCGAGGCGATCGTCCTGGTCGAGTGGTGGGAACGCGCGCCGCAGTTGCTTCCGCAGCGCCGCTACGAAATTGAGATCCAAGGATCGGGCGAGGAGCCGCGCACGGTCGCCGTGCGTACGCCGTCGTGATCGTCCTCGGCATCGACGGCGCGCTGCACGGGACGTTTTCGGCCGCGGTCGCGCGCAACGGCGAAGTTGCGGCGCAGCGCGATCGCACCGGAAACGTCGCGCTCGAACGCGGCCTCGAACTGATCGCAGGCGCCATGAGAGATGCCTGCGTGACGTCCGAAACCATCGATCGCATCGCCGTCGGCACGGGTCCGGGTGGATTTACGGGTCTTCGCATCGCGATCGCGTACGCAAAGTCGCTGGCGCAAGCGTGGCACGTGCCGCTAGCCGGAATTTCCTCGTTCGACATCCTCGAATTCGGTTTGGAACTGCCGCGGGCGCTGACCGTCGTCGTGGGGCGGCCGGGGATCCTCTCGGTCCGCCTGCGCTCCTACGGCGAGCCGGCCCGGCGGGTCTCGGGAACGACCGCCGAGGCCGTCTCCGCCCTCGCCGCCTTCGCGAATCCCCAGGAACCACTGCCGATCGTCGGCGCGCCGGAGGACGTTCTTGCCGCCTTTGCCGAAGGCGGCTTTATCGTGCAACCCTATCCGCCCACGATCCGCTCGGCGGCCGTCGCAGCCGCATTGGCCGCGTCGAGCGCGCCGCTGCCCGGCAGCCTCCACGAGGTGGGCCCGGATTACGGCGAGCTGCCTGCGGCGAAGGTTCCAAAGCGTCGTTGAAAGCCGTCCTGGAAGAGAACCGCTTCGGGCAACCTCAACGTCTGGAAATCGTTCCGATGTCCACGTCCGACATTGCCGACGTGATGCGGATCGAGCGCGACTCGTTCACCACCACCTGGCCGAACGACGCATTCCACACCGAGCTGCGATCCAATAAAGTCGCGCATTACTTCATCGGGCGCTTAGACGGACGCACCGTGGCGTACGGCGGCATCTGGGTCGTGCTCGAAGATTCTCACGTCACGACGATCGCGGTCGACCCGAACTATCGCGGCAAAAAATACGGCGAGCGGCTCCTGTGCCACCTCATCGACGAAGCGATCGAACTCGGTGCGGCTTGGATGACGCTCGAGGTTCGCGAATCGAACGACAGCGCGAAGAACTTGTATCGCAAGTACGGCTTCACCGTCGTCAATCTCCGTCGCGCGTACTACAGCGACAACAGCGAGAACGCGCTCGTGATGTGGGCCGGGAACCTGCGCGGCGATCTCTATCGCAACCGTCTGCGGGCGCTCCGCGCGTCGCTCGAACGCTGACCTTCACCGCACTCGCGCGCGGCGTTCGCGCGCAGCTGAATCAGCATCGCCGGTACGCGCACAGCGTGCGCGTCGCACGTTGCGCCGAACTGCTCGCGCAGCATCACGGCCTCGACACCACGCGCGCGCGCCTGGCGGGCATGCTGCACGACCTGGCGCGGCTATATTCCGGGGAGCGATTGCTCGAAGAATGCGGCATCCGCGGGCTGAGCGTGAACGAGTTCGAGCGGAAGAATCCGGTCGTGCTGCACGCGAGGCTGGGGGCCGAGATCGCCAGGGAACGATTCGGCGTCAAGGACGCCGCGGTGCTCGCGGCGATCGCCAAACATACGCTGGGCGACGCCGAGATGAGTGCGCTCGATTGCGCGGTCTATCTGGCGGACGCGCTCGAACCGGGACGCGATTATCCCGAACGCGCCGGCCTGTGGGAACTGGCATGCCGGGATCTCGACGAAGCGATGCGCCGCACGCTCGCGGCGTCGCTCGATCACTACGCTCGGAAGGGAGGCGACGTCGCGCCGCAGACCGCGGCCGCCGTGCGCGCTTTCGCGCTTTCACCCAAGGAGGCACAGACTGCCGGAACTTATTAACGTCGTGCGCGAAGCCGCGCTCGAGAAGAAAGGCGAGGACCTAATCGCGATCGACGTGAGCGAACGGACGATTCTCGCCGACACGTTCGTGATCGTCACGGGCCGCTCCAAGATACAAACCCGCGCCATCGCCGACGCAATCGAAGAGGCCGTGAAAGCCGGCGGCGGCGCCATCGCGCGCGTCGAAGGCTACGCCGACGGGAGCTGGATTCTGATCGACCTCGGCACCGTCATCGTACACGTCTTCACACCCGAGCAACGCGAGTTTTATAATCTCGAACGCCTTTGGAGCGAACTGGCCAAACGCCAGCAGGTTCAAGGCGGAGCGTAGTGCGCCCCAAACCCACGCATCACACGCGCAGCGCCCGAAAACGAAGGCGATTCTGGAGGAACTTCTTCATCTGGGCCTTCCTCTTCGTCTTCGCCTTCAGCGTCGTCGGCGGCCTCATCGTCGTAAGCTCGAGCCTCGCCGCACACTAGGCCGGCGGGCGGCGAGTACGCAGGCTAATTGTCGACAATCTTGTAATTTATCCGGGATGGAAACGCTTGTCGGACGGCCGTATGCCGAGCTGCACGCACGCTACGTGCTTACGCCCTGGTCGCTGCAGGGCAATGCCAATCTTCCGGTCATCGTGCGGGGTGAGGGCTGCCGCTTGTTCGATGCCGACGGTAACGATTTTCTCGACTTCTCCGCCGGCCTAGTGGCCGTCAACCTGGGCCACGGGCATCCCGCGCTCGCGCAAGCGATCGGCGAGCAAGCAAGCCGGCTGACGTTCGGACCGCCGAGCATGGCCAACGATCGCCGCGCGGAACTCGCCGAAGCGATCGTGCAGCTCGCGCCTTGGGAAGGGCGCGGCCGCGTCTTCTTCACGACCGGCGGCGGCGAAGCGAACGAAGACGCGATCAAGATGGCGCGCACCATCACGGGGCGGCACAAAGTGCTCACCGCGTACCGCTCGTTTCACGGTTCGGCCCCCGGCGCGGGAACGCTCACCGGCGAGAACCGGCGCTGGCCCAACGAACCCGGCATTCCGGGCGTCGTGCGTTTCTTCGCACCGTTTCCGTACCGCAGCCCGTTCCACACGCGCGATCCGAAAGTTGAAGTCGAGCGGGCGCTCGCGCATCTGGAAGACATCGTCGTTTACGAAGGCGGCGACCGCATCGCCGCGCTGCTCGTCGAACCGGTCGTCGGTTCGAACGGCGTGATCGTCTATCCCGACGGCTATCTGCAAGGTCTTCGCGCGCTCTGCGACCGGTACGGCATCCTGCTGGTCTTCGACGAGGTCATGACGGGCTTCGGGCGCACCGGCAAAGCCTTTGCCGCGCAGCGCTTCGGCGTGGTGCCCGACGCGATCACCTTTGCCAAAGGCGTGACGTCCGCGTACGTCCCGCTCGGCGGCGTCGCGCTCCGCGAGGAGCTCGCATCGTATTTCGACGCGCACCCTCTGCCGTGCGGACACACGTTTAGCGGACATCCGCTCGCGATGGCCGCCGGCGTTGCGGCGCTGCAAGCCTACGAGCGCGACGGCATCTTCGAACGCGTCGCCGGCGTCGAAGCGTCGCTGCGCGCCCATCTCGGAGCGCTCGCGCAGAAGCACGCCTGCATCGGCGAGGTGCGCGGGACTGGCGCGTTCTTCGGCATCGAACTGGTCGGCGACCGCGAGACGCGCGAACCGCTGGTGCCGTGGCAGGGGTCGAAAACCCTCGGCGCCTTCACCGCGGATCTCCTCAAGCGGGGGCTCTACGTGTTCGGCCGCTACAACGTCATCGTCGTCGCGCCCCCGCTCGTCATCACCGACGCCGAGATCGCGCAAGCGGCCGCGATTCTCGACGAGGGACTGGGGGAGCTCGCATGACCGACGTGCTTACCCCCGCGCAGCGCATCGCCGTCGTGGATCCCGCGACGACCCAAACGCTCGGCCACGTCGCCCTAGCGTCGCGCGAGGACTGCACCCGTGCCGTCGCCGCGGCGGATGGCGCTTTCGCTTCGTGGTCGGCCGTGCCCGTCGTCGAACGCGCGCGCCTGATGATGCGCTACGCCGATGCCCTCGAACGGCGCCACGAAGATCTCGCGACCTCGGTATCGCGTGAGAACGGCAAGACCATCGCCGACGCGCGAGCCGAAGTCCGGCGCGGCATCGAAGCCGTCGAATTCGCCTGCGGCATGCCGTCCCTCATGATGGGCGACGCCCTGCCGGACGTCGCGCGCGGCGTGGATTCGTATTCGTTCCGAAAACCGCTGGGCGTCTGCGTCGGCATCACGCCGTTTAACTTTCCGGCGATGATTCCGCTGTGGATGTTTCCGCTGGCGCTGGCTGCCGGCAACACGTTCGTCCTCAAGCCGTCTCCGCAAACGCCGTTGACGTCGGACATGCTGGCCGAGATCGCGCGCGAGTGCCGCTTCCCCGACGGCATTCTCAACGTCGTGCACGGCGAAGTCGCCGCGGTCGAAGCGCTGATCGACGATCCGCGCGTCCAAGCGGTATCGTTCGTCGGTTCGTCGGCGGTCGCTCGCGTGATTCAAGAGCGGGCCGTCGCATCGCACAAGCGCGTGCAAGCGCTCGGCGGCGCCAAGAACTTCTTGGTCGTCATGCCCGACGGCGTCACGCAGCCGACGATCGACGCGATCATGTCGTCGGCCTTCGGTGGCGCGGGCCAGCGCTGTCTGGCCGGATCGGTCGCGATCGCGGTCGGCAACGCGGCCGATGCGCTCGTGCCCAAGATCGTCGAAGCTGCAAAGGCCTTGCGCTTAGGTCCCGGCGTGGATCCCGGCGTGGACATGGGGCCGGTCATCTCCGCGGCCTCGCGAGAGCGCGTCGCAAAGTACGTCGAGCGCGCCGTCGCGGCCGGCGCGCGGCTGCTGCTCGACGGGCGCGAGGCGCCGCGAACCGGCTCGTTCGTCGCGCCGACCGTGTTCGACGTGTCCGACACGGCAAGCGAACTGGTGACCGACGAGATTTTCGGCCCGGTGCTCGCGATCGTGCGCGCGCGCACGCTCGGCGACGCGATCGACCTGGCCAACTCTTCCCGCTACGGTAATGCGTCGTCCATCTTCACCGGAGACGGAGGCGCCGCGCGCGAATTCGCTTCGCGCATCGAAACAGGAATGATCGGCGTCAACATCGGCGTCGCCGCGCCGATGGCGTTCTTTCCCTTCGGCGGCATCAAAGACTCGATCTACGGCGACCTGCGTTGCCACGGCAAGGATGCGGTGGCATTCTACACGCAGCAGCGCGTGGTCATCAGTCGCTGGCCGACGTAACCTGAGCGAGCAATTCGGCAAAGCCGTGCGTGATGTGCGCGTCCATCAACGCACGGGCCGTCGCGACGTCGCGCTTAGAAACGGCTTCGAGAATCGCCTCGTGTTCGTCGGCTAAATCGCCGACGCGCTCGTAGTGCGAGCTCGTGAGGCGGATGTAGCGCCGGAACTGCGCGAGCAGCCCTTCGTAGGCTTTCGCGACCAGCTCGTTTCCCGACGAGGCGATGATGGCGCGATGCGTCTCGAGGTCGGCCTCGACGGCGTCGTTGAGATTCCCCGAGAGTACGGCGCTGCCGATCGCTCGCGCGCGTTCGCGCACGTTCGCAATCGTGAGATCCTCGGCGCGCTCGATCATCCGCTCGACCGCAAAACGCTCCAGCACCAAGCGAAACTCGAGCAGCTCCTGCAAACGTTCGCGCAGCAGCGGCGCCACGACGGCGCCGCGATAGGGAAGGATCGTCACCAAGCCCTCTTCGACCAAACGCAGCAGCGCCTCGCGGATCGGGCTTCGGCTCACGCCTAGGTCGCGCGATACGTCCAGCTCGATGATGCGCTGTCCGGGCGCGAGATCGCCGTCGGCGATGCGGGTCCGGAGCGAGTCCGCGACGCGATCGGTCGTCGAAGATCGCGCGGCCGTATTTTTTTTCGGCACGTTCGCTACCGCGTCACGCGCGAACGCGTGTAGAGCCACGCGCACAGGATGTACGCCACGAACGCGTACGGAAACCAGTTCGTCGGAAACGCCGGCGCGGGATAGAACAGCGTCACCGTCGGCGCGAGCAAGAAGAGGACCGCGACGACCGCGATCGCAACGTCGGCGGCGCGAAGCGTTCCGAGCTTACGCACGAAGATCGGCGCCGCTACGGCTACGAGCGCGTAGATGGCAATGAAGCCGCACGAGCTGAGGTCCCCCGCATCGTTAAAGACGTCGTTCGGCTGCAACTTGAAGACGAGCGCGCCGGCCAGCGCTACCGCGAGCGAGACCGCGGTGAAGACCGTCGCGCCCACGTGCGGCGTCTCGTGGGTCGGCTCGATGCGGGCGAACGCCGCGGGGATCGCGTTCGACCTTCCCATCGCGAGCGCGACGCGCGAGGCCGTCGTCACGCAGGCCAGCGTGACCGAAAACGCGCTGAAGAACGCGCCGGCGGTAATCGGGATGCGCAAGAAGGGAACGTTGTAGAGCTCCGCGATCGTCGCCAGCGGCGCGGTGAGTTGATCGAGCGATTTGGGAGATCCGTGCAGAGCCAGAATCTCCGCGTACGTCGCGACGATGAAGAAGGCGCTCGCGAGCACGACGCTCCAGATGATGGCGCGCGGGATCGTCACCAGCGGCCGGCTCGCTTCCTCTCCGAACGCGCTCGCGCTTTCGAACCCCACGAGGCTGAACACCGCGACCGAAGCGATGCCGATGCCGATGCCCGACGGCGTGGCGCCGTGCAGCGTCAGTTGCGCGCGGTCGATCGTGAAGCCGTGCTTGAAGAGCACGAGGCCGACGATCAGGCAAATGATCGAGACCGAAACCGCCTCGAGCACGAGCATCAGAATGGCGGAGACTTGAACGCCGCGGTAGGCCGCCTGCCAGCACACCAAAGCGACGGCGATCATCGTGAGCGCGGGCGGAACGTGGCCGCCGAAGGTCAGGAATGCCAGCTGATCCACGAAGAGCCCCATCGCACCCAGCGTCGCGGCGGCCACGAACGTGTAGGCCCATAGGAGGCTCCAGCCGGCGATGCCGCCCCAGATGCTGCCGAGATTGTCGTGCGCGTATTGGTACATCGAGCCGGCCGAGGCCGAGCGGCGCGTGAATTGGTTCAAATTCAGGGCGACGAAGACCAGCATGATGCCGCCGAACAGATAGGCAAGCCATGTGGCGTTACCGGCGGCGGCAAACATATTGGGAGCGATGAGGACCGGCGTCATGCTGGGCCCGATCAGCGCGATCGACGTAGCCAGGACCTCGATAAACGAAAGGGAGCCCGACTGGAGGTGTTCGCGGTCGTCCATCCGACCTAAGTTCTCAGCACGAAGCCCCGCTAATCCTATGGACGGGACCAACAAGGTCGGGGCGCCGGGCTTGTGAGGCGCGCACAACGAAACATCGCCGCCGGGCGGCCGATAGTATCCACCCGAAGGAGCCACATCACACGATGAGACGTCGAATCGCAGTCCTCGCCTTAGCCTCGATCTCCCTGGCCGCCACCGCCGGTGCGGCCCTGGCGCAGAGCTTCGTTCAGGACGGCGCCGGCATGTTTTCGGCCGGCACGGTCGCGCAGATCGAGCAGCGCCTCACGGCCTTCAACACGGACACCGGAAAGCAAGTCGTGGTCGTGACCGTTCCGTCGCTGAACGGCAGCACGCTGGAAGACGCCGCGCACCAAACGTTCGCGCAGCAGAACGTCAACGGCGTGCTGATCTTCATCGCCAAGGACGACCGGCGCGACATCATCGTGCCCGACCGCGCCGGCGTACAAGCCGGATGGTTCGGCCCCGACACGCTCGCTCCGATCCGGCAGAGCATGGAGGCTCAATTCAAAGCCGAGGACTTCGACGCGGGCATCACGTCCGCGGTCGACGGCGTGCTGGGAATCTACCGGTCGCACGCGCAGAGCCTCCCCTCGCACGCCGCCGCGAACGCTCTTCCCGCGCAAAGCGCGCAGATCGCGACGCAACCTCCCGCGCGCGGACGCTCGCACGGGCTGTTTTTCTGGATCCTCATCGCGGTGGTTGGGTTCTTAGTTCTTCGCATGGTCATTCGAGCCGTCAGCGGACCGCGGCCCGGCATGCCGATGCAAACCGGCGGCGTGCCGCTGCAGCCGGGCGGAATGCCGATGCAGCAAGGCGGTATGCCGATGCAGGGCGGCTGGGGTTCGGGATACGGCGGCGGCGGATTTTGGAGCGGTATGCTCGGTGGTCTCGGCGGCGCGTTTCTGGGCAACGAGCTCTTTGGAAATCGCGGCAACCGCGGCGGCGACGGCGGCCCGTACGTGGATACGTCCGGCGGAGGCGTTCCCGGCACCACCCCCGACGCGGGCGGCTGGGGAAGCGACGCGGGCCAGAGCGACTTGGGCGGTGCGAGCTCGGGTGGCTGGGGCGGCGGTGGATTCGGCGATAGCGGCGGCGGATTCGGCGGCGGCGACGGTGGCGGCGGAGGCGATTCCGGAGGCGGCTGGTAAAAGGCAAACGTTGATGAAACGTTTGCTCTCGTTCGCACTCGCATTGGCATTTCTCGGCGGCGGCACGATGGTTCGGGCCGCCGCCGAATCGAGTCCCGGCTCCCACGCCGATCCCGCTTCGTTCGGGAATCTTTCTTGGCGCCTCGCGGGTCCGTTTCGCGGCGGAC
>Ga0182013_10008227_pt1 | contig 11295 bp, 12 predicted proteins | sample 612S2MmetaG_FD_120487 | JGI IMG/M metagenome (GOLD analysis project Ga0182013, IMG submission 120487) | Permafrost microbial communities from Stordalen Mire, Sweden - 612S2M metaG | ecosystem: Environmental > Terrestrial > Soil > Wetlands > Permafrost | place: Sweden: Stordalen | collected...
ATAAGTGCCGATCAGCAATCAAAAGTGCGCACCGCTTCAAGCCGTGATGCGATCGGAAAACTTCTTACTCAATCATATCCAGGGGCACCCCTCTCGCTGCTCTACAATGAAATTGATAAAGCAGATTATGAGCGCCTTCGCCAGTCACCACAGCAAGATGCTGATGGTCAACAATTACACTTAGAAAGAGATACGCCCGTCTCTCTGGGCATGAAGCTAAAGCTCTCAGCCGCGCTCATCTCCGGCGCCGCTTGTGATGCTGCCATGGTGGGTCTTGCTACCACGGCTCTTGCAAGCATGGCAGGCGTACAAAATCCAGAGAAATTAGGTGAAATAGTGGCGGCTGCCACCGGAGCAGCGAGCATCAGTTATCATGCACAACATATATCACCAATGCTCAGCACCTCAAAAACATATACCCCCCATGCTGCAGGCCTCGGACCGCGCGAGCCACTACGTTGATTAGAAAAAGATAAGCGAAATAACTTAAATGTTGATTTACCATGAAACTTAAAATAATAATTTTGAGCGCCCTATGTGCATTAACTAGTATTAATTGCAATCAAAATCCTGAAGAAGAGCATACTTCTTCATATATTTATTATCCTCATGGGGCTTTACTCATAAATGGCATCCCAGGGGGTATCCCTGGTGGTAAAGGACATGCGGAACTAGAAATAGATGATACTGTATATAGCTTCTCACACCCTAAACAGCTATCCACAATGATCGATAAATCGACAATGGGCTGTGGGAGGCCATTTTTTAGATTTGTATTTAAAGCAACTACAGATCAGATTGATGATATGCAAAAAATAATAGGTCATAGAAATGGACTTACATGCGGCTACAGGGCTGGTACGCCATTGCATGAAACCAGGATCTGCTCGATTCCCCTACCATTAAGACTGAGTTCGCTCCTGAGCGCTGCATATTTGACCTCAGGGAAGCTATTTGGTTGTAATAATATTAAAACCATAGAATTCTATGGCGGTCCATCAAAAAGTAAAAATGCCCTTGCAATAATACCGGGTGTCCTTGGAGAGTCTTTTCTTATAGGGATGTCGCTATGGCGCGGATATACGATTTTGAAAAATGGAGATATTGTCAGAGGTATAGTTATCCCTACGATTCTCATTCACACAGGGGTATATCTAGCAGACAAGCTAGACGCAGATTCACACCATAAAGACACACAAAAAAAGTTAACAGAAATACGGAATAAATGGGCTGCGCAAGAAAAAGAGATACTTGCAAAAGGGATAGCGATATAAGCCTATCTTGATTCTATTTTAGCAGGGGGACTCTAAAACAAGCGCTTGAGCGCATCAGTGAAGTAACGGGCAAATCGGTCAGCGAACAGGCTCTAGACCGCGTATTTAAAGAATTCTGCGTCGGCAAGTAATTCAACCTGCAATCCATCAATACTACAATTCTAGCCAATATATCCATCCCCGCATTGACAATTATTTCTATTAGAATAAACTTAAGTTGGTAATATAAATAAATTTCCAGGGAATTTTATGAATTATAAAAAATTAGTAACATTTTTCGTTCTTGTATTATCAGCCATACCTTCGATACCGGCCATGAATACAAAATTATCTAACACGTCAAACAATATAAATGCTGAAGATGAAATTCTACTTCTCGAGCATTGTAAAAAAGTCGCAGAAAAAGTAAATTTAGGTGACGTGTCCTTTAATTTTGATGAAAACGCTGCTCCACAGAAAGAAATGAGTGGATATTACAATCCAAAATCTAAAACTATTTGGCTTCATTTAACCGAGCGAAAACAACTATTATTCAATATAAAAACCAAGAGCCCTGTTCTTACTTGGGCAGACTTTACCCTCTTGCATGAATTGGGCCATTATGATGATTGTGAAAATTCTAGAACCTTAACAAAATCTGCCATTTTAGCGGATGCGGCTAAAACAGGAGCTATAGTAATATCTAGTTATATATCTTTAAACTTACCCGCAGACTTAAGTAACATTTCATCAATCTTAAAGGATATTAACAATCTTATGGATTATAAGCGCCTTTCTCCCAAATCAGTCGCCTATTCACAAGAATGCTACGCGGACCAATTTGCAGCAACCAAATTATATGAAATTCATGGCTTCAAAAAAACAAAAGAATACTTAAGAAATAATCGTAATTATCATGGCCATTTCACTAGCTTTCAGAGAGGGCAAGGATATCAACACCCTGAGAGCCTATTGAGACATATTGAGAAATTAGAAAAAGATAAACGAAATAACTCAAATAAAGTCGATTAATTATGAAACTTAAAATGATAATTTTAAGCGCTTTATGCGCATTAACAAGTATTAATTGCAATCAAATCCTGAAGATGTGCATACCGCTTCATATATTTATTATCCTCATGGGGCTTTACTCATAAATGGCATCCCAGGGGGTATCCCTGGTGGTAAAGGACATGCGGAACTAGAAAGAGATGGCACTGTATATAGCTTTTTACCTCCTAAAGAGCTGACCGCAATTCTAGCCAATATATTCATCCCCCTATTGACAATTATTTCTATTAGAATAAACTTAAGTTGATAATATAAATAAATTTCCAGGGGATTTTATGAAATTTCAAAAACAAATATCTTATACCTTTATAGCATATCTACTCGTATCGCCACTCATTGCCGCCGAAACGGACGCAGCCACAATTCTCAACTATTGCCAAGATATTGCCAAAAAACTTGATTGCGCCGATGTGCAGTTCAGCCTTGAACAAGGAGCTTCGCACGCACAAGCACAATCATATTCCGCAGGATCGTACAATCCCTTTACTCAAACAATCCGGCTTTCCAACAAAACACAATACGAGATTTTGACCAGTATAGGTGGCCCAATAAATAATGGGGTTTTTGCGCTCTTTCATGAATTAGGGCACCATTACTCACACAAGAAAAAAAACCTATTCAGGATTGCCTTAACTTCACTTTTTTACAAACAATGGGAAGAAAATAATGCTGATAAATTTGCGATAGAAAAACTTTGCAAAGAATATGGCAAGGATGCTATAAGTACTTTACTCTACGAGAAACTATCCTCTACTAACAATCAGCGCGATGTTTTACTATCGCTTATGGGCTATTTAACTCCTCAAGAAAAAATTGACTACCTAGATACGATTGACACAAAAGAAAAGAGCCTAGCTGATAAAAAAATAGACGTAATGAGATTACGGAATTTACGCGCTGATTGGCTAGACAAAGAACAAGAAACACTTAAAAAGGGCTTAGCTCTTTAATTAATTATAGGTGGAATTTTATGGACTTTAAAAAATTACTATTCACGCTGTTGTCACTATCTTTAGGCTTATCTCTGCCATTAAACGCACTAGATTTATCAAAGATCGAGTTAACTATAGCCGAAAAAGGGGCTACTGAACAATCTATATCAAAAACTATTCTGAATCATGCCAAATACACCGCACAAGAAGCAGCTAAAGCATATGCACTTGCGGGTTTAACTACATTAGGCCATGAAATGGGCCATGCAATAAGTCGTTATACCTTAACTGGAGTGCCATCGAAAGTCTATGTGGGAGGTTATCCAGATTTAACCCTACCTCTCTAATCTTTACAAAATACTTCCTCTGGAATTTCGCTAAAAATATTAGGATTACATCCATTTGTTGGCGTAGAGATCTCTCGACATAATGGCAACGATCATTTAATAAATGCTACTTGCGCTGCCGCAGGTCCCTTAGCTGGAATAGCCAGCGTTTATGCATTATTAAAAATCAATAACATTGCACAAGCTTATGATAAAAATAAGACCATGAGACAGATTATATGCGATGGGATAAACCGATCCGCTTCTCATGCAAGCCCCCTTCTTTACGCCTCAGCTATTTATGCCTTTATAAATAATTATTTCAGCCTGACTTTTCCTCTCAAAGAGACAGATAACTTTCCAAGTAGCGATTCTTATAAGGTATTTTCCAACCTCTTTGGAGAAAAATTTATCGAAAAAAATGATGCAACCATCAGGTCCATCGCCTTGTCAATTCCGATTGCCTATGGCATATACTGCTACGCATTGGGTTTAAAGGAAGCCTATTTGAGCGATCTTAGAAAAGAAAATATCGGAAAAAAATGGGTCGCGATAGAAAACGCGATAGAAAAAGAGATACTTGCAAAAGGGATACGTATATAAATTTACTACGATTTTATTTTATACGTCCTGTCACAACCTCATCAACATCATCTACTAGGGCACGCTGAAAAGTAATGAGGGACCAGAGGGCACAAATCAGAAAACTTCCCCATAACAATACTTCATACACCATCAACAGTGTGGGACCCAAAACATTTTCAAACCGGGCATCAAGCGCGATATTTGACTTCGACCATAAAATCACCATCACAGCGACAAGAGCTGTATAACGCACGAGAATAAACATAAGCGGCACACCTATCGCCAATGGCTTGCATTTGCGCTTCCATTGCTACTCCCTTGTTTTTTGAAATTTACAAAGATATTAGCATTGGGAGCGTTTTTTTGAAAAATTTATAGGACACAACTTACGTTAAATATCATATCGTTTGGCGTGTGTGCAAAAGACAAAATACCCATACAACAACATCGCTGGAATGGCTGCGATCAAAAGAGCTATACCGATATCACGAATTGTAGTAATTGTTATACGACCATTCTTTGTGATCATTGAAGATAAAAAGGTATAAAGCGCTGTTAGGGAATATCGCAGAGAGGTACTAAGAAACATGTGCTTGCCTTTCGTAAAGAGAATTTTTCTTGAGCATAGCATGCGCCTTTTTCTGATTGCAAGATACAAAAACGGATATGTATATAGAAAATATTAAAGTTTTTATTTGATTAAGGTGGATCCCGGATCAAGTCCGGGATGACACCTTTTTAATTCTCAAATTCTTTTATTTATTTAAGTATTATGTGTTTTTTAAATCTTTATGCAGCTGGTGCAGCCATAGGTCGCTCAATGTCGATTGAAACGAATTCAACACGACGGTTTGGCGACTGCTGCTCTTTGTTGCCTGAGCCCACCAAGCAGCTTTCGCTTCCACGACCGACAACGGTAACCTTGGCTGCAGGAATGCCATTTTTTACAAAATATTTGTGTACGCACTGAGCACGCTGTTCAGAAAGATGCATATTGTACTCAGGCGAACCGGCAAATTTACATGCATGGCCTTCGATTACTATCTTCTTGCCCTGAGCAACGAGTTTTTTCGCACGAGCAAGATTGTTTTCAAGCGCGCCCATTTGAGCCGGCTTCATGCAATCTGCATCAAATTCAAAGTAAATCGGCATAAACCCGTGGCGTGATTGTTCAACCATCAAATCGCTCTCTGATTCATCAACAAGGGCAAAACCCTCCTGAGGACCAAAAGCCGCCTCGTCTTCATCGATAACAAAAGCTTCTAAGTCGTTATCAAATACGGACACAGATTTTTGGGGCGCCTGGGCAGAAACTTCTTTAGTTTCAACCACTTTGCTCTTCTTCTGTTTACAAGATGGCGCTAAAAAAAGTATTAAGACTATGCAAAATAAACCACTTAATTTCAATTTGAACATACAAATCTCCTTATTTTTAAAAAATTGCTGGTGTGACAGACTTTATCATATTTTTTTTCACTTTTCTACTTATTCTTTTATGCATAGGGTAGTATACTGTAAGTAAAAGAAAATTATTGATCGTCTTTAGGCGATACCGTATGGAACTTTATGAAAAAAATTTTAATAAACGATACTTTGTGGCAAAAGCGTATTGCTATTACGCGTCAAAACCTTTTGCAGAATATATATTTTGATACTCTTACCAGTAATAACCTGGAACGATGCTATTTTAAAGGCACCGTTACGCGAGTGCTCCCCGGGATTCAGACGGCATTTGTCGATATCGGGCAAGAACGAGCAGGCTTTTTACATATCTCTGAGATCGACCGCGAACTGGCCATCAAGCGCCTGGGCAGCCCAGAAACTGAGCATGACCAAGAGAATATGGATGAGATTGACGAAACAACATCAGCCTACTCCGCCGAGTCTCTTTCCCAACCCATTAGCATCGATAAAATCTTTAAAGAAGGTGAAACTATCCTTGTTCAGGTCATAAAAGAGCCTATCAATGAAAAAGGAGCGAAGCTTTCCACCTGTTTTACCCTCCCAGGAAGATTTATCGTCTTAATGCCTAATATACCCCGCATCGGCATTTCTAAAAAAATCGAAGAGCGGGAAGAGCGTCAAAGACTCAAGGACCTTCTTCTGAATAATTTACCGCAAGGGATGGGGGCTATTATTAGAACCACTTCTGAAGGGCAGCCTTCTGAAGATATTTTACAAGATTTAAACTATCTCGTTCAAACCTGGCACCAATTATATGAGCGTTACCAAAAGGCTCAACCGGGGCAAAAGGTCTATGAAGACATTGAGATGGGCCTTCAGATCGTTCGTGACCATTTGGATAAAGATGTTGAGGCTATTATTTGTGATAATAAGCAGACTCAGCAAGCGGTGTATAAATTTGTTAAAAATAGCGCGCCCGAATACGCCAATATTGTAAGGCTTTACGAAGGCGATATGCCGCTCTTTAAATATTTCGATATAGACGGGCAGATCGAGGCGGCGCTCGATAAAAAAGTATCTCTCGATTCTGGTGGTTCTATTATTATAGAAAGCACCGAAGCGATGACGGTTATTGACGTGAATAGTGGCCGCTATACCGGCAAAAGTAATATGGAAGAGACGATTTTAAAAATCAATCTTGAAGCGGCACAAGAAGTGGTGCGCCAGTTGCGCTTACGTAATATAGGTGGCTTGATTGTTATCGATTTTATCGATATGTCGATACACCAGAACCGTCAAAGATTGTTTAAATTTTTAGAAAAAACTCTCAAAGAGCGCGATAAGTTCCAATCAGTTGTTCTGCGTGTTTCAGAGTTTGGGCTTGTGCAGATGACCAGAAAACGTTCTGGCAAGACACTTGCTCAGCAGCTTATGCGTTCATGTTCTGAATGCCACGGGCTAGGAATAGTTAAATCGCTTGAGACTGAAAGCTACGCCATTTTACGTTACCTTGAAGAAGAACTTCAGGCAAAGAGATTGCACGGCTTGGTAACCCTTTCTGTACATATACAGGTATTTAACTATTTGATTAGCCACCAATACAATGCTTTGCTAACTCTTGAAAAAGAATTTAATTGCAAAATAACGTTGGCTACTACCGCTGAACATAGTGAACATAAGACGTTTACTATTGAATAAAATTCTGAATAAGTTACTTTTTACAGAAAGTGCGTGTTTTAAACACGCACTTTTTTTGTGTCAAAACATGAATGCTGAATAACAGCGTTTTTAATTTTTTTTGTACGCGATCTGGCACTTGAGTGAATATTATTGAATGAGATTTTCTTGTCTGTTAGCATCGCGCAAGAGTTGCTCAGCAACACGCGGAAGTGTCTCTGAAAAACTCGGTTTTTCAAAATTTCTCAGATTATTTTTACACGTCTCATAGAATTCGCGGTCAAAGAGATACTTTTCAAGCAAACTATCGAGCTTAGATAACGTTGTCACTGCCTGGCCAAAACCATGCTTTGTTATAAAATCGACATTAAGCGCTTCCCAGCTTACTGCGCGAGCAGTGCAATCGAGAAGTACAGGAACCTGAGCGTGTACCGCCTCCATAACACTCACCGTGCCGCATTTAGTAATCAGCAGGTCCGACATGGCCATAATATCTGGCATCTGGTCGGTAAACCCAATAATAGACATGGTAACATGATACGGCAGTTTAATCTTTTCTATGCTTTTACGTAATGACTCATTACGCCCGAGACAGACAATAACATGCATTGCATGCTTGCTGCATGAAAGAGCACGTACATAATCATAGGTTGTAGACGAGCCGGCTGCACCCATAAGCACCGTAACGACCGGCTTAGTGAGCGGGATGCCAAACTCATTTTTTAATTTTTTAACATTCTTTTTATTAAAGAACTCTTGTCGTATAGGAAACCCACCAAAGATAATGCGGTCTGCGGGCAATCCGGCAGGATCAACAGTTTTCATAATAGCAGGGTCTGGAAAAGGCAGAATGTAGCGATAGAGGTCATAATCTGTAGGCGCCGAATTAAGACTGACAATAAACATACTATTATCAAGATCTGTAGGTACAATAATAAGAGGAATACCCTTATTTTTAGCGACTTCCAAGATTGGGCTATTAACCACAGGAATCACCGATATTATAAGATCGGGGCGATTAATATCGATAAAGTCAGCAATTAATTTACTAATTTTTTTATTCTTGCGCGGCATCGCATACTTGCCGTATGAGCAGAGGGTATTAGTGAACCAGACATAACGATTGGTAATAAAATAGTTATAAAGGTCTTCCGCAGAAGAATACTCAAAAGAAAACTGCCTTACAAAGTCTAAAGGCGCTAAAACGTCTCGCAATAAATAGACGTCAACTACCTCATAATTATCCTGCAGAATAGAGCGGACAGCGCGCGAAGCAGACATATGTCCACCACCCCCACCACTGGTAAAGGTTATAATGCGTTTCTTATAGATAGTCTCCTGCTTGTCCTGAGGGAACAAACGCTTTACGTAGGGCTTAGGCCGCTTACAGCCTGTAAGTAACCCCAAAACGAGAATAATCGACAAATTGAGTTTTTTATTAAAAATATCCATTATGAGTCACAGTATACTATACAAGCTACTTTTTGACAAATTGGCCCAAAAGCAAAAAAGTGCCTCCGTTGTCAAATTTGCTAGATATGCCATAATAAACCTATTATTGGGTATTATTAGCAAGGGTGTTATTGTGGCAGAAAAAGAAAATCTTATCTCAGGGTATGAAACGGTTATAGGCATAGAGGTTCACGTTCAATTAACCACTAAAAGCAAAATCTTCTGCCAGTGTCCAAACATCGTAAGCCATGACCAAAATTCGACCATATGCCCTATCTGTGCTGGCCACCCGGGAGTTCTCCCTGTCCTTAATAAAGAAGTTGCGGAGCGCGCGATTATGGTGGGCCTTGCAACCAATTGCACTATCACTGAAGATAACTTTTTTGCCCGCAAGCACTATTTTTACCCCGATTTGCCAAAAGCGTACCAAATTACTCAAAGTACCGAACCTATCTGCAAAAACGGATTTCTTGAGATACCCTTAGAAGACGGTTCTTTCAAAAAAATAAGAATTAACCGCATTCATATGGAAGAGGATGCAGGCAAAAACCTCCATAGCGCCCTTACCAACGAAAGCTATGTCGATTTAAACCGCGCAGGAACCCCTCTTTTAGAGATTGTTACTGAACCAGATATTTCAAGCCCATACGAAGCCCGTACCTACCTCAAAATGATGCGCAATATCGTTATGTATCTTAATGTGGGTACCGCTAATATGGAAGAAGGCGCTTTTAGAGCAGATACCAATATCTCTGTCCGGAAGCCCGGCGCCCCGCTCGGGACTAAATGTGAACTTAAAAATATCAACTCCTTTAAATTTATAAGCGATGCTATAGAATACGAGGTCGAGCGCCAAGTTGCCCTTATAGAAAATGGCGGCAAGGTCGTTCAAGAGACCCGATTATGGGACACTAAAGAGCATAAAACCGTCTCTATGCGCAGCAAAGAGGAAGCAGCAGACTATCGCTACTTCCCAGACCCAGATTTACCTTCTTTACATATCGATTCTGAATGGATATCGCGTGTTCAAAAAGATCTTCCAGAGTTACCCAAGCAGCGTTATCAGCGCTATATTGACCTTGGGCTATCTGCGTATGAGGCCGATGTCTTGGTTAATGATAAAGAGATCGCCGCATATTACGACAAAGTAATGCAATTCACCAAAAGCCCTGTCGCTATCAATTGGGTATTACGCGAACTTATGGCGTTTATTAAAGATGAAAAAATCACCCTTTCTGAGTGCCTTGTCACCCCGCAGCTTTTAGCTGAATTGGTTACCCTTTTGGATGATAAAATCATCAACAACCGCGCCGCCCAAGAGGTTTTTGAGATTGTCGCAAAAACGGGGCAATCCCCTCAAGCGGTAGTCAAAGAAAAAGGCCTTGAGCAGATCGGCTCTTCTGACGAGATAGAGAAAATAATCCAAGAGATTATCGCTTCAAACCCGCACAACGTCGCGGAATACAAATCTGGCAAAGTTAAGCTCTGGGGCTTTTTTGTTGGCCAAGCCATGCAGAAAACCAAGGGTAAAGGCGATCCACAGATGATTAACGATCTACTTAAAAAATATCTGTCATAAAACATAAGTCCCAATAAATCAGCATATCGGGGATCTCTACCCCCATTTTACCCTGTCCCTATCCCCTTATTGACATTTTTTGCCAATATAGTATAATAGAAAATATAACCTGAAAAATGGTTATGGATGGGGGATTTATGAAAAAAATATTACTTTTCTTAACCTTGATGAATTTAGGGTCAAATTTCGCATTTATAGGCCTACCAACCCGCGCAGGGTCAAATATTGCCCTTTATGCCGAAAACAAAATAACTTCGCTTAAAAACGATCCTCAAGGCCAGCAGTTAGCTAAAAGAGCGGCTTTTGGTTGGGCGACTTCCTGGGGAATATTCTTTGGTGCCCAAAAATACTTGCCTCAAATGGGGACAGTTGGATTGGGTAAATGGAGAATACCAATCAAGCCAATAGCTGCATTTATAGCCAGCGAATCGGTAAGATGCGCCCCGCTTGTTAGTATGTATACGCATAAAGACAAGGGGAACGCATGAAAAAATTAATTATTATTTCTCTTATTTTAAGCATGAGTCTCAACTTACATACATTCGCGCCCGTTGTTACTACTGCGGGTGAAAATATTGCAGAACTTACAGAAGAAAAAATAGCCGAGTTTATGGCATTACCCAATAGGGACGAAATTATTGCTACTGCACTTGCGGGTAATATCTTGTCGTATACAAGCGCTCTTGCAGGTAATAAATGCCTTCCTCCCATGGGGACAATCAGAATAGGTAGAGTATCTATTCCCGTAAAAGCATTAGCCAACTTTATTGCGAGCTATGTTGTGTATGGCTCAACCATCTATGTCTGTAATAAAACAGAGATAATTAAGACGATAACGCACAATAATGACACTATTCAGCCGTAAAAGACATGTATTAATAGGCATGTTATAATAACAATACTGTGAACAGTTTTTAATGGGTGATATTCCCAAAAGACAGGAATGACTCATAATCTGGGTGGGATTTTATTGATGTTTGGTCAAAACCAAACATTGAAATAAATCGATTAATGAT
>Ga0182013_10008231_pt1 | contig 11292 bp, 24 predicted proteins | sample 612S2MmetaG_FD_120487 | JGI IMG/M metagenome (GOLD analysis project Ga0182013, IMG submission 120487) | Permafrost microbial communities from Stordalen Mire, Sweden - 612S2M metaG | ecosystem: Environmental > Terrestrial > Soil > Wetlands > Permafrost | place: Sweden: Stordalen | collected...
CCCAATGGCCTTCTCGATCGACAGCGTCAACCAGATGCTCTTACCCGCTCGTCGTCGCGGCAAAGCCCCCAGGAAATAAACCAAGTATCCTCGACAACGCAGGCTTACCGAAAACACACGTTGCATTGTGTGCATGATAGGAAATTCCGAAGGTGTGAGCCAAATGAGAGAGTTTGTAACTCGGTAGATGAGGCCATGCAGCGCGAGCAATCTTGCACGTATCCACCCAATCCTCCCAAGGGATTTGTGCAACCCCATACCGTTCATTCGCGTTTCTGATTGCACAGAAGTCGAAGTAGGTGTGACTCGCCACGACAAGGTCTCCGAAATGCGTCCGCAATTCGCCCTGGATATCCAACCAATTGGGGGCATCGTTCACATCTTCAGGCCGAATTCCATGAATAGCAATATTGTGTGCCGAAAAGGGAACCTCAGGATCAACCAGCGAACCCCAGAGTCCGGAAAGGCTGCCATCGCGAAAACTGGCGACACCTATCTGGCAGATGCTTCCTGGATTTCGGTTCGCGGTCTCGACATCGACGACTATGAAATTCATGCTTATTGATCGTAACTGGATTTACAAGGAAATGAAGAGGCTTTCGAGCGCACAGCCGCCAGAAGGGATGGCCCCCAAGTGGCGCCCGGCGTTCGACACCATGTCGACGCGTACGGCGGAATCGGGTCTATCTTCGGTTTAAGTTCCTCGATGGGGTACACGCTACCATCTAGGATGTGGCTCCCATGTGCCTTCTCTTAGCCCGCCGACGCCAACCGGTGACGGTGCCATAAAACGGGTGCTGCCGCTCGCTCGATTGGCGCAGGGGCTGGGGCCTATTTCTGCAGTACCACTAAACGCTCGTTTTGTGGTACCATATATTCATGAAGAAAACCGAGACCAAGTCTGACAGCCTGCGCGTAGCCCTTTATCTGAGAGTGAGCCTCGACGACGGGCGACAGACCATCGAGAACCAACGCGATCAACTGGCGGAGTTGTGCGCATCCATGGGGTGGCGCGTGGTAGCGGAGTTCTCTGACCAGAAGAGCGGCAAGAATTCGGACCGGCCTGGACTTCAAAAGATGAAGGCCGCGGCGAGCAAGCGTGAATTCGACCACCTGGTGTTCTGGGATCTGTCGCGCCTGAGCCGAGGCGGGGTATCTGAAACGCTCCGGCTGCTGGAGGAACTGAGAGCGTGGGGTGTGAGCTGGCGCTCGCACCAGGAGGCGTACATCGATGCGCTGGGGCCGTTCGCGGATGTCGTGATCGCTCTCCTGTCGAGCATTGCGAAGATGGAGCGGGAGAAGATCCGTGAGAGGACCCTCGCGGGTCTGCAGCGGGCAAGGAAGCACGGCCGCATTGGCGGCAGACCCAAGGCTGTTGACGATTACAAGCTGGTTCACCAGGTGCAGGCCCTCAGGACTGCGGGGAAGTCAATCAGGCAGATTGCATCCAGCGTGGGGGCATCGCCCACAACCGTCCAGAAAGTCCTCAGGGAGGTAGTGTAGTCGTTGTACACCGATGACGCCGGACATCGTAGTTGTCGCCGTAGTAGAGACGATCCTTGCCGGTGGTCATCGGGTTGGCTTGAACCTAGCACAACACTGGCCGCAGGGTGTACCGTCCCTGAGGCGAGGTCATCCAAGACGGCTCCCAGGAGCAGGTAGGGATCGCCGATCACGCTACAGGGCTGCCAGGGGCTTGTTTAGACTCCATCCAAGCGAGGCCATCGCCGATTCGGCCGATTCCGCCCCCCGTAGAACACCTCCGCCTCCTCAAATCTTGCATACTTCCGTGGAAGATAGATCGGGGCACTCTGATACAGCACGCGAGCAACGGCCAGGGCTAACCAGTCTGTGACCTTGAAGCGGTATATATGGTGGTTGGGGCCTATATTTGCCCGCGTGGGGCAATGTTGCCGGCAGAATTCCCGGAACGGCTCAACCAGCGCCATAGCTCCAGTGAAACCGACGATGAACTGGGGGTACATGCGTGCTGACCAGCAGAGCCAGCCGTCCCCGTCCACACTGCCGCGCCAGAAATCGGGCCATAAATCAGCGCAAATAGCAGTTACCATGCGCGGATCGCGAGTCTTTCCCGGCAAAATGCCCAGGTCGGCTAACGCCCTGGACAGCCGCTTGCTGCGCACCGCAACGCGGGCGCATTCCGCCTCAAAAAGGTAGCCATCGAAGAACTTCTTCTGCTTACAGAACGATAGCTTTGCTTTGGAACCGAGCGCCGACTTGAGTGCTTCAACGTGTTGCCAGTCATCGGACTTGAGCGACAGGATTACCTCGTTCTCTTCCGATATGCACCCGTCCGTCACGAGCATGCCCAGCCAGTACGCCTTTTCTCGCGTGTCAATCACGTCGAAGTAGTCATGGTTGCAGTCTTCTTCGTAGTTGGTCTCAGGAGTGAGTCCGAATTCATTCCAGATTGAGTACACCGTTGTGTGACTCGTCCTATGCAGGGCGGCGACCTTTGGCCCTGTTAACCCGCGCTGGATGTCGGCGGCTATCGCCTGCTTTTCCTCCGGCCTGTGGCCCCAAGGTGCTCTTGCGATGCCGCGTTCGTGCGCAATCCGCATGACCGTGCCGGGACTTATGCTGAACTGTTTCGCTGTCACGTCCCTACTATTTGTGATCAGGTAAGATGCCGCTACTTCGGCCTCGCGTTCAGGGGAAAGTTTGTTGTGCGGTTGCCATCCCTTTGGTGGTGCCATAGTGATGTCCTCATTTCTTCCGGTTTCAGGCAGGGATTCTGTCTGGTGTCGCGATATTCGTTCTGCTCCCCAGAAATCAACAAACCTACAAAAGCACGACGGGTGCGATGGGGAATCAAGCTCCGCATCTTTTGTCTCCTATAGAGGGTATGTCCTCGATAGAGTACATCGAGACTTGAGGCATGGCAACAGATATTTGCCTCCTCGTGGGCCAAAGAGTTCGAAAGTTCAGGTTGGCAAGAGGTTGGACCCAGACGTATCTATCCGTTCATGCGGGGGTCGGTCGGAATTACATTTCCGATGTGGAACTTGGGAAGAAGGAAATCGGTTTACGGAATCTATACTTATTGGCACAGAGCCTGGATGTAACGCTCGAAAAGCTTGTGCGCGGTCTGTGACGAATATGGTAGAGATCGTGCTCTGAGTGGGTATTCTGTTCGTGATTGGGGTGATCGCATTCACTGTCAAGGCTGACTTCCCTGGTGTCAGCACGCGGCTGTGGGATCTGTTCGGCGGCACCAATGCCGCCCTGTTCCTGGCGCTGAATATCGACACCGGCAACAAACCCACATCGCCTCCGGCCGTCCTTGTCGGAGCTTAGCCTTCCTTGAAATCGGTATACTGGGCAGGAATATCGACCAATCGCAAAACGTTCCGATTGCAAGATAATCGGCTGAGACAAGGTAACCGTTTTACACCGCATGTGGCCCTATGACTCTTCATATTGTTCTACCAGCGGCTGAACCAAATAGCCTCGTTTGGGTCACGGACACTCTGGCGGGACTGGGTTTCCAGAGCACTGGCAATCTTGAGAAGATCACATACCTCGAAGATCGCCATGCCGCTTGCAGTGCATGGGGAAATCGGGCGTTGGTTCTCAGAGATGAATTTGTGCGCCAACTACGGTTCAGCCAGGTAGATGTGTCTAGCCCAGAGTCCATGCTGGAATGCCTTCGCAGCTTCGCTGCGCAGGTTCCCTTTACTTTGGGGATTCAGCCCTCTGCGTCCGCACGTGAGAATCCCGGCCTTATCGTGACGACCTTTATTGATGGGCGCCCTCGCCTTTTCTATTGTGCGATTGCAATGCCTCCCGTTGCAATTCAGGCGGCCAATCTGACCTGTGTCGGGGATGAAGATAGTCCGGCGCGAGTGTTCGTTGATTACTACTATGAGATGTCTGGGAAGAGCGTCGAACAGGTACTGTTCCTTGGCATTCACGCGATGCGTCTGGCGCATCAAAACAAGACGGCATTCATCGGCGAACCAAATGCGTGGATCTTTCAAGGCGGCAGCTTTAAGCGGTTAACGACTCCGGAATTGACAAGGTTCATCGAAATGTCGAAATCACTAGATGCTTCAATCACTGCCTATGCCGAAAGTTCCCCGATTGTCCAACGCGATCCGTGATCCCGGCTCCCCGGAGCGATGCCGACCACTCCTACGGGACTATCAGTGCCACAACCAGAGACAGAGACGCCCATCGGATTCGCGTTGGGTCGTTCCTAGTCTGGGGGAGCAGCGGATGCGTTAGGTTCCCCGCTGCAGCGGGCCAGCTGCGCGGGGTGATCAGCGACGGAGGCGAGCATAGATTCCCACCCGGCGATCTTCCCCCCGTGCTGCACACCCAAGCGCCTCTAGCAGGGGTTCCGGCATATCAGCAGGCAGCAGCCATCCCCGGAGTTCGTCATATATCTCACGCACAGTCAACGGACGGCCCTTGGCAGCGACAGAATCGTCACGTGTCCCGACGACTGCTGTTGCCTTATACAGCGGTGCAACATGTACGGTTTTGATCGCCCGTGCTTTCTGCTCTACTCTTGCCGTTCGTCTGGCCGGCATCACTTCCCCTTCCGTAGCCTTGTTGTTGCCGCATTCAGCCTGCTCATTAACTCTGACAAATCCTGCACCGGCGGTCCCGTCATCACGTCCTCCACTGCCTGCTGCAGCTCGCCCCGGTTACAGCGTGGAGCATGAGCCTCAAGGTACTGGCTGACGGCTGATTCCACCGCCTCATCATTGACCTCTGAAAAGTTCCCGTTATTGTTGGCAGCAGTGACCCAGGCATTCAATACCGCTTGCGCGAGGGCGATGGATATCAGTGGTTAGTCTCTTGACATGGTTTCCTCTGAATGCGAGGCACTCTACCCCAACCCCGATTGCAATACTGTACAAAACAGCGCACATGTACTGCGCTACGACGCCGGCGATCAGGACGGCCCTAGTGTCAGGTGGGTCTCAGCGATTGCTCTCAGAGCATCCTGAGGGGCATGACAGCAGCAAGCAGCAACAGCGAAGGCAGCCGATCTGGCTACCTTTTCTGCGTACAGATGAACACGCTTTCTATGGCCCCGGCCGTCGCCGTGGAACCGGCGGCGGCCCTAACTCCCTTAACGCCTCATCGATCCTGGCACTCGATGCCCGGAACGCTGCTATCACCGTCGTTTCCATGTGGTCCAGCCGCTCAGCTAGGCGGGCATGCAGTTCATCGAACCCCGCCTTCACATGGTCCAGCCGCGCATCCAGCAAGGCCTTCGTCTTATCGAGGCTGTCGTCGATCGCCTTCCGGAGCGCAGCGATCTCTGGCGTGTCCATATCGTCACGATTGTCCAGATCGTCCATGACGGCAGGATAAACCATATTCGGCGTCGTAGGGCGTTTTCTGTGCTACGCTGTGCCCATGGCCAAGTTGATCGAAAACACGGTCATTCTGTTTGCCGGCGCGTTCCTGTTCACAGGTGCTGCGATCGCAATCGGCCTGGTGTTCCTGTATGTCTGCGGCCTTGTCCTGACCAGGCGGCTCAAAGCCGCCGTCGGCTTCCCGGCACTGACGGCCGGCGGCTAAGACACAACGTCACCAACAGCCACCAGAAAGCGGCTGGCAAATAGCTGATCGGAGCCTTCGATTCTGGCGATTTCTCGCTCGCTGTCCCCTTCAACCAGGAAGAGCATGTATGTGTCGTTATCGCCGGCCTTGCGCAGGTGAACGACGCGACCTTCCGCCTTAAAGATTGCTACTGCTCCCTTCTCAGTCCAAGCAGTCTCGGAATCGAGTGTTATAGGCAACGTGACCCCAAGCTTCCGCAGCACGAACCCCTGCAACTTGGATACGGCAGCCTTCCGCAGTTCTTCTTCTTGCTCCTCTGGGCTCAACTGCCCCGCGGCTTTGCGGAGTTCCAAGTGTGCGTCGCGTATAAAATCCTGCAGCTCAGTAGTCATGAGTGCCATTCTGTCTCAAGATCGGCGGCGAAGTCAATCTCGATTCGGGGCACGACGGTCGCTTACAGGGCATCCTGAGCGGCTACGATCCAGAGTGCCGTCGGGATACTGGCGTTTCACTCTTGACCTGGGACCCAAGGTGAGGCAGACTCCATTCATGGCCGATCAACAAAGCACGTCTACCAAGCTGTCCTCTTTCGCCGAAGAGTTCGACAAAGGGTTCGACGAGCGGCTCAACCGCTACCTTGATCACTGGGAAGAGAGCTCCCGGCAGCGTGAAGTGGAACAGGCTGGGCCTGTTCCCGGCGAAGAAAGCATGAAGCCCCTCAGTGGCCGGCTCGATCAGATTGAGAATGATTGTGCGCGGCGTCATAGCGAGGTTATGGCAAAGCTGGATGAACTGCAGGCACTAATCGCAGCCCAGTCGCCGGGAGGATGAGATCATGGTGGATCGCCAGCCAGAACAATCTGGGCCTGATCGAGGCGAGGAACGCCGGCGGATCAAATCCCTGCTTGATCAAGTTGAAATCAATAATGCCCGGCTTAAAGAGATCATTGCCGAGCTGCCGGTGCTAATTGAGGCCCAGCAGGAGTTGATCAGGGCAACATGTCGGGTGTTGAATATCTTCAGGCGTCAAAGGGCCTAACTCTGGGGAGGAACATACGATGACCATCGATGAACGCCTGAAAGCACTGAAGCAAAGTGTGGAGTTGCATCACCGGGAGATGCAGGAAGCCCGTCTCCAGATGAACGAAACCGATCTGCGTTTTGATCAGTTGGGCCAGTTTGTCCACCAGGTGCCGATGGCCTGTGCGAGCCTATCGCTGTCCATCAAATCCCAGTGAGCGAATGCTGTGCTAGGCTATGCCCATGTCCAAGCTGATAGGAAACACGGTCCTCCTAATCGCAGGTGGATTCTTGATGGCCGGTGCTACGATCGCCGTCGGCCTGCTGTTCGTCTATGCCTTCGGCCTTGTCCTGGCCCGGCGGCTCATGGCCGCCGTCGGTACCCCGGCGCGCCCAGCTTCACCGTCCACTTCCTGAACTCAGCTACCAGCCTCAGTTCCAGCAAGTCCAGCCGCGCCAACAGCTCAGCCGCCACAGAATCGACTCGTTTGATGATTTGTTCATCAGTCATCGGGCCAGCCCACAAACTCCGGCCGAGGGGTTCCGGCGGCCTTCAGTTCCTGATCCAGGACGCCTTCTTCCGTCGCCAACACATCCCGGAGTTCTTTGAAGCGGTGGCCTGCCAGCAGGCAAACCCGGATCGCTTTCCGAAGCTCGATGATCTCAGGTTTATTCCATCTGTCCGGAGCGCCCATCATCTGCTACCTCTTGACCTTCAATCCAGTTTGAATAAACTGTCCGCAGGCGTCAAGAGGAACAGACCATGGCGGACCAACCAGAACATTCTGTGCCGGGTCCCGGCGAAGAGCGCTGGCGTAACCTGATCGAACCGATCAAACCGAGCACAATCGACTTTGCCCGGCTTCAGGAGACCAAGGCCGAGCTGGATGCACTCATCGCAGCCTGGCGAGGGTTGATGACACTTGCCCATCATCGGTGAATGGAAGAATCCGGCACTCAGGCGGCGCGTTGGCAAGCAGGCCTATCGGCGAATAACAATCGCAGAGAAAGTGGCCGCGCGGGACAGCCAGCGGACTGGTGAACTGATCATCGCTTACCAATGCTTTGATTGCCTGCGCTTCCATGTTGGACACGCTGATCAGAGTCAACAGATCGCCCGTCAACACAGAGGCTTCAGCCTACCCACCACCTGCCCCCATTGCGGAGAACCGATCCCTGAGGAGAGGCGGCTGGCCGCTAGGGAGTCGGGCAACCTGACGGTTTACTGTTCGAAGAAATGTTCACGGAAGGGTACAAAGAAGGCCCGTAACGCCCGTCGCGCGGAACGTGCCGAGGAATACGCTGCCTGGCTCGAACGGTATGAAGGAGAGCGGTGAGAATACACGCTTTGGCATTTCGCTCCGCCTCCCATTAGCTCAAAGGCTGTTCTGCGTGGTCACTTCCCGGCCCTGGCCGCGGGCCGGGGCGGAATCTTTGGCAGGTTTATCTGTAGGAGGTCAACGACAATCGTTGTCATGGGCGTGTCGTAGTCCCTGGCTACCTGTTCCAGTTTCTCGCGCAGGGCCAGGGGCATCTTTAAGCTAAAACCGACAAGCCGGTCTTTACTGGCAGGCGCCGGGATGTAGATTACCCGGTCCTCAGATCTGGCTTCTTTCATGGCGGTGTCTCTTTCCTGGTGCTGTTAGAAGTGCGTGGCAAGCCTAAACGTGAGTGAATGTGGCTCCCTGCCTTTAAGGCCTCCCTTCTCGAAGCGGCGGACTGTTGCTGACGGCGCAGAACGAAAGCGTTGTAATACTTGCGGGTGGTTTCGGGAGATGAGTGGCCTAGCCATCTCGCGACTTCATCGATCCTTTTGCCATCCAGAAGCATCTCGACGGCAAAACAGTTGCGAAGCATGTGCGACCGGAACTGCATTGGGCGACCGTATTCGTCAGTGAAGGCCAGGTAACGGTCGTTAAGGTCGGTGATCACGGCGCACCACCATGCGACGAGGGTGCGATAGTTGCAGGCTCGCGACCAGAAGTAATAGTCAGGATGCACACCGGAACGTGGTTCGACATCGGCCAATGCGGCAATCACTTCATCGTTCACCACCTCGTCGAACATCTTCTTCGTCTTCATGGTCTGAAGCGTCTGGCGGTTGCCCTTCAGGGCAGACCGCGCCATGCAGACGACGTCGCTGATACGCAGGCCAGTCCACCTTTGTATGATGAAGATCGATCTGAGCCGCCTGCCAAACCGGCACCGCTCTTGCTCCTCCGTGGCGTCGCACAGGGGGAGCACGGCCAGCAACTCGGCGAACTGTTCTGGGGTGATAGGCTGCGTCTGTTCGCTTTCGAACGAAATGCGCTTCAACACCGCGGAAGGATCGCGGTCGATCTTCTCATTGTTGTAGGCCCACCCAAAGAACTCCTGCAGCCTTCCCTGGAAGCCAGCCTGAGTCGAGTCACCCATGCGGTCGTCTTGCCGGGTGGCGTTCTTCGACCACCGCACCTTCCACAGGCGAAGCGATTCCCTAGTCACTTCATCCAGATACTTGAACCCCTGCTCCTTCGCCCAGTCCTCGACTTTGCGCATGAAGGTTTTGATGGCCTGATCGGACCCCAAGGCTGGCTTCTTGTGTGTCTCCAGGTCCCACTCCCTGAGGGCTTGTATGACGGTGATCCGATTCACGACCTTCGCAGCTTCGGCTGCGGCCAGGGCGGTCAGCTTGGCAGCCTCCTGAGCCTCGATCTCCCGAAGCCGTATCTTGACCGGGTCGCGTTTGTCCAGCTCCTCGACGGCCAGTTTCTGCGCCTTGTCCCAGGAGCGGGTCCGGGCGGAAATGAATCGGACCTTGCCATCTTCGTAAATGTAGAGATGTTTCCGGCATTTGCAATGGCGCCAGGTCCGATCGTCCTTTTGTGGGCAGTCATCGCTGTGGCGGGTGAATACGCTGATGGTGAGTGTGGTGGGCTTTTCCGTAATAGCCATGCAACCACAACACGCTCTTATGCAATCTTTAAGCAATTCCTGTCAATTGGAATTCATATCAAGATAACAAACGAGTTTAATCGACTACTATATTCGCATTGCGGGCGGTCATTCATCGCGAGACTAGCCGATTATCGGAATCGATGTAAGGAAATGATATATATTCAAGACATTTTTCCAAGGGTAAGCTATATTTAAGAATGAAAGGGGTCTTATGCCAACCGCAACTATGACATCGAAAGGCCAGATTACGATTCCGGTCAAAGTCAGGAAAGCTCTGGGACTGAATCCTGGTGTCCGCATCGACTTCTTTGAGAGCGAGGACGGTGTGTACGCTTTGCGGCCAAAGACGGGATCGATCATGGACCTGAGGGGCTGTCTGTCTTACTCTGGCCCGCCTAGCACCATTGAGGAAATGAATCAAGCTGTCCTAGATCGCGCAGCCGATCTTGATAAGGCAACCATGAGTGACGCGCCCGCGAATCAGCACGATGGAGAAGCGGCGTGATCGGACTGGACACCAATATTCTGGCGCGCTTCATTTTGCAGGATGATCGCCTGCAAAGCCCAAAGGCGGACGAAGTGATGAGTGCGCTAACAGCAGAGGATCCAGGATGGGTGGGAATTGCGACCATTCTCGAATTGGTGTGGGTCCTCAACAGCAAGGGTTTCCTTGATCGCAATGCAATAGGCAAAGCGTTGGATCAACTTGTTTTTCAAGAAGAGATCGTGCTCGAACATGCTGAAGCCGTTCGAGTTGCATGCCAGCTATTCAAGAAGGGTAACGCAGACTTTGCGAATTGCCTGATCGCCAGTTCAGCCCGCGCCGCCGGATGCACCCGCACCGTAACTTTCGACCGCATAGCCGCACGCGACGCCGGGATGCAAATACTCGCCTGAGCCCCTGCACCTGCCAAACCCCCGTAGGCTATCTGAATTTTTTCGAGGCATTCCTGCGCCTAAATGGGTAGAATGGACTCAGAGGTTCCAAATGCCTTCCGCAATGGTCACCTTCAATGGCCGCATTACCCTTCCCCCTCATGTACGCAAACGGCTTGGACTCAGAACCGGCGATAGCGTCGAGTTTGTCGAAATCGGTAATGGACGCTTCGCCATCGCGCCCGGGATAGCTTCGGAAGCGGATTCCCTCCCCGAGTCGATCGCGGAACCAAGGGGTTGGGCTCCAAAGCTGGATTTCTCCCCCAGCACCGAAGAACCCCGCTTCAAAGAACTGGATGAGGTTATCCGCTGAGGGACGCCTGAATCGGTTCGAGGACCAGAGGACAGTCCGGCGGAAAACACTCCTCTGGGCAATAGCCCCAATGGTTTGAGGGTCGCGATGCGGCGTGGCTGTAGCCGCGCCTTCGAGGCGGCCATCGGTGGCCCACCTGTACGAGCTCCGCATGTTCATTTTCCCGGCGCGGAGACACGAACGCGCATTCCGCCAGACGGAACGCGCGTGGTGACAATCCTAAAGCTGAATTGAAGCGAACGGCTTTTTAGCGGCCGAAGTGCGCGGCGTTCTTTTCGGTAAAGTGAGCCCACTTCTCAGGCAGGTCGTCCTGCGCAAAGATGGCCGAAACCGGGCAGGCCGGCACGCATGCGCCACAGTCGATGCACTCGACCGGGTCAATGAAAAGCTGATCGGACTCAGCGAAACCGTCTTCGTCCTTCTTGGGGTGGATGCAATCGACAGGACAGGCGTCCACACAGGCGGTGTCCTTGGTGCCGATACAGGGTTCTGCAATGACGTATGCCATCTGAAGAATTCTCCGCGAGACTGACTCTCGACGCTGA
>Ga0182013_10008235_pt1 | contig 11290 bp, 2 predicted proteins | sample 612S2MmetaG_FD_120487 | JGI IMG/M metagenome (GOLD analysis project Ga0182013, IMG submission 120487) | Permafrost microbial communities from Stordalen Mire, Sweden - 612S2M metaG | ecosystem: Environmental > Terrestrial > Soil > Wetlands > Permafrost | place: Sweden: Stordalen | collected...
GGGTTTCCAATGAAGTAGCTGATCATCTCGTCGAACACCCAGCCCTTCCAGAAGGTTTCGACCTGATGGTTCTCTTCGACGTCCAAGGAGTACAGCACCGGGAAGGCACCCAGGTAGTCGGGGTTGGGGAGCACCCACATCTTGCCCTGGGGGACCATGATGCTCCGCTGGAACTGGAACTCGCCGAAGGTGTCGATCTGCTCGCCGCTGACCACACGGTCCTTGAACGCCCAGCCGGTCGTGTTGATATCCCACCGGAAGAAGTCCCGGTAGTCCATGGGGTTCACGAGCACACGGCCCGAGGGGAGCATGTGCATGTCGGTCTGGGCCACAGCCGTGTAGAGGGACTGCGGGGTGAAGTACCCCGAGGCCTCGATCACGTTGTGGTTCGGGGTAACGGTGTGGTCCGGCCGAGTCGAGTAGTCCACCTGAGCCGCTTGGATAACCACCAGAAGGTGGCTGTCCTCCTGCATCATGATGGCCTGCTTGGTCTGGTCCTGGGCCTGCTCGACGGCGTTGATGCGAAGGTAGTACAGGTCTTCCTTGCGGATCACGGGGCGAGACGCCACCCGGAAGAACTGTATCTGGACCCTCTTGCCTTCGAAGGGCTGGACCCTGACTTCACCTTCGACGCCGGACATGATGTAGGCCTGGCCGAGGTCGTCCCACACGTCGTACATGACCGGCGTCCCCGGGGTGACCGGGTCCTCGATCAGCACGTTACGTGTGATGCCCTGGTAGCGCAGCATGAGCTGGATGGGACCGATCATGCCGACGCCGAGGCGCTGTATCCCGTTGACCTGGTCCCGTAGGACAAGAGCAAGGTGCCGCATCTTGGCCTCGTGGGTCATGGTCTGCTTTTTGGCCGCCTCCTGCATGCCGAGGAGGCCAGGTGTCGTCACTCCACGACGACGCATGATCTCGTTGACGTAATCGTCCGATTTACGGGCGACCCTTGGTGCCAACCATGACGACCCGGTGGCTACAAGTTGGTTCATATTCGCGGTACCTTTCTCTCGGTTTTCTTTTCTGTAGCCCGGGCCCTTAGATGGAACCTGGGGAGACGGAGCCGCCGGTCCAACCGCCGCCGTAGAACCGAGGCAGGAGACCGCCGATGGTGATGCTCTGAGGACCGTTCACCGAGATGAGACGGGCCACGGGCTCAACCGAGATGGTGGCCGTGGCGTAGTTGGGTGTGGTCAGGTTGGGGGCCGTGTCGATACCGTTGCCCACAGCGAAGACCAACTGGCCCTGAATCCCGAAGGTGTTCAGAGGGCCAAGCCCCGGGTTGGTACCGCTGAAGTTGGCACCGGTCAGAGCCAATGTCCGACCGTAGATCAGCACATCCTGACCGTTGCCGGGATCGGCCGTGGCCCAAGCAAGCTGAGGGTCGAAACCCGGGGCCAGAACCTCGAACTCGGCGTCCGGGCCCAGCACCCACACAGCGACGGCGTTCAGGTTGACCTGGAGCAGCTCGTCGATGTTGTCCCCGCCGATGTACAGAGAGTTAAGGCCCGCCGGGACACCCCAACTGGAAGTACCGTTGCCGATCAGGGTGTAGTTCGACTCGGCACCCGTGGCCACGTACTGCTGTTGGGTCAAGGGGTTGTTGAGATAGGGCGTGACGTTCACGTCCAGCGGTTGGTTCTGGGCATACCCGACACCCGTGGTCCGCATAAAGACCATGCCCGGCCAGACCGGCGTCGATCGAGAGAAGTTGGGATCGAGGAAGCCGGACTTCGGGGTAGCCTGCGTGAAGGCATACTTGGGACGAAGTGTCCGGTGGATCCAGGGGGTCGAGACTGGAACTTGGAGCATTTCATATCCTTTCGTGTAGTTTGGGACTACAGGTTTCTCTCGTTCCAGAAGTCCCTAAAAGACCCTGGTACCTTTGCTCTTTATGAGTCCTCAGCCTGAAGACCCCTGTTTGTGTTCTGAAACTTGTAAGGTCCCCTATGGTCTTTGCCACTGTGGTTGTGGGCAAACAACCACCATTGCCACCATCAACCGATCTGGGAGATGGGTCTGTCACAAAGGACTGCCCATGCTCTACCTGCAACACCATGGAGGTCGAGGTAGACGGTCCAACAACCCAGCAACTCCCGATAGCCACCTCATCTCGGGTATCGACACCCAAAACAGAACTGCAACCTGTGTGGTATGTGGCCCAACCTCCATCAGGAAGTACCGCGTCTCGGCAATCACTGGGGAGCAGGAATGGCTCTGTACAGGCAAACTCAACAACAGACATCGCATCTTTGAGGTTGACAGTGAGGCTAAGACTGGGTATTGCACAAGATGTAGGTCCAGAGTCCGGGTCAACAACGTCAAGTCGGGCGCTAACAAGGGCCGCTGGGTGTGCTTACCCGGTAAGAGAAGTCATCACCTCAAGGCGATGTTCGGTCTCACCCCCGAGGAGTACGACAAGTTGTTCGCCTCCCAAGACAACCGTTGTGCCATCTGCGGCCGAGAACGTTTACCAGATGAAGACAACTTCCCTGTTGACCACACCCACTACAACGGGAAAATCCGAGGTATCATCTGTCCGACCTGCAACCATGGCCTCGGCAACTTCTACGACAACCCCGAACTGCTCCGTAAAGCAGCCAATTACATCGAGGCACACCGGTTTACCCCTAGCCCGATTCTGCTATAGTGGTCAACCGCACGGAGGATGCGGGTTAGACTCCCGCCCCTGCTTTCTAAAAGCGGTGGTAGCTCAACGAAGGAGCGCCGTGGAGACCGGAGGTTGCGGGTTCGATTCCCGTCCTCACCTTGAGTGAGGTAGCTCAATTAGGTAGAGCACCGGTCGCGCCTATACTTCGGGCTGCGTAACCGGGTCAGGACAATGCCAACCTATCGGCCGCATGGTTAGAGGTAATACTCGGGTGGCGAAGGTTCGATTCCTTCACCGGTTACGCGCAGCACCCCCATCCCAAGGGGGAAGGGACGGGGGTGCTGTACCGCTGTATGGTGAGCGAACCTCTATGTGGGTGAGTCCCAACCCATCTCTTCGGCCCGGGGGGCGAACATGGTCGTAGCGGCGATGTTAGCCGCAGGCCCAGGACCGTACTTACCCGCCTGGAAGCTCGGATCGGTGGGTAGGACACTACCGCCGTTGCTCGAAGCCATGTGAGGCACCATGACCCGGCCCTCAGGTATGTACGGGGGCTGGAACTGAGCTGCGGCCGAAGCCATCACCGGAGGAAAAGCTGGGCCAGGATTGAACGGCTGAGGATCGGCGACCCTCTGGCCGGATATACGACTGGCTACGGCCTGGAGCCCCTGGGCCTCGGCGTTGATCTGAGAATCGTTCATCGAGTTAGCGATCTTGATGCCGAGCTCGAACGGCTCCTCGTTGGTGATCCCCACAGCACCCCGCAACCGGGCCAGGTTGACAGCGGCGATGTAGTGGGACTGGGCATCGTGGCTAAGCTGGGCGCCCGGGTGGACAGCTACCCCTTGTTCAGCCGGACGGGGGCCTGGACGGGGCCCAGGGCGCTGAGGCTGACGGGCAGCAGTGGAAGGAGGGTTGCCTACCGACGGACCGCTGTAGGGCTGCGCAGGGGACCCCACAGGACCGATCGTGAAGGGGAAGGCCACCTGGGGATTGTTGGGATTGCCGATCCGGGTGTCAACAGGGATGACGGTCATCTCCGGCGGGGTGGCCACCTCGGTACCGGCCACCGGGGCGGTGACGTCGGTCCGGGTCATACCCACCGGACTGTTGGCATCTTCACCGTAGGGGGTATCGACACTGGTGGTGGCATCAGCCGAGACATCGGCTATGGGGGAAGCCCCGAGCTGGGTGACGTCGTCACGCCCGGCCGACTGCATGGCCTCAGCGGAGGTAGCGATGGGAGGCTCGGTACCAGGCTCTGTCACGGGCTGGGCCGGATTGGCCGGGTTAGCCCGGCGGTTGTACAGAGCCGCCACCTTGGACTGACAGGCGGCACCGATCGTGGCCAGAGGCTCAGCCAGACCGGAGGCATTGGCCACCACGGACATCTGACGCTCCAAACCCTCGCTACGCAACGTCAGCTCGGCGATCTTGGTCTGAGCCCTACTCAAGTGGTTGACCAAGGTCTTGATGTCACCATGCTGACGCTGGACCAGGTCGGCCTGGCGATTGATGGCGGCGGTGGTGATGTTCAGGGCATCAAAAAGGCGCTTACGCTCCAGGGCAGCCGGATTGGGTGCGGCAGCGGCTACTGGGCGCCGAACCTGTTGGGCCGGTGCCGAGCGAGCCTGGGGCTGAGCAGGGCGAACGGGTGAGACCTGGCGCCTCTGAGCACCTTGGTTTTGGGCCATCGTACTTGACTCCTTCGGATTACGGCGAACGAATGGGGGTTCATTTCCTTCGTCGTCCTCACCCGGTCCTTCCTCTGGCTCTTCGTCTTCCTCTTGTCCCTCTTCACCGGGCGGGACCTGTTCGTCATCCGGGTCAACTCCCTGTTCGGCTACTTCACCTGGGAGCAGCCCCTCTTCCGTTCCTCCAAGAGGGCCCCCATTATCTCCCTCTGGCGCGCCCTCCTCGCCCGGCGCCAATTCTCCTTCGTCAGGTGCTCCTGGTCCCATGTCCCCAGGTAGTTCCTCGTCACCCTCCATCTCACCCTCAGGCCCAAGACCATCGTCTTCGCCTCCCTCGCTGGGGACCAGGGTACCCTCTCCACAGGTCGGGCACTCGCCACCTTCCTGGTAGCCCACCCCTTCGTTCTGGCCCGTCATGTTCTCCTGCTCGGCAACCTCACGGGCCACATCCACCTCGTCAGGTACCCCGAGAGCCGAAACGTCAGGCTCGATACGGGCGGCCGGAGACAGGTACGGCTCGTCCAGGTCCTCTTCCTCTCCCTGGGAGTTGAAGGTGGCCCCACAGTTATCACAGATCAGGTCGGGAACCTCCCCAGGCTCTCCTGCGGCCTCTTGGTCGGCCCCGGCCATGCCCATAGCCCCCTCGTCCCCATCGAGGCCCTGAGGGGCACCTGGCGCCCCCTGGACGGCTCCCAGCTCACTGTCGGGGTTGCCGATACCAAGCTGGTCCCGGATCTCACCAGCCAAGTTGAGGTCAGGGGTCTGGAAGGCTTCGGGAGTAGCCAGGTAGCTACAGACCGTGCAGCGGTCCCCGTTCATGGTCCCGGTCGATCCACAGTTATGAACCAACATGTTCTGAACCACGTAGGTCGGATCACCCTCGACCCGAAGGTTATAGACCTTCCCAGCGTACAGGGTTGGCTGGACCTGACGTACCTGAGCCAGGGTTTCACCCAAGAACTTCCAGGCGCCCTTCTTGATCCTCCCCGTCCTGGTACCTAGACGAGACCGAGTAGTACCAGCAACCTTGAAAGCCAACTTCTTCCCAGGAGCCCGGTCAAGACTAACCGTCGGTACCCCACCCCTCCGCAAGGCGATCTCCACGAGCTGGAGAGCCAAAACCTCACTCGTCTGATGACACTGGTCGTACCCATTGGTACCATCACCGTCAAGGACCCCCTCCCAGACGTGCTCCAGCCGGTCAAGAGGGAGGTTCAACAGCTCAGCGGGGATGGTCTTGTTCTGGCACCCGTGACCGAGCCAGATCGGGAACCACTCCGACAACATAGAGCTATAGACCTCAACCTGCACTCCCTGGCCGTCTTCGTAATACCCGGACCGAACAACCGGATGGTACCCATAGCTCTCAAACAACCGAACCAAACGCTCTTGGTACTCGACCTCCTTCTGATGCAAGCTGAAGAGGACTTTCCGAGTACCAGTACTTCCCTCAGCCAGGTACATTCCTATCATCCACAGGAAGTCATCAGTCAACTCGAACTGCCGTGGATCCTGGCGCGCCACAACCAACCACCCATGATCAGGGAAGAACTGCTCCGGGACCTTGACAACCGAAATGGGAACAGCATCCTCTAGGACACGGCTCACCACAAAGCTAGATGAAGAAAGCTGCTCCACCTCAACCCATTCAATATGGTGACGGTTCCCCTTTCGCCCAGACTCGTTGGGAACAGGGTGCCCACAACGGGTAGGACGGCACGGACCACCTTGAATGTGATGAGAGACCAAAGTACCGATGGGATGCTCAGGAGTGACAAGGACGGGCTCGGTCATCATGGAGGACCGCAACCAGTAGGCCATCCCGTCGTAGTCCCGCTCCATAACCTCCAAGACTCGATGCCAGCGCCCGTCTGAAGCCAACACCTCCTCACCCGAAGAAATAGAAGCTATGGGAACGTAACCGGCTTTGGCTCTAACCAAAGTCCCAGGTGCAAAGCACACCGCACAGGTCGATTCCCGCATGGTGTCGATGTTACGGGGGACGATAATCTCTTCGGCACCGGTACGAGACAGGGTTACTCTCATTGACCCTTCATGGGGCTGACCTACCCTTTCGGCGTTCTTACCCCCGCGGAAATGGACCTCGGTCTTGGCCTCGGGGCCGAAGTACCCGAACTCGTTCAGGGAATCCCCTGCCCATCGGACGTGCTTGGCCTTGACCCGGGCCTTGTAGACAGGCTGATCCTTGGTCTTGTCATCCGACACCACACCGTTGCTTCGGGCGTAAGACTTGGACAGGGACACCCAGTCCCCATGGTTGATGGTCTTGACTCCCTTGGGGGCGGCCCGGTAAACGGTGACGAAGTGCTCACCGTTACGGCGGCGTTCCTGGCGAGCAGCAAACTCCTCATCGGTTTCTTCGGGATGACCCGGGATATCAACTCCCGTTGTAGGCAGATGAACAGGTTCTTTTGGACCACGCTTAGACAACCCCCTACCATAAGGCCCATCATGACGAGCGTTTTGAATGGCATTCATCGACTCGGAGTCGGAAGGCTCATTGCGATCCGTGTAGTAGTGCATGTGGGTGTAGATGTCTTTGGGGGCAAAGGCCGCCTCACCCTCTCCCCCGAGGAGATTATGTACGGGAGGCCCCTCGGTCGGGGAGTGGCTCATCCCATAGTCGCTCCGCTCAGACATAGCCAAGTACACGTGGCCGAAGTGATCAATCATGTGCGGGTTCCCGGGGGCAACCTCGTGGCCGTCCATATCCCAGTCGGTGGTCTTGATCCAGTCCTCGTGGCCGTGGTCGATGTTGGGGAGTGGGTTGGCGTGGGCCTGTTTGGCCTTCAGGCGCTGGAACTTGCGGGGATTGGAGGTGGCATGGGATGGCCACGGACCTCGGTGGGTAAGGCTGGCTTCGCCGGGACCGCCGAGCACGATAGCCTCCCTTTCCCCCAGGCACCCCGGCCCGGTATGGGCCGTCGACCACACCCGCTCGGCCGGGACCTTGGCTGAGAGCACCATGGACTGGTTGGTGTTATAGGTACGATCGGCAAACTCATTGGCCGTACGTTTGTTGGTGGTCCAAGAACTAAGAGGATTGGAGGTGACCTTGGCCGTCTTCTGGCTCCAAACCCCACCACGAACGTTCTCTTCGTAGTCCTTCTGGTCGTAGGTGACCTTGTGGGTCTGGTCGTCGCCCCACTTCTCGTGCTTGTACCAGGCCCCCCGGTTATGAGCCTCACGCTCTTCGGGGGTGATCTTGGTCACCGAGCGGATGGGAGGTTTCATCCAATCCGGAGATGTCTCGGCATCCTGGGCCGCCACCCCCCGGTGCAAGAGCATGTGGGTGACGCCGTGGCGCTTCAGGTGGGCCTGGGTGTCGTCGTAGACGGCCTGGATGAAATGGTGCAGGAACGGGGCGTGCTCGGCGTAGTGGGCCCGGACATTGTCCTGGACATCTTGGCCTTGCTCACCGTACCGGTGCCTGACGTCGTCCATGGTCGACTCGGGCAGACCGAAGTGCTTCTGTACAGCCAGTTGTTTAGCCTGGGCGTCAACCCCACTGGTAGCCGACCCCGCCCAGTCGTCGATAGCCTTCTTGATGTGGTGCCCGAGTTGGACATGGGCATCGTCTTGGCCCTCGTAGTGGGCCGGGTGCTCGTAACCGTGAGCCTTAGGCCCGTCATGGCCCTCGACCCCCACCTGACGATCGGCCCAGTCCTTCAGCTCGGGATCGGTCTCCATTTTGGCCGACAGGGTCTTGTAGAGGCGCTCGTGAACAGCCTTCTTCTTGGCGATGGCCTGAGGGTTGGAGTTGCCCCCAAAGATAGTGACCGGGCCGCCCTCGGTCGCCTTTTCCGACGGACCTCGAAGGTTGTCCTCGTCCTGGTAGGTGGGAGCCGTAAACGGGCGCAGCTTGGCGGCAGCGGTAACCCACCTGATATGGCCGAACTTATCGAACAGGTGAAGCTGCTCCCGATCGGGCTCGTTGGCACCACGGGAACGGACGTTGTGGTGTTGGGAGGGATCGAAGGTGATGGCGCTGGGGTGCCCACGCATCGGGGGATTGGACCCCGGCTTGACCCCAGTGAAGTCCCTGTGATGAGGGCCCTCCAGCTCGTTGCCGTAGACGATCCCGTCATGGCCCTCGGCCTGGAGCTTCCTCTTGAAACCGTAGGCAATGCTCTCGACATCTGGGTGCTTACTTATCCAGGCAGCATGGCTGTCGTCACTGTAGAGAGACTCAGGCTTCTCCTCTTCCACCCCGTCATTATCCTCGTCCGGCTCGCCGAAATGCTCTTTACCAAAAGAATGAGCCTCCTTGTCCATGTCGAACTCAGAGGGATAGACCTTGGGGTTCTTGATACCCAGGTTGGCCGTGTGGACGAACCCCGGCTCCAGCTCACGCTCCTTGGCACTACGTTTCTTTTCGTAAAGGCCGTCGGCGAACTTCTTGGCCACCTCGGGCAACGAGGTCCAGTGGGTACCGAGGTGGGTGTTCCAGTGTCGCTCAGGCCGGTCATCAGGATCGTACTCCTCGTCATCCTCGTTGTCCTCGGGCTCACCAGGCCTCTTGAACGAAGTCGGGGACCCATGATGCCACTCCATGGTGTGGTCCATCGGGTTCTCCAGATGACCGCCCCTGACCCGACCAGTGAAACCATGGACCTCTTCGGCCTCATCCCCGCCTACAGTGCGGTACCTGTCCCCCTCGGCCGCCGTCTTGGTCCTGTGCCCGAACTCGGCTCCTTCTAACGGTACGTCGCCATAGGCCCTGATCTCAGAGAGGCCATGAGGGTTATCACGGTCGAAGTCGGTGATAAGGGAGCCGGACCCAGCCAGGTTCTTCTTGGGGATGGTGACGACACCAACGTGGTCGGGGTTGACGTGAGAGAGGTCCCCGAAGAACAGCGGGTTCCTTATGCGCCGACCCTGTTTACCCGTTACGCTTGAGCGCTCGTTGTAAAAGACCCTAGCATAGTCCCGTAACCCATAGGTCCTATGGATGGACTTATCGTCGTAGATGTCGGGGATGGCCGTCCCGGTCCTCTTGCCCTCTTCCTGAAAATCATCGAAGATACGCTTGCCCCGCTCTGGGTTGGACCCTTCCCACTCCTTGGTCTCATGATTGAAGTCAACATCGGGGTCAGGCCCGTGCTTATGGTGCATCTTAGCCATGAACTTGATGTCATGCTCAAGGTGGTGGGCAATCTCGGGGTCGGTGGTCATGGACACCACCTGGTCCTTGGCGTCCCCCCCCAACCCGCCTTCTCCACCAGCCCTCAGGTGCTCTGATAACCGAACGGCAGGTAGGTTGGTGGTGACGTGGTAAACGCGTTCGGGGATGGAGGGGTCCCGAGCATCTATGGGCTTGCCCCTAACCGGCGAGCCACTGGGCTGGGTCAGTTCCATGTTGACTATCTCACGACCGTGCAGATGAGGCTGCGGAGGCACAACTACCCTCTGACGGTAAGCCGCCGTCTTAGTCCGGTCCCCCTTGAACCGCTTGCAGTAGGTGACCTCGGGGCCGGTGCCCTGGTAGAAGTCCTGGAAGTGGTCCATGAAGTTCTTCCAGCAGGTGGTGCAGGTACCACGGTTCCTGGAGTGGTCGGACTGGGGGTGGCCGCACTCACAAGGGACGGTAGCAGCCAACCGGGCCAAGGCCGCCCACGTCTTACGCACATGGTCGATGTCTTCGGGGTCGAACCAAGTCTCGTGTTCAGGAGCGGCCGAGGTCTTGGTCTGGCGAGACCGGACATTATGATGCTGGGAGGGGTCGAAGGTGATGGCGCACTTATGCCCCTTGGGTGTTTCCCACTCATTGCCGTAAACGACACCGTCATGACCCTGGCTCTGGAGATGGTTCTTGAAGCTCTCTGCCATCTCCTTAGCTTGGGGGTGGTTCCCCAACCAGTAAGCAGAACCCCCAGGCCGGTCCCAGGTATTCCGCACATGAGCGGCCATCTCCGGGTCAGCCTTGAGGTCCTCTTTGTCCCAACCATCAGGGTCATGGGGCTCAAAGTGTTCCCAGGCATGATTGTACGCCTCTGAGTCCATGTCAAACTCGGAGGCGTACCTCTTCGGCTTAGAGATAGCCAGGTTGGCTGTCAAGACGTGCCCAGAACCTTTAGGACGGTCCTGGAACTTGCTGTACTTGTCACGTGCGAACTTCGCCGCTACCTGGGGGAGAGATGTCCAGTGAGTACCTAAATAAGCGTTCCAGTGAGGGTGTTCGTTGAGACCCTCTTCTTGTCCTGGCTCAGGGTTGTCAAACTCCTTCGGGGAACCATGGTGCCAGTCATCGGTCTTATCTCTCGGGTTCTGGAGGTACTTGCTGACCTTGGCCGAGGTCTTCCTCAGGGCCTTGGAGAAGATCGACCAGTCGGTGCTCTGGACCTCCTTGCGGACGGCCGGATTGTCCTTGATGTCCTTGACCGACCACCAGGCCACCACCTCGATGTTGTCCTGATCCGGGTCATCAGGGCTGAGCACCTGGCGATCATCGGGGGAACCGTTGATGTCCAGGACGTCCTCAGACTCGACCACGTACACGAAGAGCTGGTATATCCCATTGGGCTGGACCTGGCTGGCCTTGACCTCGCCCGGCGGCAGAGGGCACCCGACTTCTTCCTTCCACTCACGTATAGCTCCTTCAAGCGGAGACTCACCCTCTTCGAGATGGCCTCCCGGAAACTCCCACTTACCTGATGCCGGGTCGTCGTCATCCACAGCCCGTTGAAGCATGAGGACGCGGCCAGTGTCCTGGGCCACCACAGCGAGCCCAGCAACGGTGATCTCCTTGGCCCCTTCCTTCTCCATGGACGGGACATAGGACTGGTCGTCGTTGCCGAGGTCAGGCGTCTCCTCATCGAAGGCGTCCGGGTGGGCCGTGCCCTTCTCTTGGCCCCGTTGCTCGGCTAAATGGACCTGACGTTCGGTCAAGGTCTCGGGCTTGGGGTTGCCCTTCCACTTCACCTTCATCATCTTCCCGCCGTACATCTCGACCGGCTGA
>Ga0182013_10008236_pt1 | contig 11289 bp, 14 predicted proteins | sample 612S2MmetaG_FD_120487 | JGI IMG/M metagenome (GOLD analysis project Ga0182013, IMG submission 120487) | Permafrost microbial communities from Stordalen Mire, Sweden - 612S2M metaG | ecosystem: Environmental > Terrestrial > Soil > Wetlands > Permafrost | place: Sweden: Stordalen | collected...
GGGCGTGCCGTTCACCGAGACCGAATTGGTTTGCACCTGGAATCCATCGTGTACATGCGCCACATCGCGCATGAACACGGTTCGCCCGTCAATTTGCTTGATCGGAAACGCGTTGATCGTCTCGATCACATCCGGCGAGTTATTCATCGCCAGGGTGTAGTCCTTGTCGCCGATTTTGACGTCGCCCGCGGGCAATATGACGTTTTGATGCTGCAGCGCCGCGCTCACATCGGAGGGCGACAGTCCCCGGGCCTGCAGGGCCTGCATGTCCAAATCCGCCATGATCACTCGCGGCTTGCCACCGTAGGGGTACGGCACTTCCGCGCCATGGACGACGGCCAAGGCGGGACGAATGATGTTTTGACCCAGGTCATTGAGCTTGGTATCGGGCAATGACTTGCTCGAGAGACTCAGCTGAATGATCGGCACGTCGGTGGCACCGTACCGCAGCACCAAGGGAGGTGTGATATTGGGCGGCATGTACTTGAGCACCACCAAGGCGCTGCTTGCCAATTGCGACACGGCGCGGGTTACATCCGCGCCCTCATGCAGATAAATCTTCTCCACCCCCACGCCTTGATAGCTTACCGCTTCGATGCGCGAGATATCGTCCACGAGGGAGGCGAGTTGGCGCTGGTGGAGCGTCAGAATTCTGTTTTGAATGTCCTCGGCACTCATGCCGTTGTAAGTCCATACCACCGCGGCGACCGGAATGTCGATCTCAGGAAAGATATCGATCGGCATGCGCAACGCCGCACCGATCCCCATGAGGGTGACCAGAATCAGGACGGCGACTACCGTGTATGGTCGCTTCAGGGCGGCTTCGACGACAGACATGTAAGAACCTCTATATCCGTATTTTCAATTTAGCGGAGCCGGCGCCCGAAGTCAGGAGCCGAAGGTCACGACGTGAAGTGACTAAAGTCACTTTTGAGCAGTGACTGAAGTCATTCTCTTTTCGATGGCCTGCCCGCTCATACCGGATTGCATCAGTCGGCCCGCGGCTGGTGCCTCGACAACAGGGCCAGTTCGGTGCGGGTATTGGCGTGCAATTTTTCCATGATGCGGCTGATGTAATTCTTGATCGTGCCCTCTGCGAACGATAGCGTGTGGGCAATCTGCCTGTTGGTCATGCCCTCGGATATCAACTCAAGGATTCTCTGCTCCTTGTCAGTGAGTGGCTCGGTATCAGGCGCTCTTGCGGGTGCCGAAGCAGCGTGATCGGGCGCGGCCGCGCCCGTGCCTCTCGACAGTTGAGAATCGGTTGCCATGCGCCGAAATTGGTCCATCACCTTGCGAGCAATCTGTGGCGTCAGCCGCGACTCGCCGCGCCTCAGCGCACGGATCGTCTCGAGTAATTCATCCTCGCTCGCATCCTTTAACAGATACGCTTGAGCCCCGGCGCGCACCGCTTCGAAGACAGTCTCATCATCGTCCAGTGTCGTTAAAACCAGAACTTGCGTGTTTGGCAGGTCCTTGGTGATCTCGCGCGTGGCGGCCACGCCGCCTTTCAGGGGCATGTGCAAATCCATCAACACAACATCCGGGTGCAGCAGCTGCGCAAGCTCGACCGCCTCGACTCCATTGCGTGCCTGACCGACCACCTCCATGTCCGGCTCCATCGACAGCAACATGGTCGCTCCCCGGCGGACGATGGCCTGGTCCTCGGCGATTACAATTCGAATGGCGGGATTGTCCGCCTGCTCCCCGACGCTCACGGCAAAACCCTCCAAGCCGTTACCCGACGCAGGTCGGTACAATGCAATGGATCACACCCGCCGATGGTGACGGGAAACAAACTGCCCGAACGGCGCGCCTTCATCTCACGGGGGATCACGCGCGACCCGATCCAGGCGATCTTGCTACAGCAGGGTACTCGCATCGTGCCACCTCATGATTTTGACCAGGGAATCATCATGCGACTTGAGGCCACCGGTTTGGAAGTGACTTTAGTCACCTGTTAGCGTGTGCACATGGCACAAGCCCTCACGGCGCGCCTCGACGAGGTTTGCAACGCGCGTGCGATGTCGCGCACCGCTGCTGGCGGGCCGGGTGACGTGCGCGGCGTTTTCGAGGAACTCGCTGCCGGTTACCCCCATTTAGATTGGGTTGCGGCAGCCGACGAGCGCGGCGTCATCGCTGCCTCCAACGACATTCTGCGTGCGGGCAACGACGCAAGTACCCTGCCCTGGGTATTTATGTGATTGATAGGGCGGGGCTCGTTTTGCTGGGACCCAGAAATCTGCTCGGCAAGCGAAGGCGGGGCCTGGTCGCGCCTGGCGGGGCCGACGAAGTCGCCAGTCTCAGCCAAGCCTTCGCCAAGCTTCTTGAGGAATTGGCGCAAGAGCGAGATACGGGTCCTGGCCACATCAGATGTTGAACCATTTCGAGAAGCTTGGTTAGCACGACAGTTCCGAGACCTGCGCCGGCGCCGGCCAACATCACTGCCATCCAAAATCCCAATGCACCGCGACTGCGTAAAGCGGGCGGGATGTTCAACATCGTCGTTAGCTGCATTGAGGCGGGTATTGTATCCAGAAATATGCCACCCCCCGATCGCAATCGCCGGGGATTCCCCAAATCTACACTATATTCATCGAGGCATCCGCGGCTCTGTGCGATGTAGCCTTCAGAAGAAAGCCCGCTTTAATCTCTCGCTCGCGGAATTTTAATCATCAAGCCGGAGACTGTCTCTGCACGCCGGAGGGTAGTTTTGGTTGGAGGACCGACAATGCAATCGCCGCCGTATCGCTTTCGTAGGGTTGTCGCATGGCCCCAAGATTCGTCCAGGAGAAGGCGCGACGCGCCTTTCGTATTGCCACGCTGCTGGGACTCGCCGCGGTAATTCTTGCACTGCTCGCAGGTCGAGAACAGCTCGTCGCGGAAGCCCGCAGATCCTCGACCGGGCCAGTTGCATCAAGTGGCATACCGCCCCTTTCCGTTCCCGCTTTATTCAAGAAACCGTAATCTCTTGATCTCGGGGGCAAAAGACTTTCTCATGGACCCTGCGAAGAAAGCCAAGTTCTCGCATCGCTATTGGCGGGACTCCACCCGGTTTGCTTGAGAAGTGCTGTTTCGTCGATCCCTGAGGGCCACTCCTATGCGATCCTCTGCTTGTCGCCCCGACCTTTGTCCAGATCATGCAATAGTCGCGCAGGCGGCGCTGAGCGCCCGCCGCCAGGTTGTCCTCGTGGTGCACGATTCTTTGCTGCTGAGTCCGGCAGGCGCCGAGGGCGCCGATTCCCATCACGAAGCAGAGCCCAATCGCGCATCGAAAGGTACGACGCGCTCGTACTTCGATAAATCGGTTTATACTCATGCTGCCTCCTGGACTGTTTCCTTAGAGGATTTTAATGGAGAGCTCAACATCGTCTAACGTCGCAGGTGCAGGCTGGTCGTGCGGAGTGTGAATGGCACATTCCGACGGCAATCAGCAGCTGAGACGACCAACCGCATGGTTTGGAGTGCCCGTGAGTTTACGCCAGACACAGCCCCTTCAACGGAGCGCGACCGTCGCGCCGCCTTGGAAACTCGTCGATCACCGAGGTTGCGTTTTGGGCCTCGGGCTCATCGCAGTCTTGACCATGGGCACAGCCCGGGCCGATACGTTCCTGAGGGCCCACTACTCGGCGAAAAAGGATCAACTGGTGATCACGATGTCATATCGCGGCACCAATCCCAATCATGCGTTTACGGTGCGGTGGGGTGAGTGCAAGACATCCAAGAATGGCGGCAGCCGCGAAATCGATGCCGAGATTCTAGATAGCCAATCGCAAGACGTGGAACAGCAGGATTTTGAGAAAACGGTGCGTATCGATCTTGCCGCTGTGACCTGTCGTCCGGCCACGCTCACGTTAAGGACGGCGCCACGCTTTATCTTCACGCTGCAAATTCCGGCAAATTCCTCCAGATCCTTGTGACCGACGCAGTCACAGGCGGTTTGGGTGACTGCTCTTCCCGGCCAAGAAACGACGGGTCACCCAGAAGTCCATGACAACCTTAACCCGTCGTGCCTTTTTGTTGTCCACGGCCGCACTGTCAGCGGGTTGCGCGGCGCCGCAGGTGATACCCGGCGCGCAAGCAGAGCAAAGCACGCTGGTACGACTCCCTGAGGTTGGGCAGTCGTGGCGCTACGCCCAGTTCGATTACTTCACCGGTAAGCGCGTCGATTCGCAACTCGATCAGGTTGTCGCCGTGGGTAAAACCATCAAAGTGCGATCGGATTTTGAGAGATCAAGGATGGAGCCCGTGATTCACCCGACTTGGAGCAACGCCTGGTGGCGGAAATACATGACTGCGGAGGGGCCAGGCGAATCGGTACCTAGCGAGATTCAAGCACCCTGGGGAATGCTGGTTGTCGACCCGCATTGGACTCAACTGCAGGCGTATGAGACACCGCTTCCGCTTTGGCCTCAAGAACTGCGGCCGGGCTGGTGGAGCATTATCAATACTCAGTACCGGATTCCAGGAACGGACGAATCGATGCCCTGGCAGTTAGCCATGCACGGGCTACGGTGGGAATCGGTTACGGTCCCGGCCGGACGTTTCAAGGTGCTGCGTTACTACAATCTTATAAACTTTCGGTACACCAACGCCTCCGGCCGGAATGCCGGGCAACGCAAGGAAACAATCTGTTTCGCACCTGAAATCGGTCGATGGGTCACGCGGGAGAGTTCCGGCACCTTTCGCCAGGATGTGTCGGAGGAGTTTAACGAAAGCAGCTATCGCTGGGAATTGCTGGAGTGGACTTAGTGGCTGTATTAGCAATGACTTCCGTTGAGCGTGCGCCCACGTCTGCATGATCCCGAGTTGAGCAAGCACACACCGGACGAGATTGTCCGTGAAGCGGCGAGGCACCGGGCCAAGTCGTCGCGCCCGATTTCCCCCGACCGACACGGATGGCCACGATCTCTGGAAGCGACACCCGAGGAGCTTTCTTTCGGGTTAGCATGAACTCTCCATAAGCTTGGACGACAAGGATGACCCCCGCTCGAACGAACAATCCTCCAATCCCCTCCCCTGCTCCCGCGGCTGTATCCGCGTGGGCTCCGTTCCGCAGCCGGACATTCGCGGTGATCTGGACCGCGACCGTGGTCTCGAACATCGGCGGCTGGATGTACAACGTCGCATCAGGCTGGCTCATGACGAGCCTCGACCCGGACCCGTTCATGGTTTCCATGGTGCAGGTTGCCAACAGCCTGCCGATGTTTCTGTTCGCGATTCCGGCGGGTGCGCTTGCGGACATCGTGGACCGGCGCCGCCTTTTGATTTTCGGCGAGTCCGCGATCATGATCACCTCGACCGCCTTCGCCGCGCTCGTTTGGCTTCACCTCATCACGCCCGTCAGTTTGTTGGTATTCAGCTTCATCGTGACCGTGGGCTCAGCCATCACCGCCCCGGGGTGGCAGGCGGTGGTGCCCGCACTCGTGCCGAAACCGGATCTGCCGGCCGCCGTTGCGGCAAACAGCGTGGGCATCAACGTCAGCCGTGCCGTCGGACCGGCAATCGGAGGGCTCCTCGTCGGGGCGGTCGGAATTGCGGCGCCGTTCTGGCTCAATGCGTTCAGTAACCTAGGCGTCATCGCAGCCCTGGTGCGGTGGCGCTCGCCGAAAACCAGCGACACGCATCTGCCGCCCGAGCGTTTCGGTAACGCCATGCGCACCGGTCTTCGGCACGCGCGATACAACCCGAATCTCAGCGCGACTCTGATCCGGGCGACTGCGTTCTTTGTCTTCGCCAGCGCATACTGGGCCCTATTGCCGCTGGTCGCACGCAACCAGATCGCCGGCGGACCGGCGTTGTACGGGATATTGCTCGGCACCATCGGGGCCTCGGCGGTGGGCGGTGCATTCCTGCTGCGATGGCTCCGGGGGAAGTTGGGCGCAGATCGGCTCCTCTCGATCGCCACTCTGGCAAGCGCGCTGGCGACGGGGCTGTTTGCGCTCGCCCACGATTCCACAATCGCGGTCGCGGCGAGTCTCATCGCGGGTGCATCCTGGATCGCCGCGGTGTCAAGCCTCAATGTGTCCGCGCAGATGGCGTTGCCGGAATGGGTCCGCGGCCGAGGCCTCGCGGTATATGTAACTGTGATGTTCGGTGCACTGACGATCGGCAGCGCGATTTGGGGCGAGCTTGCGGCAGTGATCGGTTTGACCGCCGCTCTTCTCATCGCAGCGGTAGGTGCGATCATCGCGATTCCATTCACTCGGGCATGGAAGCTGCAGACGGGCGCGGGGGACGATCTGTCTCCCTCGATGCACTGGCCGGCCCCGATCACGACCAATTCGATAGAGCCGGACCGTGGACCTGTACTCGTGACAGTGGAATATCACATCGATCCGAAGAACCGTGAATCGTTTCTGCACGCGGTCGCGCGCAGCGCGCGCGAGCGCCGTCGGGACGGCGCTTATGACTGGGGGATATTCGAGGATCCTGCTCAAGAGGGCCGTTTCATCGAAACCTTTCTGACGGATTCCTGGCTCGATCACCTTCGGCAGCACCAGCGCGTGACGAAGGCCGATCGCATCGTGGAACAGGTCGTTCGACGCTTTCAGGTCGGCGACGGGCCGAAGACAACTCATCTGATCGGTGCGCAGCCGCGGCGGTAATGCGCTAAAATGACTATAATGTACTTATTTTGATAAATATAGACAATTCTGGCATAATTGCTATGGATCAGTTACAGAGCACCGAGAATGATTACCGAATTGCCAGGTCTCGACGAACTTCCCCGTCGGAACGCTTCGCAAGTAAAAAACAAGTGGGGAGAGGTCGTGCGTCTGGTGCAGGAGTTGGGCAGCGTCGCCATCACCAATCACTCGGCGGTGGAAATGGTATTGCTCCGTGCCGCTACCTATCGGCAGCTCGTGCAGGAAGTATTGGCGCTCAACGCACGGGAACAATCGGTACTGAATGAGTTGGCCAGCCGCTTCAATTCGCGCTTGTCAGCTTTGCAACAGGCTGACGCCGGCCAGAGAGTTCGGGCGGTCTTTGCGGCCAAAGGCAAGCTAACCCGTCGGCCGAGGGCAGGCACGTCGTTCTGATGTCCCTGACGAGGACACCAGCGAGTCCGTTTATTTTCGTGCTTGCCGGCGTCAATGGCGCCGGCAAGAGCTCGGTCGGCGGAACGATGCTGGCCGACCACGGCCTGACGTGGTTCAACCCGGATACCTATGCGCGCGAATTGATGTCCCAACTGAGCCTGGATCTTGCTGAGGCCAATGCCAGAGCGTGGGAATATGGCCGTCTGCAACTCGAAACCGCCATTGCCAATGCCATGAATTACGCGTTTGAAACCACGCTCGGCGCGAGAACGATTCCCGACATGCTTGCCAACGCATCCAATTCGCACGATGTCGTGATGCTCTTTTGCGGCCTGTCGTCTGCAGAGCAACACCTTAAGCGCGTGCGAGCTCGAGTCGCAAGCGGCGGTCACGATATCCCCGAGAGCAAGATTCGCGAGCGCTGGATTGGATCCCGGGCGAACCTGATCAAATTGTTGCCGCGGCTGGCCCACCTGCAGGTGTTCGACAACAGCACCGAGGCGGCGCCGGGCGAAGATATTCCGGACCCCGTACTCGTCCTCGAAATGGTCGGCGGCCGGATGATGTTCCCTGAACCGCAGAATGCCGCTGCCCTAAATGCAACACCCGAATGGGCTCGGCCGATCGTACAAGCGGCAATAGAATCGTGCGACTGACGGCGCGGCAAGCTCGATAGACGCTCGGCTCCGCGTAGTTCACTGATTTGTTTTTATGCTTCGGCCAGCCATGCAGCCGACGCGCGCGACAACTCCGCGATTGCCCGCACCTCGAGATCGGCGCAATTAGCGAACGCCGGCAGCTCGCGCAAGCTGAAGCAGCCGTCGGGCGAAAAGCGCTGCGTTGCGCCTGCCAGCGAATAGAACCGGTTGATGCCGCGGGTCATCGCCTGCACGTCGACGTCGATGAGGAGAACCGCGTGCGCCAACGCCGCCGTGAAGCGCCGGGATTGCCGCCGCTGTGCGGTGCCTGCAAACTTGCGCCCATGGACGACGAGATTGTGCTTGCCGTCGCAGAACGCGCCGTCCACGGCGCCGAAACCGATCTCGATCCCCCAGGGAGCAAATGCGGCGGCCGCCACGGCGCGCAAACTCCCGTAGCTTTCATCGAGATTACGCGAACACGGTGCGTGGACCAAGCTCAGCGTGACGATGCCAGGTCCCTGCAACACCGCGGTCCCGCCGCTATCGCGGACCAACAACGGCATGCCCTCCCGCGACAGTGCGGCTTTTGCCGAGTTGAAGCAAAATGCCGATGACCATGATGATCGGCTACGGCGGCGGCTACAACGATGCCGCTCAGCATTCACAGTGCCTCGTCGCCACTCTCGCTCATGTTCCCGGCATTCGTATCGTGCGCCCGCCGACGCCTATGACGCCAAGGGCCTCATGCATACCTGCCTACGGGACGACAATCTCACCATCTGGATGGTGCACAAGGCCATCTGGGGTCTCGGGTGGCTGGGCACGCCGATCAAGACGGCGCTCGCAGCCGTGCCGGAACAGGAGTACTCGATCCCGTTCGGCAAGGCGCGCATCTGGCGGGAGGGATCGGATGTCACCCTGGTCGGCTACGGCATCACGGTGCACCACGCCCTGGTTGCCGCTGCGGCACTCGATAAAGAAGGTATATCCGCGGAGGTTCTCGACCTGCGCTCCATCGTTCCGTTGGATCGGGAAGCCATCTTCGAGTCCGTGGCAAGAACCGGCAGGCTGGTCGTTGCCGACGAGGACTATATGAACTGCGGCGTGACCGCCGAGGTTCTCGCGGTGGTGGCCGAGCGCGGTCCCAGTGTATTGAAGGCGCCGGCATTGCGTGTCGCCTATCCCGACGTGCCCGTGCCGTTTTCCCGCCCAATGGAGGATTTCTGCTTGCCTCTTCCCGACAAGATCGCCGCTGCCGCAAGGTCATTGTTCAAGTGAGCACCATCGACATCAGAGTGCCCGAAGATCTCTGGGAGGACGCCCAGCTCGAGGGAGTAGTGTTGGTGTGGATCTATTCCGACGGCGCTTTGGTCAAGGAGAACGACGTTCTCATGGAACTCACCGTCGAAAAGGCGCAGCTGGAAATCAAGGCGCCCGCCGCGGGCCGCCTAAATATTCTGGCCCAGCCGGAAACCGTGATCCGCATGGGCGATGTGGTGGAAACCATCACCACCGGCTGACCATCCGTCGCCGGGTCTCAGTCAGGCTTTACCATGACCTTGCACTGCGAGGTTCGCCGCCGCAGCGCCTCGAACGCCGCCGGCATCGCCGACAAGGCCACGGTGTCGGTGATCATCGCCTTGGCGGAGGAGTGGCCTCCCTCGAGAACATCCAGCGCCGCCGCGTACTCCCGCATATTGAAGAACGCCGACGCGATGAAGCGCACTTCCTTTGAAATCGCCTGAAACGGAATGAAGCTGTCGGCGGAAGTACACAGGCCGAGCAGGACGATGCAGCCGCGCGGCCGCACGTGCGCCAGCGCTTGCGCAAGGATGCCGGGCTTGCCCACGCACTCGAATACAATGTCCGGGGCAGAGCCGAGCGCGGCGCTCACTGCCCCCACGACGTCTCCTTCCGCTTTCACGAAAGCGGTCGCGCCAACCTCGTGGGCCAACTCGGCCTGCAATGTCGTCAGATCGCTCACAGCAACTTGAATGGCGCCCAGCCGGCGGGCCCAATAGGCGACTCCCAACCCGATCGGGCCGGCGCCCATCACCAATACGCGCGCACCGGCCGTCAGCCCGGACAACGCCACCGCATGGAGCGCCACGGCGAGCGGCTCGATCAGCGCCCCATCTTCCACCGAAGTGTCCACGGGCAGCTTCAGGCATTGCCGATCCGCGGCCACGGCAAATTCGGCATAGCCGCCGCCTTGGAGCACCATTGCCGCGCACCAGGCGGGTTCGCCCTTCAGGCAGGAAGCACAGTGGCCGCATCCTCGCAGCGGAGCAACCGCCACTTGATCGCCCACCTTGAAGCCTTGCGCGGATCGGCCCAGTTCCACGATCTCGCCGGCAAACTCATGACCGAGGACCGCTCCGGGCTGAATGCCGAACGCCGGTTCGTGAGTCATGTGCAGATCGCTGCCGCAAATGCCGCATCGGCCGACGCGAATGACGACCTCATCCGGCGCCGGCTGCGGCGCCGAAACCTCGCGCAGCGCCAGCGGTTGATTCAGAGCGAGAAATACGGCCGCCTTCATGCCGGACTGCGCATCCAAGCCGCCCGCCGAGCCAAGGCTCGCGGCGCGGTCTCGGTCAAGGCGATCGCCAACAAACCGGCGAGTACGCACAAGCCTGCCATGATCCACAACGGCGCGGTCAGACCCGCCACGTCCGCAGCCCAGCCTGCAATTGTCGGCGAAAATGCGCCGCCAAGGACTTCGCCGGTACCCATCACCACGCCGAGCGCGGTGGCGACATGCCGAGGGCTGACCGTCTCGGATGGGATGGTGCCCATGAACATCGGAAACACGCCATTGAGGGCCCAACCAAAGAAGAAGATGCCGGCCAACCCCCAGGCCGAACCGGTGTAATACAGCGCACCCAGCGGCAGGATCAGACCCAGCAGCGGCACGACGATCATGACCGGTTTGCGCCCCACCCAATCCGAAAGGCCCGGCGCCACGAAGCTGCCCAGCGTGGAGGATATGCCCAAGGTTCCCATCAGCCAACCCATTTCGGTTGGACTGAAACCGCGCATCTTGGTGAGGAAAAGCGGCATGAACGCCCAGCAAACCACGAGATAGGACACAAGCAGCACCAGAAAGGTCGTCGCCAGACCCGACATGAAGGAACAAATCGCAAAGGCAAAGGTGGCGCCGACGAGATAAGCCTTGCGCCGTCCGCTGCGGTCCGACGCCGCGCCGAGAAGAAAGCCGGAAAGCGCCCAAGTAAACGACAGGGCCGAGGCCGTGAGGCCGACGGGGGTATTGGATAAATGCAGATCCGGCACGACGAACGGCATCAGAAAGTTGAGCGCGTTGCGGTCGAAGAACAGAATCCCGAAATTGAGACTCAGCAGAGCGACCATCACGATCTGATAGCGAGCGTCCGGCGCGGTGCTCGCCTGGGATTCGGATTCAACCATAGTGGATCAAGATCCCGACCCGGACCCCCAGCCCGAATGCAGCTGGCCGTTGCCGCGGAAAAATGCCTCGATTTGACGAATGAGGCCATCCTGAACCTTGAACACTTCGAAAACAACCGAGCCGTTGTTGTTCTTGGGGTATTCCGGCGGAGTGGTGAAATTGCCGATTGCCAGCA
>Ga0182013_10008241_pt1 | contig 11282 bp, 8 predicted proteins | sample 612S2MmetaG_FD_120487 | JGI IMG/M metagenome (GOLD analysis project Ga0182013, IMG submission 120487) | Permafrost microbial communities from Stordalen Mire, Sweden - 612S2M metaG | ecosystem: Environmental > Terrestrial > Soil > Wetlands > Permafrost | place: Sweden: Stordalen | collected...
TGGCTCCTCTTGATGCAGCGGATACTCGCAGGTTCGAGCGCTTTCTTTCGCTGTTTGTTCGCTGGAATACACGAGTCAACCTAAGCTCAATCCGAGATGAAGACGGGATCCTTTCCCGCCACTTCGTTGAATCGATTGTGTGCGCTCGAGCATTGCCAGCGGCGATTTCTTCTCTACTGGACTTCGGTTCGGGCGGGGGCTTTCCAGGGATTCCGATCGCGCTCTGCCGGCCGGAGATTGCGGTGACGCTTGCTGAGTCGCAGGCCAAGAAGGCGGCGTTTCTGCAGGAGGCAGTGCGGGTGTTAGGGCTCTCTGCCAAGGTGCATGCGCATCGAGCAGAGCTGCTGAAGGTGGGCTTTGGTTGCGTGACGCTGCGAGCCGTGGACAAGATGGCGGCTGCGGTTAAGGCCGGTGCAGACCTGGTCGCTCCTGGCGGCTGGCTTGCACTGATGACGACGCGCAGCGACCTGGCAGGGCTCCAGGCGGCTGCAGGGACTGAGTTTTCCTGGGCCGGAGTTGCTTCACTCCCGGGTGGCGAAGAGAGGGTGCTTGCTCTCGGACAGCGAGCTGTCAGTTCGCCAGCTTGATCTGCGCTAGTTTGCGGATGGCGGGCAAATCTCTTGCAGTTTTGACGAGCAGGCGCAGGCCAGTCCCTTCCGGATAGCGCGGCGCTTCATCAAGGAGCAGGAGGACTCGCTTCGGAAGATTGCTCGCGCGAGCCGCGGCCACCGCTTTGTCGCCCAGGATGAAGGAGGCTCGAAAGCACCCAACACAGGGTCCGAGATAGACAATCCTTCGCTTCTTGAGCTTGAGGAGGAGTGTCCAGCCGTACTTTGGCTTGAAGGAGTTCCACTCCTGGTCGAGACCTTGTTCTTTTGCGAGGGAGTCGATTAGCTCGGCCCAGATGAGGGCGGTAGCGCCGAGGACGGAGGAGAGTTCGGCGGCGGTAGGCATTGTAGTTTTGCCGATGAAGGCATTGGGCGCGTCCATATCGCTCCTATCTTTGCGAGAGGAATCCGTTTGAGATGGTTGGAAGCACCCGGCGGAGGATTGCCGACTGCTCGGATGGTTCGAAGAAGGGATGATTGCGGTAGACGCTCGCGGCAGTCTGCATGTAGGCCTCGTGTAGTTCTGGCGCGAGCTGTTCTGCGACATCTCGAACTTTGCGGATGTGAGGCTGCGTGAACTCAAGGTTGTTGGGGTCCACAAAGCCTGCCTGAATGAATGCGCGGGTTTTGCGAGCGCAATTGCAGTCATTTTCCGCATTGATAAGGCTGCAGTTGTCGCGAAGGTATTGGTAAAGATCGCGCCGCGCGCGGGAGAGGATTTGGCGGAAGTTGGCCGGGGTGACTTCGCAGATGTCGGCGCCGACTTGGTCACTAACCTGGAAGATTTCGCCGAGGATGAAGACCAGCCGCTGGCGTCCGTCGAGGCAAAGAAGGGTTCCGATCAAGCAATTGTTCCCTGTTTCTTCATTCAATATGTCGAGCGGAACAGGCACCGTGCGTGGGTCCGGGGGATCGAGGTCGGGGACTTGGCGCAGTCCTGAAGAGGCCGTAGCGAAGGAACAGACAGGATTGCAGGCATTCCAATTATGTTTCCTGACGTTCAGCAGATGGTTGACAGCGATGCGATAAAGCCAGGTGCGGAAACTGGCCTCGCCGCGGAAGCCAGGAAGAGCGCTGATGGTTTTGAGCAGAATCTCCTGGGCAGAATCTTCAGCGTCGGCGCGGCGATGGAGCATGCGAATGGAGAGGTTGAAGAGCCACGGAAGGTGGCGTGCGAGAAGCAGCTCGAATTGCTCGTGGTCGCCTGTCATCCCGCCGCTCACGAGTTGCTCGTCAGTCGGACAATCGGCGTCATCATGAAATGGGTTTGGAGGCATGGCGGCGCTGGCAGGCATTGATTCCCTCGATGGATAAGACAATCAAGAACTGTCGGTGTGACAGTTGATGGTGAATGGTGAAGGAATTGTTGGGCGACGATTAGTTGGAGGAATTGTAGATCGCCGAGGCTGGATTGTTCCACGTGGAACATTTTGGAAGTTAGGGTCAAAACGGGAAATGTTCCACGTGGAACAATTGCGGATAATTCCCAGGCTGGGCCCAGATTCAAAACGGAACGAGTCGCCAAAGAAGCAAAATTCTGCACTCAAATTCACGAAGTTTTCCACCGAAGTGCGGATTTGCCGCGTCCCCTCCCGACCCCGGGATGGATGCTGTGAAGCTCTTCCGCCTCATATGCTTGCTCCCCGGTCAAGGGCCTTTCTCCAAGGCGCTTTCCACAGGTGCGCCCCGTTCTCCACATGTCAAACCCCTACCCTCGAATCACTCTTCCCTTTTAATCTTGAATGCCATGAGCAAGATTCTCGGCATAGTCAACCAGAAGGGCGGAGTTGGCAAAACCACGACGGCGATTAATCTGGCTGCCTGTCTGGCCCTCGAGGGCCTCAAGGTCCTTCTGGTCGATTGTGATCCCCAAGCCAACGCTACCTCCGGAATTGGATTCCAACGCGACGACAACCGGCGCTCCGTCTACGATGTGCTGGTGGGCGACTGCCCCGCAGAGCAGGTTATTCTCCCCACTGAGATCGAAAAGCTCTGGCTGTTGCCGGGATCGAAGAACCTGACTGGAGCTAACCTTGAACTGGCCAACGTGGAAGACCGTGCGCTCCGTCTACGTCGGGCTCTCGAGCCGCTGAAGAGCAGTTTCGACCTGATCATCCTGGATTGCCCGCCGGCACTCGACCTTCTCACGCTCAACGTGTTGTCCGCAGCGGAGACTCTTATCGTCCCCATGCAGGCCGAATACTTCGCGCTGGAGGGCATCTCTGAGCTCATCTCGACCCTTGAACGGGTGCGAGCCGCCTTCAATCCTGAGCTCAACATTGAGGGCGTTCTGCTGACCATGTACGACGATCGCACGAACCTGGCCCAACAGGTTACCGATACTCTCCGCGAATACTTTCGTGAGCGGCTGTTTCAGACCGTGATCCCGCGCAACATTCGGCTGGCAGAGGCGCCTAGTCATGGCAAACCGGTCGCTCTTTATGATCCCCGCTCGCGCGGAACCGAGGCCTACTTTGAACTCGCGGGAGAGTTTCTTGCTCGCAATCACATCGAGAGCCCACGCAGCGCAGAGCGCAAAGCTCCTGTTGCCAAGTCAGGTACAAAAGCCGCGTTCTGGCCCTATTCTTGAGCGTCTGAAAGAACCCGAGCCTGAAACCATGCTGACGATTTCAGATAAGAGCGACACCCGGAAACACTAGCCGATCCAAAGGAAATTGAATGATGACCATCGCTGCCACGGACCCGAAACGCCGCGCCCTCGGCAAGGGCCTTGACTCACTGCTGCCCCGGGTCCCCGCGCCCACAGCTTCGCCCGCTGAACCGGAAGGCGGAAGGCCGCGCGAGATACCACTCGACCAGATCGATCCCAATCCCTTTCAGACACGGACGCAGATGAACAAGGAGCAGCTGGCCGAGCTGGCTTCTTCCATAACCGCGAATGGGGTAGTTCAACCAATCCTTGTTCGCCCGCTTTCGAGTGGCCGCTTTCAGCTCATTGCAGGAGAGCGGCGCTGGCGCGCTTCGCAACAGGCCGGGAAGGCTACGATTCCGGCCATCCTACGCCAAGTCTCTGACGAGCAGGCGATGGAGATCACCATCGTCGAGAATCTGCAACGCGCGGATCTGAATCCGATGGAACAGGCTCGCGCGTTCGATCGGCTCTCGCGCGAGTTCCACATGACCCAGGAGCAAATGGCAGTGCGTACGGGGAAAGACCGCGCCACGGTTGCCAACTTCCTGCGACTGTTGCGGCTGCCGGCTTCAGTGCAAGCCCGGGTCGAATCGGGGGAGCTGAGCTTTGGCCACGCGCGAACGCTGCTGGCTTTTGAGCATGCCGAGGAGATAGAAAAGGCAGCGCAGCGCATCGGCGCGCTTTCGCTTTCCGTTCGCCAAACAGAAAGCTATGTACAAGGCCTCCTTCATCCGGAAAAGGCTGCGAAAAAGACCGCTAAACCAGAAGCTCCAGTCGATCCAAATGTTCGAGAAGTGCAGGAGCGATTGCAGCGTGCCCTTGGCCTCAAGGTTTACATCGAAGACCATAACGGCCGCGGCAAAGTCGTCATAGAGTACGCGCGACTGGAGGATTTTGACGCGCTCCTGGAGCAACTGGCAGGGGAATAGGCAGGACTTATCTCCGACTTGTGTAAAATCTGATAATCTGATTTTATGAAAGAGTTGGTCATCAGCGTGACCCAGGCGGCGCGCAGATTTGCTGATTGCGTGAACCGCGTCCGCTACCAGGGCACCTCTTTCGTCCTCCATAAGAACGGCGTCCCTGTAGCTCGCATAGTGCCGATAGAGTCTAGTTCGGGAGCTGACCTGGAACAGCTGGCCGTGGCACTGCGCGGGGCACGAGAAGAAGCTGAGTTGGACCAGGAAGCGGCCGAACAATTGATCGCGGGCCCGGCTGAGGAGAGCAAAATCGCGCCCGAATCGAGGCCGACCAAGAGACCGGTGTTGAACTGGTGAGGTGCAATTCTCCTTTCGTTCCTAGAGGAGGACCCAGGACATTCTCCTGGGAGACTCGAGCCGCTCGGCTCCGGTCACAGGTGCCTCTTGCTCGTCTTCTATAGACGTCAATCCTGAGCCCATCGCAACGCCTGCTGACATGGCGAGAGTTGTGAGGCTCAAGCTGTGAGACGCTTTCTAAACCTTCTTGAGCATTGGCTCGTCTACGGGATTAGTAACCAAATAACAGTTTGCTCCGGGCATCATTAGCCACGCGGAGCATCCCTTTTCTAAACGCAAAATGAAGAATCGCGTTCAAGGCTCGAGTGTGCAACAGGCGATGTCGGTCGCGATTTCGTTTGTTATGCCCCTGACCGCCGCACCGGCGCCTGCCCCCATTGGGGGTGCAATCACAGCCATTCCACAATTGATCGGCCCAGGGCCGCAGCCCGGCGCTCTTTTAAACAGAATCTGCGCCATAAACGGTGCCATAACTCCTACATACCAGACATGATCCAGCGCAAGCGCAAGGATATCCGTCGATAGCAAGCGAGGAACAGGTGTACTCAAGACTGAATTATTTCGTCTATTTTCTGGTTGCCGTGGTGCTGGGTCTGCCCGCTTTGGTCGCCGCTCAGGCGCAAGCACCAGCGCAAAAGCCCGCCGCGACAACAGCCTCAATTCACGGACACGTAGCGGACCCTACCGGTGCATTGCTCCCGGGAGCAAAGATCGCGATTGCCACTCCGGCAGGGGCTACAGTGACCACCACAACATCGGATGCCTCAGGCAGCTACGCAGTGAACGGTCTTGCTCCCGGCGGTTACATCGTCAAAGCCGCAGTGGATGGCTTCGCACCAGAATCTTCGCCGGTGATTCAACTGGCTGCCGGGCAGGCCAAGCGCATCGACATGTCGATGGCCACGGTCGTCGAGCAGCAGAGTGTCACGGTCACGGACGAAGAAGCACCGATGGTAAGTGTCGAAGCCAGTGGAAACACGAGTTCGATCGTTCTCAAGGACAAGGACCTCGACGCACTTTCCGACGACCCTGACGAACTCTCGAACGAATTATCGGCGCTTGCTGGTCCCTCGGCTGGCCCTAATGGCGGAGAAGTCTATATCTCCGGATTCACCGGTGGTCAATTGCCGCCGAAATCGGCGATTCGAGAGATTCGTATCAACCAAAATCCCTACTCGTCTGAGTTCGACCATTTGGGATATGGGCGTATCGAGATCCTCACCAAGCCCGGAACCGACCAGCTTCACGGACGGTTTTTTGTCCAGGGCAACGATGACGCCTTCAATACTGGCAACCCATTTACCACTTCCATTCCCGCGTACCACAGCATCCAGTACAACGGCTCCATCAGCGGGTCCATCTCCAAATCGGCGTCGTATTTTCTCAGCGTGGACGAGCGCGACAACCAGAACGCGAGCATCTACAGCGTGACCACGGCCGTCCTGGATCCAACAACGAACGTTTACACCGCAGGCACCGTATCTGGAGGACTCTTCAGCCCGTCGAAGCACACTGAAGTCTCACCGCGCATCGATCTCCAACTTGGGCAGAAGAACACGCTGACAATGCGCTACCAGTTTGAACGCTTCAGCCAAAGCGGAGGCATTAGTTCGCTGCAACTGCCTTCGCAATCCTCCACCTCAAGCTCAATCGAGCACGCGATACAAATCAGCGATTCTCAGATCATCAACGATCACATTGTTAATGAAACGCGATTCCAGTACCTGCGCGACCTCGATTCCTCAACGCCCGTTAGCACGGCGCCCACGGTCTCGGTTCCGGGGTCGTTTACGAACGGCGGTTCCGGCGGCCAAAAATCCAACGACCATACCGATCACCTGGAGCTGCAGAATCTGACCACCATGTCGGCAGGCGCACATGCCATCAAGTTTGGCACCCGTCTGCGCTACAATCGCGATGCCAATTCGACGGATGCCAACTTCAATGGCAGTTTCAGCTTTCCATCTCTGAATGCTTACGTAATCATGATGAACGGCCTTGCGACCGGCCAGACATTTGCGCAGATCGGCGCGGCCGGGGGCCTGCCCAACAAGCTCAACTACACCACTGGCGCAGCAGCCGTGGTTGGCAGTGTGTTTGATGGCGCTCTGTTTTTCCAGGACGACTGGAAGGCTAACCAGTTTCTGACTGTATCCGGCGGCCTTCGCTGGGAATCGCAGAATCACGTAGCAGACCACAGTGATTGGGGTCCGCGTGTTTCCATTGCCTATGCGCTCGATGGCCACAAGAACCGTGCGCAGGCCAAGACAGTTCTGCGCGGCGGCTACGGTTTCTTCTATGATCGCTTCGGACTAGGCAACCTCCTGGACATTGCACGCTACAGCGGTGGCGCCGGGAGCCAGACACAGAACACGATCACAAACCCGACATGCTTCGATCCCAACAGCCTGAGTGCGATCCTCAATAACCCGGCCATGTGCGGCACAGCCAACGCCAACGCGAAAACCATTATCCAGGTCACACCCAAATATCACTCGCCCTATAATGAGCAGTTCTCGACGAGTCTGGAACGGCAAGTATCGAAGACGACGTCGCTCAGCGTGACTTATCTGCGTACGTTTGGTGTTCATCAGATGATTACGCGCAATTCCAACGCCTATCTGCCGGGTACCTTTCTTTATGGTGATTCCACCTTGACTGGCACGCGGCCAAACCCATCCTTGGGCATCGTGCAGCAGTTTGATTCCGAAGCAATCTTCAAGCAAAACCAGCTCATCGTGAATATCAATGCTCGCCTAACGCCAAGGTTCAATCTGTCGGGCTTTTACAACTGGACTTCCGTTAAATCCAATACCGGAACAGCATCCAATTCGTACAACTTGATGCAGGACTATCGACGCGCCGGCTTCGCCTCGCCGAATATGGTTTTCCTGATGGGCAACTACACGGGCCCGTTCAACATCACGTTCAACCCATTCCTTATTGCGCAATCTGGAAGGCCCTACAATTTCGTAACACCAAACGATTTGACCGGGGACAATTTCTTTAACAACCGGCCGTCGATTGTGGCGTCCTCCAATTGCACCGCCGGATCAACTCAGTACGTACAGACTTCATACGGCTGCTTCAACCTCATTCCTCAGCCTGGTGAAACCATCATTCCAGGAAACATGGGAAACGGGCCTGCGGCGGTCGCCGTAAATCTACGCATCAGTCGAGCTTTCGGCGTCGGGCCTAAGCTTCAGTCGGCGAGCGCCCAGAACAGCGGCGGTGGCCCCGGTGGACCTGGCGGTCCTGGTGGACCTCCGATGGGCGGCGGCGGTCGCGGCGGCTTTGGTGGCGGCGGTGGCCGCGGCGGCGGCTTTGGCGGTGGCTTCGGTGGCGGTGGCGGCATGATGGGTGGCAGTGCCAACACGGGTCGCAAGTACTCTCTCAACTTCAGCGCCCAGGCCCTGAACCTGTTCAACGATATTGACCGTGGTCAACCGATTGGAACCGTGAACTCACCGAGCTTTGGTCAATCGAAGAGTCTTGCACCCGGGATGTTCTCGTCAGGGTCAGCAGCGCGGCGTATCTTCGTCCAGGCCGTTTTCTCATTCTGAGCCGGGGAAAATGGCCGGTCATCGGCCTGGGAGGGGGGTGGAGAGACGTGCATCTCGGACCCCTTCCGGTCGCTTTCGAGTCTTGCATCTGGGAAGCGCACTGCAGGCTCCGGCGTTTGGTCTCCCGCGTCAAACACGAAACCCCCTTCATGGCATCAAACATGTTATCAGCAGTTTAAGAACGATGGCTGCGTCTGATCAGCTGTCTCTGTCGCTGGGATGATTGTCCCTGAGGAGAAAGTGAGAAGTGCGCAGATCGTCTCCGACCCAGGCTCCTCAATGCGCAAAGCGCCGCCCGGGCGGTAAGGAACCTCGAAATCCGCAATTTGTTCACCACAAGTTTTAAGAGGGATACCCTTCGCAGGCACCTGCGTCAAACGAAAGAGTTATTTGAAATCGTAACCGTGCTCCGGTTACTATAATGACATTACGATTGATTCACTTTTTAGATTTGGTTGCACTTGGTTGTTCCTGTGTCTGAATTAGAGGTGTACACATGACCTGCCCAAAGTGCCAATCTGAATCGGTCTCCGTTATTCCCGCAGAAATCCGCCTTTATCGCAATAGTCCACGTACATTAAGCCATCCACCTTTGACTCCTTCCCCGGATGTCCGCATTTGCCTGGATTGTGGCTGGTCAGAGTTCTCAGTTCCCCGGTCTTGGCTTTCAGCGGGCTGGTTGCGCTCTTCGCGACAGGTGGATGAGCTGAGTGGGGCTGTGATGGTGCCATCGCTGATGCCAGTCGTTTCCACATAAATAGAGCTTCAACATTGCCTTTCTCGTTCCGTCACCTGGGAGATCGCCGGGCCCCGCAGAGGGAGACCCTCGCCGAAGCCAAGCGAGCCAGTCACCCCGAGCTTCGCACTTGATCGGCTGTTTTCCGATTCAGAATATGGAGGACGCGATCAACGGCCTTGCGGAGTCGATGACCCTGCCTAACCTGTCTGATGGCACAGTTGAAGCATGAACTAAACCAAGACATCATCCGTTCAAATCCAACCCTTGCAGCAGATAGTTCTTTATGCGACGCGCCGCACATGGATACAATGGGCTGAATGTGAACAACACTCCATCGAGAAATCCGAACAATATTGAAAAATTTGGATAACATGCAAGATCCAGCCGAGGATGCGTGCGCGCGCGCAGAGCGGACAATGCCAAGGCGAGGCGCGGTAGAGCTTGGAATCGTTTGCCCGATGGCCAATGAGGGTGATGATGCAGTGGCTTTTTGCAAAGAAGTCCTGGAACATTGTTCGGGCTTCAAGAAGGTTATTTTTTTTGCGGTTTTCGACCGCGTCACCAAGGATTCGAGCCTCGATCAAATGCGCGAACTCGAGCGGATAGAGCCGAGGTTGTGCGTAGTTTGGGCTCCCGAAAACCGGTGCGTCGTGGACGCTTATTTGCGAGGATACAAAGAGGCGCTTGAATCCGGAAGTGACTGGATTCTTGAAATAGATGCCGGATTCAGTCATCAGCCACGCGATATTCCGCAATTCTTCGATGCGATGGAAGAGGGAATGGATTGCGTGTTCGGAAGCCGGTCGCTCGGGTCCTTCAAGGATAGTTCCATGAAGCGCAGGCTTGTGAGTGGGGGTGGAACTAAGCTTGCAAACCTGCTGCTCGGGACGCGGCAAACAGATATGACCAGTGGATTTGAGCTGTTCTCACGCGAGACACTCAGCTTGGTCCTTGGCCGGGGCATTCAATCCCGAGCGCATTTTTTCCAAACCGAAATAAAAACCTATTGCCGGAACCTACGCTTCGTCGAGGTGCCCATCAACTACCGGGCTGCAAGTCCGCGGCTCAGTTCATCAGCCTTGGCGGATGCTTTCAAACAATTGTGGAGGCTGGTCCAACTGCGTCTGGAAGGACATCTATGAAAGATTCTCAGCTTGAAGGAACTGGCGCAGTTGTGGTCACCTCTATCTCCGGGCCTAATCCTGTGCTGCGGGAATTGGCAGCGCAGTGCAAGGCGCGAGGGCTTTCTTTTTATGTAATAGGCGACGTACCCAGTCCGGCGGATTTCTCGCTTGAGGGTTGTGAGTTTTACAGCCTGGACCGGCAACGTAAGACTGGTTTGAGAATTTCAGAGTTGCTTCCCACGCGGCACTACGCACGGAAGAACATAGGCTACTTACTGGCCATTCAGGCGCACGCGACGTGGCTGCTTGAGACCGACGACGACAATATGCCGTGGCTGGAGTTTTGGAATGAGAGGACGCCTGAGCAGCGTGTGCGATCGCTCTCCGCAACCGGCTGGACCAATGTGTATAGCTATTTCTCTGAGGCCAATATCTGGCCCCGTGGTCTCCCCCTGGATGCAATTCGAGCGCCGCTGCCGAACTTCGACACGCTGCCGGAGGTCGAATCGGACTGTCCAATTCAGCAAGGACTGGCGGATGGGAATCCTGATGTAGACGCGATTTACCGCCTTGTGCTGCCGCTGCCAATCTCTTTCTTCCGGGATAGGCGGGTGGCGCTCGGCGCCGGGGCCTGGAGCCCATTCAACAGTCAAAATACGGCATGGTTCCCAAAGGCATACGAGCTGCTTTTTCTGCCTTCGTACTGCACCTTCCGCATGACGGATATCTGGAGGAGTTTTGTAGCCCAGCGCATTGCGTGGGAGAACGGCTGGAGCGTCCTATATGAGAGCCCAAATGTATTTCAGGACCGGAATGAGCACAGCCTGATGCGGGACTTTGCCGACGAAGTGCCGGGCTACTTGCACAACCGCACAATCGGGGACCGATTGGAGGCGCTGAAGCTGGTCGCCGGGGCGGAGAACAACGGAGAGAATCTCATTCGGTGTTACGAGGAGCTGATTCAACTTGCCGTCGTTGATGCCAAAGAAATGGCTCTGGTGAAAGCGTGGGTCAGCGACCTGGAGGATCTGAGGTAGCGAGGGAAGAGCGCTATTGTCTCCCGCTTCAAATGGGTTCAGGAATTCCGCATCAGATGGGCATGCAAGCTACTTTTGCCGCTTTGGTTTGCCGCCATGGTGCTGGTGGAAATCATTTTTGTGATGCGCGTCTTCACGGAAATGATCTCGATTGAAGCGCTGGCGGTCGTTCTGATCGCATTCAACTGGTTCCAGTCGCCGACAGAGCCGCAAACAGTTGTGCCGGCCCCCCGTTGATCTCAACATCGATAAGGCTCGGCCGGCTACTTTCCGATGCAGAA
>Ga0182013_10008242_pt1 | contig 11281 bp, 12 predicted proteins | sample 612S2MmetaG_FD_120487 | JGI IMG/M metagenome (GOLD analysis project Ga0182013, IMG submission 120487) | Permafrost microbial communities from Stordalen Mire, Sweden - 612S2M metaG | ecosystem: Environmental > Terrestrial > Soil > Wetlands > Permafrost | place: Sweden: Stordalen | collected...
GTGCGCTTGACTGCGTCGGAAACCATTTTGCCCGAAGCCGAATCGAGGCAGATGAAGGCATCGACCTTCTTGGGGCCGGTCATCACCATGAACTCCTGGGTCTTGTCGAAGGCGATCTTGGGATCGTCTTTGATGTCGACCACCTCGACGATCTTGATGTCGGGCCGCCCGGCCAAGGCGTCTTTAATGCCCTTGAGGCGCTCTTCGGTGTTGGGCTGCCCGGCGATGGTGTAGACGACCACGTTGCCATGGCCGCCCAGCTTGGCAATGATGCGGTTTCCGGCCAGACGGCCCGCCTCAAGATTGTTGGTTCCGATGAAGTAGAGACGCCGGCTGCCGGCCGCGTCGGAATCCATGGTGATGACCGGAATGCCCGCGCTCACGGCCGCATCAATCTCCGGCTGCAGGACTGACACGTCGGCTACCGAAATCAGAATGCCGGACGGTTTGGCGGCAATGGCCTTGTGCAACGCGTCCTTTTCGGCCTGCGCATCGTAGCCGTCAGGACCATCGACCTTGGCGGTTACCTTGTATTGCGCCGCAGCCTTGTTGAAGCCCGCGGCTGCGGTCTTCCAGTAGGGCAATGCGCTGTTTGCCGAAATCAGGTAGAAGACCTCTTTGGTTGAATGCCTCTGGCCGCAACCCAACGTGAACGGAACTCCAAGCGCCAGCACGGCTAACGCAGTAAATTTCATTGTTTTCATGCCTGCCTCCGGTCCTCAAGTAAAGATGTTTCAGCCTTCGCGGGTAAATTCGCGCCCGCGCAAGACCATCCAAAAAATCCGGCTGGATCGTACTCCCAAGGTATCGGCGTTGTCCAATCCAAGCTGTATGGAGAACGTTATACCATCCGGCAACCGCCTGGTAGGTGATTCCGGGCACGTTCTTGATTCTTTGTGCGCTTGCCGCTCGAACTGCGGTATAAACAGACCAGAACCATTGCATCGTGCATCGAAGACAACCATGACCATGGAAGCCAGCTCGCCTTGGCAACTGCCGGCAGCGATTGCCGCCCCCGGCGACGCCGGCAGCAAGCTCAGCAAGCTTACCTGGCGCGAGCACCTGGAACCGTCCCATCGCTATCGCACGCCGTTTGCACGCGACGCGGCACGCATTCTGCACGCGCGCTCCTTTCGGCGGCTGGCCGGCAAGACGCAAGTGTTTGCACGGCTGCCCGCCGACTCGCCTTCCGATCACTTCCGCAGCCGCCTTACCCATACCCTGGAAGTAACGCAAATTGCGCGGACCCTTGCCGGCGCCCTGGGCCTGAATGCCGAACTGGCCGAAGCCCTGGCGCTGGCGCACGACATTGGCCATCCGCCGTTTGGGCATACGGGGGAGAAGGCGCTGGACCATTGCCTGCGGGGATACGGGCTGACCTTCGACCATAACCTGCACGCACTGCGTATTGTGACGTGGTTTGAGGAGCGATATGCCGCCTTTCGCGGGCTGAACCTGACGCTGGGCGTGCGGGAGGGGATTGTGAAGCACTCGCGGGATTACGCGGCCAGCGAGCATCCTGAACTGGCGGATTATTTCCTGGGGCAGTTTCCCCCGCTTGAGGCGCAGCTGATTGACCTGGCGGACGAGATTGCGTACCTGACGGCCGATTTGGACGATGGGCTGGGTTCGGGGATCCTGACGCTTGATCAGGTGCGCGAGGGGGTGCCGCTGTTTTGCGGCTATTACGACGCGGTGCTGAGCGAGTATCCGCGGGCCGCGGAAAAGATTGCGGTGAGCGAGACGCTGAGGCGGATTTTGAATGCGCTGGTGACGGACCTGATGCAGGAGGTGCGGAGACGCGTGGCTGCGCTGGGTGTGACTTCGCTGGAAGATGTGCGGAATGCGCCGGAGCGCCTGGCGGCGCTGAGCCTGGAGATGGAAGCGCGGCGCGCTGCGGCGAAGGAGTTCCTTTATGTAAATCTCTACAACAGCCCAGTGCTGGATGAGTCACACACACATGCGAAGGAGATTGTGGAGAGCCTGTTTGGGGCGCTGATTAGTGATCCGACGCTGCTGCCGGAAGACCACCAGGCGCAGATTCCCACGCAGGGGCTGGCGCGGACGGTGGCGGATTATATTGCGGGGATGACGGATGGATATATTGAGCAGGCCTGGCTGAGGTGCAGATAAAGGTGTCTCCGCTACTGCACCGTTCCCGCCGGCCTTAGACGCCGCAAATCCAGCGCGCACTCTACCGCATTCTGCGCGTGGAGGCGGAGGTTGTCGGAGGCAGCCCATAGCCAGAGGCGCGACGCCAGATTCGGATTGCGCGAGGACGCTGTGTCGGGGCGCATGCGGACCAGCACATCGTTCTGGCCCGTTGCCGCCAGGTTTGAGGGCGAATCCGTGTCTTCCAGCACCAGGTCAACGTGGTCCCCGCCCAGTGCCTCTTCAAGAGCCGTAATCTCCACGGGACGCTCGAGCTCAATGGCGATGGAGAAGGTGTGGCCGTGGAAGACCGGGGCATGAATGACCTGCAGTGACAGCGCGGGCCAGCGGCCGCCGGATAAGGCGTCGTAGTGGCGGCGGACGCGCGCTTCCAACTCATTCAGGCTGACCTTGGCGCTTTCTCCCAGCCCACCGAGAAGGTTGTAGGCAGCCTGCGCGTCGTAAATGGCGCGCGGCATGGTTTGAAAGCTGAGCAGGCTGACGGTCTGCTGGTGGAGCTCGTCCATGGCGGCGCGGCCAAAATCGCTGGCCGGCTCAAGCAGTGTTGCGGCGGCAAAGCGAACCGTGGCAGCCTGTTGCACGCGCTCAAGCAGAAGAGCCAGGGCAAGCGACGCCGGGTGCGCGGGAACCACCGCGGGGGTAAAAAGGTCTGCCGTGACAGCCACGGGGCCGTCCACGTCGGAACCGAGCCAGGGAGCGCGGACCAACACGCCCGGCTCGCGGTCCAACGCGCCGGTCAGGTCGAGCACCGTGGAACCGGCGCGCAAGGCCTCGCGCCAATACTTCCGGGTCAGGTCTTCGGCGCCCGCAAAAAAGGTGAAGTCGACGCGCTCGAAGGAGTCGGCTTCAATTCCCTGGACGATGGTGACTTCGTCCCCAACCTGGTCAAGCTGGCCCTTGGCTGCCTCGTCGTCAAGCAGCACAAAGTTGGCCCCCGCAAGGGGCGAGTCGGACAGCGCATCCTTCAACTCCCGGCCCAGCAGGGATGAGGCTCCGGCAATAGCGATTTTGTACACAGATGTCCTTTTCGGAGTGATTGAAGATTCGCGAGTGTATCAGCCAGGGGCCTTTTCGCGGACGGCCCCAGGAATCATGAGTGATGCAGTGGATCAGGCGAAACCGCGGCGGGGTCTTCTGCCGGAAGCGCATCGGAGCCGCGCCGCCGGCGTCGCGACCACCCATACGCCGCCCGCGCCCAGATCCCGGAAAACATGTAAGTGAGCCCGAGGGCGAAAAATGCCACGTTCGAGTAGCGGACGATGACATAAATCACGATGGAAAGAACCAACAGGATCTGGAAGGGATGACTGCGGGAGAAGTTGATCTCCTTGCCGGACCAGAAGCGCCAGGTGCTGACCATGAGGAATCCGCTGAGGCCGACCAGCAGCAGCCATAAAACCGCGACCCACCAATACAGAACGGGATATCCATAGCAAAGGTGCACGGTGGCAGCAAGAAACCCCGCCGCCGCCGGAATGGGCATCCCAACAAAGTATTTTCGTCCGGGGCGGCCGGGATTGCGCGGCTGGGCATCGTGCGAGATGTTGAAGCGCGCCAGGCGCGATACGCCGCCGATCAGGAACAGGAAGCAGATGAAGGCGCCGGCCTGGTGGAGATGCTCCAGCAGTTGCGGATCGACCGAATGCTCCAGGAAATGAAATCCCCAGATAAGCGCGAGCAGACTGGGCGCCATGCCGAAGGTGATGGCGTCGGCGAGCGAATCCAGCTCCTTGCCGAACTCGCTGGTGGTGTTGGTCATGCGGGCAATGCGGCCGTCGAGCGAGTCGAAGGGAATGGCGAAAACGATGGCCATGGCCGCCCAGTCCAAGTGGGTGGCGACGTCGCCTTTGCCGCTGATCGCATTCAGCGTTTCAGTGATGGAGAAGTAGCCCAGCGCGATGTTGCCCACGGTAAACAGCGACGGCAGCAGGTACATGCCGCGGCGCAGACGGGCCTTTGCGTTGGCTCGGGCGAGCGCTGGATCGCGGCCGCTCACTGGAGTTCTCCAAGGGCTGGTTCAGGCAAGATGCCGGGATTCAACTCTGCCTCGACGGCAGGCATTGCGAGCGCGACTTCAGCCTCGGGCAGGGCGGCAAGGACGCTTGACCCACCCTGGACCCGCTCGCCGACCTTGACCAGCAGGCGGGCTTCCGCCGGCAGCAGAACGTCGACGCGCGAACCGAACTTGATGAGCCCGACGCGCTGGCCGCGCTGGACAGAATCGCCCTGCCGGTAGTTGAAGACAATGCGGCGCGCGATAAGGCCGGCGATCTGCTTGAAGGTGACCTCAACGCCGTCCCCGCCGCGCACGGTTACCACGTTCTGCTCATTGCGATCCGCGGAGGCCGGGTTCATGGCGTTCAGGTACAGGCCTTTCTGGTAACGCACGCCGGTGAGGACGCCGCCGATGGGCGAGCGGTTCACGTGCACATCGAAGACGCTGAGAAATATGCTGATGCGCTGGCGGGGGCCGTCGGGGGTGGTGATGGCGATCGTCTCAGTCACCAGGCCGTCTCCGGGCGAAACAACCAGGCCGGGGCCGGCCGGAACCAACCGTTCCGGATCGCGGAAAAACCAGAGGAAAAAGGCCGCCAACAGCATCGGGACGACCGCCCATGCCCAACTGCCCGTTGTCCACACAACCAATGCCGCCACAATCAGCAGGCTTAAACCGTAGATGTAACCGTCACGAACCATAGTCCCCAACGATTATACGGTGATCCTGGGGATGGGGTCGCGTTTTGGGTTTTGCGGGTAGTGGGCTACTTTGAAATCAGACCCTTTAATGCGTTGATTACAGTGATCGGATCGTAGCCCTTCCAGATGGAAGCTGCCGCGAGGATGAGCAACGTTAACCCGACCCAATCAGTGAACGAAGTCATTATTTGGAGTTCCGTCTTTCCGTTTTTGTCTTTCTTGTGGATGCCGAGAGTGCCTACCCCAAAAAACGGCAGAATGGTACCGGCTGGCTTCTTCCACGAGTCCGGCGCCAAACCGACGAGCAGCCAAAAGAGAGCAGCGCCAACGATCCAAAGCAGCAAAAGTCGCAGTTTATGGTTCATGCCGCCTTTCCGCCTCCCGCTTGTAGGACTCCCAATGGGCTACGAGGTCTGAGACCTCCCAAAGCTGATCCGCAACGCCAGCAGCCATAGCCAAGCTAATTCGCAGCGTGCGGTGAATCTTGATGAAGTTGTACGCGAAGTAGTCTAGCGCAACGGCAGCGGCGTGGTTCTGGATCTTACGGCTGAGTCCATTCGACAAGCGAGTGTAGCGGCGCATATTCGTGCGCACGGTCCAATTCTGGCGTTCCGCGAAGCTGGTCCTGACGTGCTTAGGGTCGGGGTCTCCGACGATCCTTATAACCTCCGAGTTGATGATCTTGCCGGGGCTAAACCGCACATCGCACTACCGTTTTGCACGGTCGCACAGCTTGAGTGGGAGGGTCATGGACTCATGCATTCCTGAGCCGCAAACCGCTCCATACCTCACCCTGCCGACCCGTTACCGGGCACGAGGGTGGGAAGCTGAGTACCGCTGTTGTGTATACCTATGCTATGGCCGGCGATCGCCGTTCGAGCGCGTAGATCAGGTCCTTGGCGTGCAGCTTCAGCTTCTTCAGCCGCACTTCTTCCAGTTGTTCATCTTCTGAGAGGTATGGTTTCCCAATCAGTTCTTCAAGCCGCTGAGCGTAGCGATGGTGTTCGGCATGCAGGCGATCAATCTCTTCGCTCAGCGTCGGATCGAGTACTTCGTCCATCAAGCACCTCCGGTAGTCCTGATCAGATAATTGTTACAGAACACTTACGTATACCCCCGCGACCCCGCAACTCGCAAGATGCAAAGCGCTCGAATTCGCATGAAAGTCATTAGAAGCTGTGGATTTCTGCTCGGAATTCATCCAGGCAGACCATGGAGCGCATTCGTCTAAAACGCCAACTCATTCCTATTCAATCACTTGGCTTCTGTTTCGAGCAGCCCGAGCCGCAGCAGCAGTGCGTCTTCCACGGGATCGGCGTAGTAGCGCGGCCTGCGCCCGACCTCTTCGAATCCGAGAGCGGCATAGAAGGCCAGCGCGGGGGCGTTCGAGGACCGTACCTCCAGATGGACGCTGGTTGCGGCCGCCGCGCTCAACTCGACGGCCAGCGCGGCAAAGAGGCGCCGGCCCACCCCGCGGCGCTGGCCGCCGGCGGCTACTGCAATGGTTTCGAGCTCCGATTCGGGGGGAAGAAGCATGGCCACAGCGAAACCCAGCAGGAACTCCGAGGAGAGATCTTCCGCCACCAGCGCGATACGCGCCGGGGTTGCTTCGCCGTCGATGGCGGTGAGGTAAGAAGTTCGCTGCCACTGCGGCGCGCTGTTGAGGCCGGCGGCGAGCGCGATAACGCGGTCGATGTCGGCTGCCGTCATGCGGCGAATCTGCAACGCGGGACTGCTCATGCGCCCTTGGACGCCGCGGCGGCATCACGAAAGATTTCGGCATCGGGACGGCGCAGGTAATAGCCGTCGAGCAGCGCCAGGTCCACGGCGGCGCCGGCGACCAGCCGCGCCTCACCCATGCGCAGGGCATCTTTGGCCAGCGGCGCGGCCACATGCACCAACTGCGTTGCCGGCCACGCCGCGGAGAGCCGCGCAGCCGCTGCATCGTCACAAACGGCAACCCGCAGGGGAGCGGGATCAAGGGCGGCCAGCTCGCGCGCCCCGGCCAGCAGTTCGCGCGCCGCCGCACCGATGCGTTCCACACGGAGGAAGACTTCATCGCGATGGGCGTCGAGAGCCGCTGTGGGCACGGACGCCTTGCGCGACAAAACATCGAGCCGGGAGACGGCGACGACGGGAATCTCCGCGCCGCCGACACCCGCTTCCGCAAACCCTTTGACAGCGGCCAGACCAATGCGGACGCCGGTAAAGCTGCCGGGGCCGTTGACCACCACAATGCCGCCGACATCTCTCAGTCCAACGCGGGCTTCGGTGAGCAGACCTTGCACGGTGGCCACCAGGGTTTCGGAGTAGCTGCGGCCCTCGATCTCAACCTGGCCCAACACTTCCAGATCGCGCCCAGCCAGGCGGCCCAGCGCGACCGACCCGGTGGGCCCGCAGGTGTCGATGGCCAGGAGGAGCCTGCCGAAGAGGGAGGGCGCTGCTGGATTGTGGCTTGCCATAATCACTCAGCATGACACAGGCGTAGCTACCCCGCCAGCAGCGAGCCCATTGCGGGGGGCCGGTGGATGGATTGGTTGGGGGCTGATGAAGCCGGATAAGACACAGCTCGAGCTTTCCCACCCTTGCGACCCAATGCGCGTCGCAAGGATGGGGCACCCAAAGTATCATTTCTGGTCGGAGTCCGCCTGAACGGGATTGTTCTGGGCGGGCTACTGCTCTTTAGTGGTGACCGCCGCCGCCACCATGGCCGCCGCCAGCGTGTCCACCGCCACCGCGGTATCCGGGAAGGGCGTGTTCGCCGCCGCCTTCGTGTTGCGCCTTGCCCACATTGCCTTTGCCGTCGCGGGCTTCATTTCCCTGGAAATGGTTGAAGCGCTCCGAACCGCGCCCAGGAAGCGGGCCGCGGTAGCCGTTCCGGGGATCGTAGCGGTTGTCGACGTGGCCGTAAAAACCGCCGTGACCGTGGAACCAGGGGCCCGCGCCGAGGAAGACGCCGCCCACAAACCAGTCGGGGCCGTAGTAGCCATAGGGAGAGCAGTCATACGGCGCGTAGTCGAAATATCCGTAAGGGCACACTGGTGCAACGCCGATGTCGACGCCAATCTGAGCCGGGACCTTTGACGAACCGCTCAGCAGGGCAACGGCAAGAACTGGAAGTGCAAGGAACTTACTCGATAACATATTTTCTCCTTTGTTTCTGTTTGAGCCTTAAAAGGTGCAGGTGGTTGTCCCCGGCGGTGGGACTTTTTGCGAAATCTTCATGAAAGATGGTGGGCGGAGGACCAATGGAATCAGTGGGCGGGACGAGCCCGGCTGGCTGAAACGCTGGCTCTTGAGGGCGCCCTGAGGTTGCGCCTGCGGTGTCGTGGGTGCTCGGCCCCCGTATCCATTACTCTGTTAAGAGCAACACACGCGCAAGCCGGCTCTGTCGGGTCCAAATCGCGCAGAGGCCCATGCCCGCCCGAGGGCAATACCGCAACCGCACAGGAGAAGACCAGCCCTTTGGCCGCCGCGGCGACACTCTCGTTCCACGACACCTGGAAGCCACGCGCGAACCCCTGGGTGATTGCCATTACGGTGACGCTGGCCACCTTCATGGAGGCGCTGGACAGCTCCATTGCCAATGTCGCCATGGGGCATATTGGCGGATCGCTCTCCGCCAGCCGCGATGAAGCGACCTGGGTGCTGACCAGTTACCTGGTCGCGAATGCCGTGGTGTTGCCGCTGAGCGGATGGATCGCCAACCGCATTGGACGCAAGCGCTTTTACATGACCTGCGTGTTCCTGTTCACTACCGCTTCTCTGCTGTGCGGCCTGGCGCCGACGCTGGGGCTGCTGGTGTTTTTCCGCGTTCTGCAAGGGGCAGCCGGAGGCGGGCTGCAGCCGAGCGAGCAATCGATTCTGGCGGACACGTTTCCGCCGGCAAAGCGAAGTATGGCGTTTGCGGTGTATGGCATGGCCGTGGTGCTGGCGCCGGTGCTGGGGCCAACGGTTGGCGGCTGGATTGTGGACAACTACAGTTGGCGCTGGATCTTCTTCATCAACATTCCGGTGGGCATGCTGTCGCTTTACCTGACCAACCGGCTGGTGGAAGATCCGCCGTACCTGGCCAAGATTCGCAAGCGCAAAGAGAGCATCGACTACTGGGGCCTCGGCCTGCTGGTGGTGACCATTGGCGCGCTGCAAACCATGCTCGACAAGGGCCAGGAAGACGACTGGTTCAGCTCGCGGTTCATCTCCACCTGCTTCGTGGTTTCTGCTATCGGGCTGGTGGTGTTTGTATGGCGGCAACTACATGTGGAGCACCCGATTCTTGACCTGCGATTACTGCTTCGGCGCAACGTGGGGACAACCATGTTTGTGATGTTCATGGTGGGCGTTTCGCTTTACTCCTCCACTGTGCTGATACCGCAGTTTCTGCAGGAGATTATGGGCTACAGCGCGGAGCAGGCGGGGATGGCTGTGTCTTCCGGCGGGCTGGCGCTGATGTTCTTGTTCCCGGTGGCCGGCGCACTTGCGCCCAAATTCGATCCGCGCAAACTGGTGGCCATGGGGTTCATCATTACCACGTACGGCCTTTACCGCATGACGGGGTTGAATCTCAACGTGCCGTTCAGCCTGGCTGTGAGCTGGCGCGTGGTCATCGCGCTGGGACTGCCGTTCCTGTTTATTCCCATCAATACGCTTTGCTACGCGGGCATCCCGCAGGAGAAGTACAACGAGGTGAGCGGCTTCTCCGCGCTGATGCGCAATTTGGGCGGCAGCGTGGGCATCAGCTTTGTCACCACGCTGCTGGCGCGACTGACGCAAAAGCACTTGTCCATGCTGGGCGCGCACACCGTGGCGGGTAATGGGCCGTTCGAAATGATGCGGAACGGGCTGGCTGGTGCGTGGGTGCAGCGGGGCGACGCCATGGCCGACGCCATGCAGCACGCGGGCGCGCAGATTTACGGCATGGCACAGATTCAGGCGCGACTGCTGGCGTATGTGGACGTCTGCTGGGTAATGGTGGCGCTGACGGCAATCCTGATTCCGATGCCGTTTTTGATGAAGCGGCCGGCAAAGGCTGTGGCTGCGCCGATGGGGCATTGAGGGGGGCGAGCTACTTCGCCTTGAGCGCCTGCGCAAGCATCAGCGCGATCTCTTGCTGCTGAGCCTTTGCCTTGGGCGATCCTGTACCACCTCGGCCAGTATTGTGGATTGCAAGAACCATGGGCGTAGAACCGCTCTTGTTTTTCAGCGTGGGATCGGCGCCGTGCGCGAGCAGCGTTTTCACCGCCTCCGCACAACGCGTCCGGATAGCTTTGTGAAGCGGGGACACTCCGCTTTGGTCCAAGGAATTTGGGTCCGCACCCGCTTCAATAAGAAGGATGATCGTGGCCGTTTGCGCTGACGGATTCCACCTCGGTGAACATGGATTGCCTATGGAAGCAGCGTGCAAGGCCTCCTGTCCGCGGCGGTTCCTTGCATGGACATTCGCGCCTGCAGCCAGAAGCATCCCTGCGATCTCCGATTGATACGCTGCCGCGGCAATGTGCAACGCGGTATCGCCCGCGTAGACACATCGTTTGATCGGATCGAGGAAGAACTCGTTTGGCTCTTGACGAGTCGCTCCGGCTTGAATGCTGGCCTGCGCCAAACGCGACGAGCAGCTAAGCTGCCCGGAAACAGCGGTAGCATCTCCTGCAATGATGAGCTCAAACAACTTTCGGAGCGACGAATCCGAATTGTCCATTTCTACACCGCCATTTCAAATGGATGGACCTCTAAACCGCCGCCAGCGCCTGTTCCAAATCCGCGATCAGGTCTTCCTTGTCCTCGATCCCTACCGACAGCCGCACCAGTCCCTGCGTGATGCCTAGGCGTTCGCGATCCTCTTCGCTCAAGGCTGCGTGCGTCGTCGTGGCCGAGTGCGAAGCGAGCGACTCAACGCCGCCGAGCGATTCCGCGCTGAGAAATACCTTGATCGCTGCGAGAAACTTCCCCGCTGCCTCACGCGAGCCGAGGTCGAAGCTGAGCATGGAGCCAAAGCCCTTCTGCTGCTTGACGGCCAGCTCGTGCTGCGGATGGGACTTCAATCCGGGATAAGCGAGGCGCGTTACCTTGGCCTGCGTGGAGAGGAACTCCGCGACGGCGCGGCCGTTCTCCTCGTGCTGCTTCATGCGCAGGGGCAGCGTCTTAATGCCGCGCAGCACCAGGAAGCACTCAAAGGGCGACAGGATGCCGCCTGCCGCTTTCTGCACCAGCAGGAAGCGCTCCTTGTGCTCCGGCTTGGTGCCGATGAGCGCACCGCCAAGTCCATCCGAATGGCCGTTGTGAAACTTGGTCGTTGAGTGCATCACGATATCCGCGCCCAACGCAATGGGGCTTTGCAGCGCGGGCGACATGAAGGTGTTGTCCACGCTAACTTCAACGCCGTGCGCGTGCGCAATTGCGCTGACTCCTGCGA
>Ga0182013_10008244_pt1 | contig 11280 bp, 9 predicted proteins | sample 612S2MmetaG_FD_120487 | JGI IMG/M metagenome (GOLD analysis project Ga0182013, IMG submission 120487) | Permafrost microbial communities from Stordalen Mire, Sweden - 612S2M metaG | ecosystem: Environmental > Terrestrial > Soil > Wetlands > Permafrost | place: Sweden: Stordalen | collected...
CGGCGCGCGAATTAGCCTAGTTCCTTGAGTCGACGCAGAACGATCATTCGTGACATGTAGCCCGTGAGAACGGCGACCGTCACGGACAAGACGAGAATTACGATAAAGCCGCGCGCGTCCAGCGTCATGCCGCCGAACATGGCTTCGATCTGGTCTCCGCCGGGCGTCGCGGTCCACTGCCGGGCCAGAAAGCCCGCTATAGCGAAAAACGCCGCCGCCGCACCGCCTCCGAGAAGGCCGCCGCGCAGCCCGAGTTCAAGAAACCGGCGCTGGAACTCTCGCGCGATAAACTCGTCCGCCGCGCCGACGATATGCAGCACCTCAACGATCTCGCGGTTCGTCGCCACCGCCGCGCGGGTGGCCGAGGCAACAGCCACGGCCATCGCCGCGACGATCAGGGCGAATATTAGCGCCGCAATCGCGACAACCGTGCCGGCCATCGCGTTGAGGCGCTCCACCCAAAGACGGTGATCGTCGAGCGTCGCGAAAGGCGCGGAGGCGGCGAGATCGTCCTTGAGCTTCGCAAGATCGACATTTTTGCCAGTCTCAAGCTTGACCACGATCATGCGCGGCGTCGGCAACTCCGTAAGGTCGAGTCCTTGTCCTAGCCAGGGAGCGAGCAGCGCCTCCGATTCCGCTTTTGTATAGATGCGAACCTCGCGAACGCCGGGCGCCGCCTCGACGATCTTCGCGGCGGCGCGCACGTCGGCGTCGATGTCGCGGCCGGGCGCCGAGCGCACCTGCACGCTCGCCTCGCGCGCCACGTCCTTGCGCCAGTCCATGCTGGCGTCGGCGACGAGTAGAGCCGCGCCCGCCGCAAGCGCCGCAAGAAAGGTCATGATGGCGATAACGATGACCACGGAACGCCCGGCGATCGAGTCCGTTGGAGCCAGTGGCTGCTCGCGTGGCGGGGCGTCGTCGCCGGAAGACTCCAGCGGCTCCAGATTCGTCCATGAAAAAGCCTTGCGTAGCGGAACTCGCGTCATGAGTTGGTCACTCGAATACATGCAGGCGTCCGTCCGCGAGGACGAGACGGCGGGCGTTGTCGAATTGATCCATCAGATTTAGATCATGGGTGGCGATCACCACCGATGTGCCGGACTTGTGCAATTCCACGAAGAGGCGGAGGAGGCGGCGCGCCAGAGTTGGATCCACGTTGCCGGTCGGCTCGTCGGCGAGCAGCAATTCGGGGCGGGCGATAAGCGCCCTCGCTATGGCGGCTCGCTGCTTTTCACCGCCCGAGAGCACGCTGGGCAGGCTGTATTTGCGTTCGAACAGCCCCACCCATCGCAGGAGCTCGAACACTTCCGCTCGATAGGTCGCTTCTTCGCGTCCAAGAACGCGCAGCGGCAGCGCGACGTTTTCGTAGAGCGTCAAGTGATCCAGCAGGCGGAAGTCCTGAAACACGACCCCGATGCGTCGCCGGATCGCGGTGATCTCATCCTTGTCGAGCGAGTCCGCGTCATTTCCGAAAAGGGTTATTCTGCCTCGCGTCGGCTTTAAGGACAGCAAAAACAGCTTCAGCAGGCTCGTCTTCCCCGCGCCGGAGGGGCCGGTGAGAAACTGAAAGGAGTTCGGCTCTATGGAGAAGGTCAAGTCGCGGAGCGTTTCGGGCCCAGGTCCAACCCCATAGCGCAGGCCGACATTCTCGAAGCTCAACACCTTGGAACTCCCTCGCGTCATTAAGGCGGGACGCCGTCATCGGCCCGTTGGTCGGCTTTCAAAGGGAATCACCGGCCGCCGTAGTTGCGGAGCTTAAAACATTGTTGACGCCCGGAGGAAACCGAAGCATGTCGCATCGCCTGCCTGACGAGGGATAAATCTCCCAAGTATCTGTTATTTAGAGATTCATGCGGGCAAATGTGATCGTCCCGATTCTGCTTTCGGGGCGGCGTCGGTCACGCTTCGTTAACCATGATGATGGTTAATGCTTTGTCTCTTTCTCGTTCCCCGAGCACCAACCGCCCATGCGCGCTGAATCGGATGACCACTTCTTCGACGAGGCCGGCGGCTCTGCTCCTATATCAGCGGAGGCCACGAGCGAGCTCGTCCGCCCGCCTTCCTACGACGAGCTTTGGCGCGATCCTCGTCGTGTCGCCAAGAGACCTCAGGCGACGCAAAGACACACCAGCCGGACGTCGTTCATCGTCACGGCTATCGCGACGCTCATCGGCGTCATGGCTCTGATTGGCTTGCGTGAAAAGGTCGTCAGCATCTCGCCGCCGGCCGCGGCGATCTACGCCGCTTTCGGTTTGCCGGTTAATCTGGCGGGCCTGGAGTTGCGGGGCGTGCATTCGCGCATCGTGATGGAGGGCGAGCGCAAGGTGCTCGCCATCGAAGGCGAGATCGTCAATCTTCGCCGTGAGGCCAATCAAGTTCCGCCCGTCGCATTGACCGTGCGCGCGGAGAACGGACTGGGGAAATACGCCTGGACGACACGCGCTCCCAAGTCTCGCCTTGAGCCGGGCGAGACTATGGCCTTCCGGGCCCGCCTAGCTTCGCCTCCTGAGGGCGGCGCGGATGTTCTCGTCCGCTTCGCCGGCGTGGAAGAGACCATGCGGTCAAAGGCCGCCCCCTCCCTGTCGCGATAGTCCGCTCCCCCTCAGACGCCAATCCGGGCGCAGCCTGACGACAAGCTTGCACGAGGCTGAAGGCGAAGCGCTTGGCGCCCAGCTTTGCATCAAAATCCTGTCGCTTTCACATCCGCCAAATGGAATGGTTGACGCAGTCGGATTGCCATATCCGATCGCGTCAGGGCCGCCAAGAAACGCTGCCGCGCGGGATCAGCGGAAACAAATGACTTTGCCCGAGCCCAAGAAAGAAGTGGTTGCTTTCTCGAAACGCCATTCACCACTCGGCCTGGCTGCGATTGCTCGAATGGCTTTCGAGAGGCAGGATCTTGCCCCCTTGAAGGCGGGCCTTGTCGCGCGACTGTGCAATGACGCAGATGACGCTCACTCCTGGTATGATCTCTCGATCATCGAACATATGGGCGGCGATCGCGAGACGGGACTGGCCTTGCAGGCGCTGGCCCTGCGGCGTCAACGATGCTTCCGATCGCCTCCCGCGAATGACGCCAGGCCTCTACGGTTGCTCGCACTGTCGGCTCCTGGCGATTTCATGGCCAACACGCCGCTGGAGTTTCTGGTCGAGAGAAGCGGCGTGGAGCTCCAGACGTTCTACATCATGCCCGACGAGGACTTTCCCAGCGAAATCCCCGACCATGACGTCGCCTTTGTCGCTGTCGCGGAGATGGACGCCAACCGCGCCATCTTGCAGAAGATCGCGTGGGCGACGTCCTTCTGGGCGCATCCGTTAATCAATCGGCCCCATTATATCGCGCGCTTGACCCGTGACGGCGTATGGAGGCTGCTCCATGACGTGGCAGGAGTTGTTTTCCCGGTTAATCTTCGGATCAAGCGAGACCGGCTGTCAGACATAGCGTGCGGCGCCGCGCCGCTTCCCCAGATGCTGCGACGTGGCGGGTTTCCGATCATCGCGCGACCCGCAGGCTCTCATGCGGGCGAAGGGTTGGCCAGGATTGACGATCGCGCCGCGCTGGCAAATTTCCTGCGCGGGCAACGAGCTTCCGACTTTTATATCGCCGCGTTTGTCGACTACCGAAGCGAAGATGGGCTATTCCGCAAATGCCGCATCGCGTTGATCGACGCCGTTCCCTACGCCGTGCATATGGCGATTTCGAAAAATTGGATGGTTCACTATCTCAACGCCGACATGATCGACAATGAAGGGAATCGAGCTGAGGAAGCGCGCTTCATGGAAGAATTCCAGGAAAATTTCGCGGCTCGTCACGCGGGCGCTCTCAAGGAAATTTCCTGGCGGTCCGGGCTGGATTACATGCTTCTCGATTGCGCTGAAACGCGTCAGGGAGAACTACTGATTTTCGAAACCGGCACGGCGATGATCGTGCATTCGCTCGATTCCGCCGGGGTCTTTTCCTATAAGCGTCCGCACATGCAAACGATCTTCGACGCCTTCGAGCGCTTGCTGCAGAGCAGGGCGCAACGAGGGGATTGAGCATTCGCGTTCAAAGTTCAAGCAGCCAACCGCTTGCGTCAGTGTTGCGGTTTTTCCGCGAGCCTGTCCCACTTGTCGAAAACGAGGTCCATGTCCTGCTCTATCGGGCGCAATGCGCCTTGCAATGAATTCCGCTCACCTATCCGCGCGGCGATCGCAGTGACAATTGGCATGCTCAGACATATGCGCAGCGCGGAACCGCCTGCGCTGGCGACCGGTTGTCCAACGTGACAGACACGCGACGAAGTCTCAGTTCCTCGCAGCGCCCTAAATATTTGATGCGTGCGCTCCAGCTCTCCGTCGCTCGTGACGATGGGGAAAATAGTGCGTATTCTCTTGCCGCCATCCAACTCGGGAGCATCGAGAAAGCGCAAATGTGATCGCGACCGCACTCGCGATTCCACGAGCGTCGTGAAGGCCGATGCGATGTCCTGGCGTCGAGAGGCGTCGACCTTGAGGTAAGCCTCAAGCTCGGAAAGCGCCGCCTCCCAGCGCAATCCCAAACCGATGTTGACCGGCGCGAAGCGCTCCGCGAGCAAGGCCGGGCGTAAGGAGAGCGGCCAGTCGAAGCGAGCGGAATAACAGGCCAGTCCGGGAGGGACACGCATGCCGGAAAGAGCCGCGAGGCGCGCGGGGGGAACCAGCAAGGCGCCGCAGAATGGCGGCCCAGCGACGAATTTCGAACCGGTGATCATCACCAGAAAGCCGGCCCCGAGATCGGCTCTTATGTCCGCGATCGAGCAGCGCAACTGGCATGCGTCCACGACGACGATGACACGGTCCGACGCCGCGCATGCGATGGCTCTTGCAAGTTCGCGGCTTGGTCCCCCTTGCCCGGTCTTGGACGTGTCCAGCACATGGAGCACGACATCGCGTCCAGCGGCGAGAGCCTCGTCCACGCATGCTAAGGCGTCAGCGTCGATTTCAGTTGGCGTCCGCATGGCGCCGTCGCCGTTACGAATTTCGAGCGCGAGTGTTTCTGTAGGCGCGCCTTCCCAGCCTTCGAGTCTCTCGCCCTTTTTGACAACGCCTTGGACCGCCGCTAACTCGTCGAAATGCTTTCCGGCCGCGGCGGCCATTACCCCGGAGCCGGTTTCATTTGGCGCGACGACAATATTGGTTATGGGGCGCCGCAGAATCGATCTTGCAAGGGTCAGCGCGAGAATTTCTGATTCTGTCCCAGAAGCTGAGAGAATTGCCTGTGTTCCCCGGACGCCCACGCAGGCGACGATCCGATCGCGCAAGCTGTCGCACCAGGCTGAGGCGCCGGATTGATGTATATTCGAGTCGCCCATCCATTTGTCGAACGCGAATCTGGCGGCGGCGTAGCCGCGACGCGAGATCGCCGTAGCCGTTGATGACGAAAACCAGATTTCGCCATTTGTTGGCGAAACTGGAGTTCCATAGCGATTGCGGCCGGTGAATGGATCAAGACGGATGCGGCTGTCGCCGCCGCTTGCTAGAAACATTTCGAACTGCGCTCGTGATGGGATCGCGAATTGTTCTGGAGCAGTCGTGGAATGCATGATTCCCTTTGCCGCAACTTTGGCGATTGAGCGGCCAATATCCGGATTATCTATCTTGGAAAGTAGAGAGGCTCCGCCTTACGCCTGGCTTGCGTCCACATGCGTCGGCGTCGCCAGATTCCCTCGCCGCCTGAGCAAGCCATGCTGCAAACAGAATGAACCCGGCGGATGGGCGACATCCGCCGGGCTTTGAACTTTCCCGTCCATGCCTGGACGTTCAGCGCCGACTATCGATCGAAGTTGAACATGTCCAACATGTCGCCAATCGCCGGCGAGTTGACGGGGATATATGGATTCCCCTCCGTAAGCGGATTGGGCAGATTATCCCTGCTTCGGTTGCTAATCGGACCAAGGCCCCAGTTGGCTTCGACAAACTTCGCCACCGAAACGTGATCCGTGTAGCTGTGCGAAATATGGCCGCCCGTGCTGTATTTGGACACGACGATCATGGGAACGCGGGTGCCGTCGCCGAAGAAGTCCAGCGGTTGGACATAGCCCGAGTCCCAATAGCCGCCGCCTTCGTCAAAGGTGATGAAAATCGCGGTGTCGGACCACAGTTTTGGATTGGCCCTTACGGAGTCGACAATCTTCTTCACGAAGCCTTCGAACAGGATGAGCTTGGATGACGACGGGTGTCCATCCACCAGTCCGCTCGGCTTCACATAGGATACCGCCGGCAGTTCGCCGTTTTGGATGCCGGCATACAAATCAGCGGTGTCTTTCAGGTGAGCCGCGCGTTGGGCGGGATTGGTCATGATCGAGGTGGAATACTGCGCCCAGTTGCAGATATTGCAATATGCGTCGGCGGCGTTCGTTTGGTATTTGTCCGTGAGATAGAGATTCCACTGGTCGCCATAATAGGCCCAGGAGACCCTTTTCTCGTTCATCAGATCGCCGATATGGCGCACGCTGGTGGGGGGAATGGTGAACACGTAATTGGCCGGGTTCGTGTCGGTATAGGCGTTCGAGCCGTCGCCGAAGTAGCCGGGATTGTAGTTGTTGAGCAGATAATAACGCCCATTCTGGCAGCGCGAGGCGACCGGATTGGGAAGCGCGTTCAGATAGTTCAATATAGCTGAAACACCAGGCTGGCCCGGGTCTGAGCAATCGACGTAAGAACCGCCGCCATAGCTCGCGCCGGGCGCGCCGCCGCCGCCATAGCCGTCCTCAATGTAGTAATTGTTCGTGCCGGGCTGCGGATTTGGATTTTCAATTTCATTCAGCGCGTTCGCATTGCCGGGATTATTCGGCGGAACTTCCGCGTTGCCTTTTCCATCGCTGAACCAGATCGCGTCGGCGTAGCCAAGCATCACGTGGTTGGCGCCGGTGCCGCCATTCGCCGCCTGATGGTAGTTGTCACTCATGGTATAGCTGTCCGCGAGTTCTTTCAGATAGGGCGCGTCGCCTTGCTGAACGTTGAAAAAGCCCATCGAGGTCGAGCCTTCGCCGGTCGTTGTATTGGTGAAGGGCGAAGGCTGCGGCGCGCCATTGGAGCCCGCGCCCACCGAGACTTCCACCCAGGGGAACAGGTCGGAAGCGCAGCCCCAACCGTTGGCGCGATCGGCGGCTGCGGCGTCGCAGTCGAGCTGCTGCCACATCTGGAAGAAGCGATGGACTGGGCTCGCCGCATAGGCGTCGTAGGGGTAAGTCTTCGGGTTCGTGAGCTGATAGGGTCCGGGCTTCAGATTGCTGGCGTCTCGCTTGTCGTATGCGATGCGCGCGTCTGGAACCTTGCTGGCCTGGCCGGTGCCGCCAGTCAGAAGGTACTGGTAGTAGTCGGCGGCAAGACCGTTTTCGAGGCCTTCCGCAATTTGCAGATTGGCCGTGCTGACGCATGACGTGCCAGTTGCAATGCCCACGGCCTGACAAACATAAGGCGTCGCCGGTCCGCCTGTCAGCGCTGGAGGCAGTTTCGAATAGGCCTCCTTGAATGGGCTGAGCTGATAGGAGCTGGTGTCGAGGCCCTGGTATTGCAGCGCTGCGCCGTAGTTCGGTCCAGGAGTCCCGTCATCGTTGACGATGCGCTTCGACAGCAGGTTGAGAACTCTGTCTGAGGAGTTCACCGGCTTGTAGGTGGCGAACACATGATCGAAGCTTCGGTTCTCGCCGATGATCACGATCACGTGTTTGATCGGCGTACGGGTCGGCGCAACGTTATGTTCGGCGGCCAAGGCAACGGCCGCGTTATTGCAAAGAATCGCGCCAAGTGCGGCGATTGAGGAGAATTTATGTAATTGCTTTTTGAAGTTGGCTGCTCTTGTAACCATGGAATCCCCCAAGCTTTACGGAGGAGTTACCTCCGCATTGATGTCGGAACGCTGCAGCGGGAGGACCATGGCGCGATCCGATGATCGTTCGATGACGCTTTGACAACTTGCTGGCGATTACTGCTGCAAGGGCGCCTGTCAGCGAGGTTATCCCCATACCTGGCCTCGGAAAAAATTGGGGCGTGAAGACAATTTATTTGAGGAGAAAAAACAAAGGTAAATTAAAGCCTTGCAGGCCTCGCGCCCCGACGCCCCTCTGGTCTGGCGCGACTATTAAATTTGTTTCAATGTTTTACGCGGAACGTGAACCTCTATGTACACTAATTTTGAGTGCGAACAGCGCTTACGCCGGGTAAAGACTTCCATGGTCGAAATGATTAAGATGAAAAATCCCGAGCCCGCGACGCACACGAGCTCGGCTGTGCGGGTCAATCTCCGGGGAAGATATATGTCCGCGTCGCTCGGCGAACATCCCTGCGAAGTCGTCGAAATGTCGACTGAGGAAATGTTTCTGGCCACCGACGCGGAGCCCAGGATCGGCGAGAAAGTCGTGGTCTACGTTACCGAGCTTGGAAGGTTCGAGGGCGAAGTCGTGCGAAAGACGCCGACGGGTTTTGCGATAGGGATGGCGCTTCCAAAGCTCAAGCATCAGAAGCTCGCCGAGCAACTGGTCTGGTACGGCAACCGTGACAGTCTGAATTTGCCTGAAAATCGAAGCATCGACCGTGTCGCTCCATTGATGCAGAGGGCCGTCCTGTCCTTGTCCAATGGCAAGGAGCGGATCGTGAAGATCAACGACATTTCGCTCACCGGCGCCAGCATTGAGACCAATGTCATACTGGTCCAGGGCGGCAGGGTTGTCGTCGGCAAGACGCCGATGGTCGTGGCCCGCGTGTTTGAAGGCGGCTTTTTTGGGGAGTTCCTTACGCCATTGACGCCCGACGAGCTCAACGAATTCACGAAGTTGTGAGCCAGCTTTTCAACAGGCCATACCGTTTCTGCTTCCTGCTTCCGGAAAGTCCGGATTGCTGCGTATCTTCAGAGGGCTAGCTGGCGCCATGCCGAATGCGCTTGATCGGCCTCAGCGCCTCGTCCCTCTGTTTGGCGATCTGTTTGCGCGCTTCGACGGCGTTTTGATCCGCGCCGTCCGCTGAACGAATTCCATATTCCAGAAGTAGCTGGAGGACATGATCGCCACTGCGCAACGCGACCGTCATCGGCTCCACGCTGGCTACCTGCCATCCATCGAAAGTATCGCCGACATCCAGCCATTTGCCTTCGGCGAGCGCAGTGCTGATCATGAAGATGCGAGTCCGGGAGCGTCCGAGCTTGATGATCGCCTTCACGGCCAACCCCGGGGGCAAGGTATGCCCGTCCATATTTGACAGAGATTCCTTGCCGGCTTTCGCCACGAAAGGCCGACGCGTTTTCATGAACGGGGGACGCGTCAGCGTTTCGAAGTCGCTGAACTGCGCTTTAATTTCAGGCGCCGGAGTCGCGGCAAGCGACGGCGGGCGCCATACGCCACTGACTTCAATGGACGCTGCCGTTGGTTCAGAAAATGCGAAAATGAGTAACGCGCCCGCTGCGGCGTCGAAGGCGACGAGGCCGAAGATGGCGAGGAGATCCAGCCGGGATCGCGAGGTCATCCAAGGGGGGCGGCTCATGCGTCTCGTGGAATGGTTTGAGGCCGCAGCCTGCGTTGCGTCATTTCAAGCGCCATAATCACAGGATTTTTTGACATTGGGACGACGCGAGGCCGAGGCCTGTTTCCTCGGCTCGTCAAATGGCCTAAGCAAAGCCTCATGAATTTATTGCCCGCTTCCATGTCCGACGCCCCGCCGCTTGTCCTCTTCAACGCCCGCCTTGTCGACCCGGCCGCCGGGACGGAGACGCGGGGCGGCCTGCTCATTCGCGGGGGGCGCATCGCCGATCTTGGCGCGCAAGTCACCGCCGCCAACGCGCCCAACCGCGCCCGCGTCATGGATTGCCGGGGGGATGTCGTCAGTCCGGGGCTGATTGACATGCAGGCCTTTGTCGGCGAGCCGGGCGCCGAGCATCGCGAGACCATCGCCACCGCGACGCTCGCGGCGGCGGCTGGCGGCGTCACCACCATTCTCGCCACGCCCGCGACCTCGCCCGCCGTCGACGATCCGGCGGTGGTGGATTTCGTCCTGCGACGCGCGCGCGACACGGGCAGGGTGCGGGTGCTGCCGATGGCCGCGCTGACCAAAGGCTGCGAGGGACGAGAGATCGCCGAGCTGGGTCTGCTTGGGCAGGCGGGCGCGGTGGCTTTCACGGACGGCGCCCATTCCGTGAAAAGCGCGCTGGTGATGCGCCGCGCGCTCACCTACGCTCGGGATTTTGGCGCCCTTGTCGTGCATTTTCCACAGGACCGCGAACTTGCCGGCGAAGGCGTGATGAACGAGGGCGAGATGGCGTTGCGGCTCGGCCTTGCGGGCGTGCCCGCCGAGGCCGAAACCATCGTGCTGGATCGCGACCTGCGCCTCGTGGCGCTCACCGGCGCCCGCTATCACGCGAGCATTGTCGCGGCGCCACTGTCGCTTGAGGCGCTGAGGGCCGCCAAGGCGGCGGGCCTCCCCGTCACCTGCGGAACCTCGATCAACCACCTCACGCTCAACGAAAACGACATCGGCGACTATCGCAGCTTTTTGAAGTTGCGCCCGCCGCTGCGGCGCGAGCCCGACCGGCTTCTTTTGGCGCAGGCGCTGGCCGAGGGGCTGATCGACGTGATCGTCTCCGACCATGATCCGCAGGACGTCGAGACCAAGCGCCTTCCTTTCGCAGCCTCGGAATTTGGCGCCATAGGGCTGGAGACCATGCTGGCGGCCGGGTTGCGGCTCGTGCATTCGGGCGACGTGCCGCTGACGCGGCTGCTCGCGGCGATGTCCACCAAGCCTGCCGAGATTTTGGGGCTGGAGCAGGGACGGCTGGAGATCGGCGCACCCGCCGACATCATCCGCTTCGATCCCGACGAGCCCTTTGTCGTCGATCCCACAAAACTGCACTCGCGCTGCCGCAACACGCCCTTCGACGAGGCGCTTTTGCAGGGCGTTGTGAAGCTGACCGTGGTTGGCGGCGAGGTGGTGTGGGAGGGGTGACCAGAGGCCGGCGCCCCGGCCTCAATGTCAAGATGGACAGGCATTCTCCCGGCCCCCCTTGAACTCTCCGCGCATTCCGCCTAAACCCTCGCCGCGCGCGGCCATGTGGCCCCGGCGAGCTAATTTTTGGGATTGGACCTGCGACGATGGCCAAGGAAAAGTTCTCACGCAACAAGCCGCATTGCAACATCGGGACGATTGGTCACGTCGACCATGGCAAGACGTCCCTGACGGCTGCGATCACGAAGGTTCTGGCCGAGTCGGGCGGAGCGACGTTCACGGCCTATGACCAGATCGACAAGGCTCCCGAGGAGCGCGCGCGCGGCA
>Ga0182013_10008245_pt1 | contig 11280 bp, 9 predicted proteins | sample 612S2MmetaG_FD_120487 | JGI IMG/M metagenome (GOLD analysis project Ga0182013, IMG submission 120487) | Permafrost microbial communities from Stordalen Mire, Sweden - 612S2M metaG | ecosystem: Environmental > Terrestrial > Soil > Wetlands > Permafrost | place: Sweden: Stordalen | collected...
AGCGTGAGTTGATCGCCCGTTCGAACGCCGGGGTGATTGTGCCAAAGAGTTGGCCAAGACGATTCCATGTATTAATGATTATCGCACCGTCGTCGCGGCTTTCGAAGGGATTTAGTTCGAGGGAGCCATCGAATGAGGGTGGGCAGCTTAAGGTCGCAGGCCGAGACCTCTGTACGCTCGCCTCCTTGAGCCCCACGCCCGCGAGAGCGATACCATGGTCCGACCGCGGGCGTAGTTCAGCGGCAGAACATCAGCTTCCCAAGCTGAGAACGCGGGTTCGATTCCCGTCGCCCGCTCCACGCTTGATTTCGTTGCCATGACTGGCCAAGCCGCTGTAAACACTGCTGCTGACTTTCGCCACGGTTCGCCACTGTTCGCTCCTTTTCGCCGTTTCTGACTGTCGCAGCACTGTCGCGACCGACTTGCCAAGGACAGTACTTGGTGGTACCGGGCAAGGCAACCAAGAAACGCTCGAGGTTGTTATTCGCTTGTCACATAGCGAGGTAAAGATATGTAGATGGCTTCAGAGAGATCAAAGAACGCACACGGCCAGTACTTCACGCCGAGGCCAATCGCGGACCTCATGGTTCGGTTGCTTAGTGCTGGCACAACAGAACGTATTCTCGAACCCTGCAGCGGCGCAGGTGTCTTTCTCGATGCACTGGCTGACGCCGGATTCCGGTCCGTGACGGCAATCGAGATAGACCCTGATCTTGCACGCCACGAGAAGGTCAAGGTTCGCAACGAGTCCTTTGTCGCCTACCGAACCGCAGATCAATTCCGTGCGGTAATCGGTAACCCCCCTTACATTCGATGGAAGGACCTGTCTGAGCTTTCGAAAGAGGAGATGCAGAATCATCTTCTCTTCGGCTCGCTCTTCAATAGCCTGAGTGACTACCTAACTGTTTTCATCGCGGGTTCCATCGAGCTTTTGGAAGAAGGGGGCGAACTAGTCTTCATCACACCTAGCTTCTGGATGCATACTCAGCACTCGGCGCCTTTACGTGAATGGATGCTTAAACGTGGTCAAGTCACCTCAGTAGTTGATTTTGGCGAAGCCACAGTGTTCGACAAGGTGGCCTCCGCAATCGTTATCTTCAAGTTCGTAAAAGGCGAGAGGGGAAGGGAGCACGCAGTCCTACATCGCTATGTGGGTCCGCGTCGTGTCCCGGCTACGCATTTAGACCTTTCCGATTCGACCATGTTCGTGGAATCTGCGATCCAGTCATTCTCAATGCAATCACACTGGTCACTCTCGACGGATGAGGAGCTGGAAGCAGCTAACGCCTTAGAGCAGGACTGCTCAATCTCCGCAAATGACTTCCTTACTTCGAGCCGTCACGCCACTCTTGGTGAAATTGTGGATATCGCCAATGGCATGGTCTCTGGACTTGATAAGGCTTTTCGTATACACCAAGATCTTGAGCGGGTTCTGAATGGAGCGGAACGAGAGGCGCGGCTTCCCGTAATCAAAGCATTCGCACTCGAGCCACTGATGAGCCCAACGATTACGGGGTACATAAACATCCCTACCGGCTTGAGCGAAGATCAGGTTGAGGAGATGTATCCCCATTTCTATGCTCACTTGCTTTCTTTCCGAACTGAACTCGAGTCGCGGTACTCTTATGGCCGCGACCTCCCGTTTTGGGAGTGGGCATTCCGTCGGTCTGAGAAGTTCTTCATGTCGCCCATTCGAAAAGGTTTCGTACCTTGCAAGGAGCGTCTCACCAATCGCTCAACCGCTCGGTTCAGTCTCACCAGTGAGTGGGCAGTCGCGACACAAGACGTCACCGGCTTCCAGCCACTTGCTGGAGTCCGCGAGTCGATTGAATATATCGTGGCATACCTCAATCACGAAGCGGTCACTGATTGGGTACGGGTTCGAGGATTGATGAAGGGGGGTATCGCTGAATTCTCAGAGCGCCCTCTTGCGTCGATCCCATTTCGCTCAATCAACTGGGATGACGCAGCGGAGCGTGAACTGCACGACACGATCACGTGTCTCATGCAGTCATTGTCCACGATTTCGGCTAAAGAAACCGTCGTCTCCGACCTTGTGGACATGTTTGCAGTGCTCTTGCCCGGTGCAAGCAAGGTCTTAAAGGACAGATCTGTAATCGCGTAGCCTCGCCGCGTCCTTGCCTATTTTTCGCTCCAGCGAATCACAGAAGGTCGTTAGGAAGTTTCGCGCCCAGTCCTCTTTTGTCCCCTGGAAATCCTGATCGACTTCATAGGGAACGAACTGTATCTGTTCAGCCGCCGCCCAGTTGATGTAAAGACTGTTCGCAACGTTGAATATCGAAACCGTCCTTACTTCGGTGCAATCAAGCGTTGACTCCGACGGATCGAAAAGTACGGCTACGTAAATGATGTCGAACTGTACGCTTCCCTCCTGCAGCGCAAGTTTGCACGCATTGGCTAACTTCCCAGCGGACATTATGTTCGGTGGCTGTCCTCGTTTGGCATTGTTGTGACTCTTGACATCGACCAGGGTGACAGGGTTGCCGCGCAAGTCATATCGGGCTTCTTTCAGGATGATCGATTCAGCAGTGTCGTTTTGTTTCTCTTCAAACATGTTTACCCGCGACCAGCCTGCGGTGGGGGCTCGTCCACGTGCAACCAAGCTTGCTACAGAAGGAGGGCCGAATAGCTCGAGCCGTTCTCTAACGGACAGTGCTTGTGGATTCGCAGTCAATATTTCATTCAGCATCTCGAAGTGTCGCAAGCAGCGGTCGGGCCACTGTGCAACGAGATTCGCATGTACAAGTACTTCAAACGGAAGGCCCGCGGCGTGACCAGACAGCGTGCCAACTGGACGAGCAACCTTTTGGCCTACGAGATTGGCAACAGCAGTTTCGATTGAGTGGCGCACCACTTGGTTCTAGCAGACGAATCTCCACGAACGCTTTTTCTAACTAGGTGCAGCAAAGGCGACATGTGCCCAACGCCCTCCGCGGATCACGATGCCTTCACCAATTGGCAGAGCGCGCACCAAGTCCGGCTGCACCCGGTATTGCTGTTGCAGACGCCCACTTGTTGCGACTCGAAAGCCAAGACGGTCCACTGTTTGAGAGTCTTCCCAAACGGGAACCGTACCAGCGAGTTCGATCAGTCCATCTGGTAGCGGTGATCTATGTGCGACCACCATTCCGCAGGTTTGGAGAAGGCGGTCAGCGGCGTCCCCCAGGCTCGCAATCGTCTGCGCACCGATGATGATGGCGATACCTGCTGATCGAGTGCGCTCAACAAGTCCCGCAGCGAATTGACTGGCACGCTGGTCTTGCCCCACGGCGGAGAATTCATCGAGGCAAATGATTGTGCGCCGATTGTCAGGAGATGCCGCTAACTCACCAATCATCGCGAGTATCCACGAGGCGACGTCGCCTGCAGTCTGGGGTGCCGAGGTGCCCGGAACGCTGATCCAAGCTGCATCCACATCGCGAAGACTCCAGGCATCAGGGGTGCCATCGAATCGATTGCCGACTGTGGCAGCGAGCGACCTAAGTCGCAAGTAAACCGAGTTCCACTGCGAGTTCGTGAATGATGCCGCTTCTGCCTTGAGCATGATCGCCCGCTCGGTACCTTCGGCCTCGTACAGCGCTGCCGTCACGCCCGGGCGAACTCGTTCGATCAGCTCGGAGAGTGAGAGTGGGGGCGAGCCCACTCCAAGCGCCAGGTCCAACATGGTCACCGCCTCGGCGTGGTGAAAAGGGCTCTCACCACCGTTGAAGAGGCCACTCAGGCGCTCGCGTAGTTGCTCGCGAGTGCCATCAAGGCCACGCAGGGGATGCTCGGGCCAGTGACGAATGTTCCGGTAGCCGCGAGCCCGGGCCAGCTCGTCGAACTGCCGTTTGTTCTCGTCCGCTAGTCCCTTTGCGTCGACGAAGAGAATTCGAATCGGGGGTTCGCCGGGGTTCGCCTGGCTGAGGCTCATGAACGAACTCACCAGGCGCATCTGGGTCACCGTCTTGCCCGTACCGGTGCCACCAATAATGCAGCAGTGTCGGCTGAGATCGTCGAAAGTGAGACCGACCAGGTACGTAGCGCCGCATGGTCCAGCAACGCTCTTGACCGCGAGCGCCCGCAAGTCACCGTCCAACATCGTGCCAAGAACGGCCCTCACTGGCTCACCTCGGGAATGGTGTGGGATCGGTGCCAATGGCGTAGAAGTTGGCGACGTCGGGTTTGCTGGCGTTGCCACACGCGGAGATCCACCGCTGCTCGATTGACGATGCGTCGGTCAAAAGCCATCAGCGTCGCAACGCTGCATGCAGCCACGCTGAGTTCGAAGAGATAGTCGAGAACGAATGTGAGTGGCACGCCGATTTCGGGCGCCCGACTCCAGGCAAAGTCGTATCCGATTGAGATCGGGAAGTCCAGCGGCGAGCCGAAGACTGCAGCGATCACCAACCCCGCCGCCATATATCGGAGCGCGACTCGGAATAAGAGAGACGAGGAAAATCTGAAGAGCCAAGTTAGTCCCGCTACCACGGCAACCACGTACCATCCCAAAGGCAGCACCAGCGGCGTTACGAGAGCCACCAGCGCACTGATGTGCCACGTGATCTCCCGCAGTCCCCGGGGCACAGCCAGTACCGGCAGCGGCCAGCGTGCTTCATCACGATGGTGACCGCTGGCATTCTTCATCAGGGCCACCGCACAATCTGGAGACGCAACGCAAGATCGCCGGGCAAACTGGCAGCTGCCTTCTGAACGACCGAGAGGGCATCGTCGCTGGCGTAGTAGTGGACTGCGCAGTAGCGCGGTGGTAGTGACGCCACGATGACGTCGCTCGTGACGTCGTAGTCGTAGCGCCGGGTGAGCAAGCCCACTTGGATATTGCGGGTACGCTCGATCGTCTTTGCAACGCGCTCTCTCTCGATGGCCACGATCTGCCCATCGGGGAAGATGACTTCGCCATCGGGAATGTGGGATGAGCGCTGTCCCCGGGTGCGTGGCGGGATCACGGCCCGGATCGAACGTTCGCTGCGCCACCGAATGCCGTTCGGATACGCCGTCTGAATGGTGAGCCGAATAGCGGTGACGTCGGCGTTGTGGGCCAAGGTTGAGAGTGACGGCTCTTCGCTCGGGAAGGGCAACCCGCTTACCCGCATACCTGCCGGAGTCAGCCAGACGAAGGGCGGTTGACCTTTGAGCAGCGTCCGACTGGTGGCCCACCCCCGGTCGAGCCAACGACCGACACTCTTGCGTGCGGCGTCTGAGCTCACGGGTCGTCCGTCGATCTGGGAGAAGAGCTGTGCGAGCTGATCGATCCGCATTGCCCCCTGGGTCGCACACCAACTCATACCGGCCAGATCGCGCGGGCCGTAGCGCACGCTGCCTGCGTCGCGGCGCCGCCTCTTTGTATCACTCACCTCACACCTCCTCTATCTCTCTCTTCTCTTTCAATTTCCTTTCTCTTCACTATTTGTGCTATTTCATTTTTCCCAACCCCACCATCTCCTTTTTTGCTGAGAGGGTGGGGTTGGGAAAAATGAAGCACACTCCCCCGGAGGTCGCTCCCTAGCGAGTGACTTCCGTATGGGGACTGTCCGGAGAGATGAGCGACGGGCTTGGAGGTGTGGTCGAATGGTCGTCAAACAGTCCGTCTAATTTGGCGGCAACCTCCGCTTCGGCGCTGCGTCGTAACGCCACACCGATGTAGTGGTGACGGTTGGCCTTGAATTTTCGCTCCTTGGTCACGAGGCCCGTGGCCATCATGCGCTGGCCGAACTCGCCCTGACTGAGTGCTTGGCGACCGTCTTCAGCGCACCAAACTCTGTAGTCGTTGTAGAACTCGGTGGCTCCAACGAAGAGGCCCTTCTCGACGACCGCTCGCTCGTCAAGGAACGCCTTGATGGCGTCTTGTTCTGCTCGGTAGCCATTGGTCGCCGCTTCCCACGCCGCTGGCACCGGCGCTGGCCCATTTGCGTACCAGAGTGTCGCGCCTCTAACGCCCCACGCCAGCACGCCTTCGAGCTCAGCTTCGAGGTCGAGGTCGAGCGTGACGTCCGTACCCACTTCAAACTGGGCCAGGAACGGCACAACGACGAGGCGTCGCCAAATGCCTTGGTCCGAGCCACGTACGACGGGAAGGTGGTTCGTCGCGAGAACAAACTTGGCTTGAGGAATGAACTGCTCAAACTCCTTGTAGAGACCGCGTGCGGTAATGGTGTCGGCGGACACAAGTGACTTCACCCGTTCTTCGTGGAGGCTTTGCCCGACGCCAGTTTCGCTCAACATCGCGCACCGTACGCCCTTGAGACGGAGAAGATCGCTCGACGCAGCACCCGAGTTCATCTTGGCGAGGAGAACAGACTCGGCAGCCTGCTGCGAGTACTCGGCACCCATCATCTTCATGATGGCGGCAATGAGCGTGCTCTTGCCGTTGCTCCCATTGCCGACGAACAGCCACATCTGGTGCTGACGTGTTTCTCCGGTAAGGAGGTAGCCAACGAGACGATGGAAGTAGTCCTGCACTGACCGGTCATCACCGAGGACCTCGACGAGGAAGCGCTCCCAGCGAGGACACTTCGCCATCGGGTTGTAGGCCACCGCCGTGCGACGGGTGACAATCTCCGACTCGTCAAACGGAAGCAGGTCCCCGGTGCGAAGGTTGACTACCCCATTCGGCGTCCCCAGGAACTCGGGGCTCGCATCGATAGAGGAGTTTGGACATGAGACCGCCGGATACCTCGACGCAATCGTGACGATGGATCTCATGGTGCCGAGTGCGAGCATCCGGCGCGCTCGGCTGCGGCGAGTTGTCTGGAAGCGCTTTTCTATCCGCTTGTTCTGGTCGCCGGGGGTGAGGACTTCAAGGTGGCGGAGCGTTGCGATGGCACGTGCTTGCATTGCGCTTTCGTGCTCATCGAATCGCCAACCAGCCTGGTCGGTGAACGTTAGCCAGCGTTGGTAGTCCGGACTGTAGCGAAGCGACGAACCATGAAGTTCGACAAGGGCATCTGCGGCATCAACAGGAGTGATGTCCGCGGGAAGGTCAGTGATAGGCATAGGGATTTCTTCCTCTTCGTAAGGTGGGGGGTTCGCCGGGGTTCGCCCCGGCAAATGACGACCGTTCGGTCGGCGTGCCTTAACGCACGGAGGTCGCACGGAGCCCAGTGGATTACTGGGCTCCGTGCGTCTTGAAGTCATGAGCGCGGAGGACTCGCTGGTCTATGAGAGGCCAAAAGTCTTCTTCGAGCTCGCAACCAATCGCAACGCGATTGAGGAGGAGAGCGGCTTCGGCGGTGGTGCCACTGCCGAGAAATGGGTCGAGCACGGTCTGCCCCGACAGGGTGACCGCTTCGATGAGCGTCGAAATCAGTTTGAGCGGCTTTACCGTCTCGTGAGTGGTGCCGTCCGGTGCAACCGGACGTTCGGCGATTCGTGGCTTCGCCACGTTAAGTGCACCTTCTCCGAGCTGGTCACTCGGATAGAGGTGGGTCCCGTGCTTCGACACGGGATTCGTTGATACTGCGCAACTGCACTCGGACTCCGTGCAGTGCAGGTCGTGGACCACCCAGACGTTGCTGGCAATTGCAGTGGGCTTGCCCGTGATGGCACGGTGGTTCAATAGTCCGACACCGTGCTCAAGGTAGTTGTCGAGAACCGTCTCGCTGAACTCGTCGAGTGGCTTGCGCGCGACGACGATCGGTTCGTGGCCGGGTCGAAGGGTGGGTCGAAGTCCCGCCATCTCTTCAGCGAGGTCAACGTCGCCAATCTCGGCAGCTCGACGACCTTGGTCTCGACCGGTCGGACGCCCCGGTGAGTAGACCCAGTAGATGAGGTCTCGTATCTCGAAGCCAGCGAGCTGGATTGCGAGTTGAGTTAGTCCGACCGTTCTCGAGGCCGCGAAGGCAAGGAGATACCCGCCTGGAAGCAGGGTTCGGTATGCCTCGCGCCAGAGTTCCGGCCCCGGAGGGGAGTGGTCCCACTCGGCTCCCGCGTAGCCGTTGGTGTCGTTGATGAATGTTTCGCCATCGAGCCACGCCTCGAGAAGTTGTTCAATATCCAGGTGGTTCGCCAGACCGTACGGTGGGTCGGTGACAATGGCGTGGACGCTTTCTTCCTTGAGCGTCTGGAGTTGTGTGTATGCGTCACCCTTGAGGAGGGTGAATGGCTTTTGCTGCTGGGGGGGTTGCTGGGTCATGTAGAAGAATGTCCGACGACTCCTCCTTCACCGCAATAATCTCCGACGAGTCCAGCTATTCGAGCGACTTGGGAACCCGATAGCCAGCGTCTTCAATACGGCGACGTGCGCGTGCGTCCATTTTTCGGACCGTCTCTCGGCTTTTCCCGATACGTAGCCCTATCGTTTCGAATGATTCTGGTGGCTCGCCGTCGAGTCCGTCATGTCGAAGCAGAACGCTTCGTTCATCTTCAGGAACGACCTGGGTCGCCGCCAGAAGGTACTCGCTCCAGATCCGCTCGGCTTCGAGCTCGGCGAACCCCTCGGACATCGGCGAAGAAGCCGGGAGTCGATTGAGTTGTTCTCGCACACTCTCTACGCTCATTGAGACAGAGTCGTGGCGATGCAAGACGGAAGCGGCATGTTCAACGCTCACACCGGCTTTCAGAGCAATTTGCGCCACCGTAGGCTCATCGGTGAAGTTCGTCTCTTCGAGTTCACGTTTCGCTTTGAGTACCGAGTGTCTGATGGCGAACTGGCGCTCTGAGTGATCGGGGTACTCGGACCAGCGAACAGCGGCACCGATTTCACGCATGATCGGCTTGTACGCCCAGACCGAGAACTTGCCGCGACCCGGTTCAAACGAGTTGATGGCTTGCGACAAGCCCAACAGCCCAGCGGCGATGTAATCCTCGATCTGCACCGGTGAGGCATCTCGGAAGAACCTCTCGGCGTAACTTACGACGAGGCCCTTATTCGTCTCGACAATCTGTTCCTTCACTGTTTCTATCTGACGCTGTACTTGACGAAGCCCACTACGAGCTTCGTCAGTGTCCAGTAGTTTCAGACCGTCTTGGCGAGTTTGTTCGAGCTCGATGAGTGCATTGAGTTCGCCAAATAGGGCCGTATTGACATCGCCCCAGTCGACTTCATCATTTCCCATTTCTCGAGTGTACGAACAAACCTTTCTCGGTTACGGTCTTCGCCCGCCGAACTCACGCAAGGTCCAGCCTTGTCGGAGCGTGTCGCCGGGGCCTTCCTGGGCCGACACTGTGTGTATGACGTAATCCCCTTTTTGCAACGGGTGCTCAGTCAGGCCGTTGTTCCATGCAAGGCTGAGTGGATGACCATCCCACCGAGAAGGACTCTCGGTGGGATGGTCACGTTCCTACGCCAGCCGACGGCGTCGATAGTCATCGAGATCGATGACTATCCCCCTTTCATCTCCGACGAGCGAGGGCGTGAGCAGCCTTGACTCGTGACCTGGAGTAGTCGCCTCGACTCCTTCATACATTTGCGAGAACTGGTCGAGGCCCTCCAAGTTCAGATGTTCGAGGCTGTCGATGACTCCCCGATAGGTGTCGAGCATCTGTACCAGCGAGGTCCAGCCACCCCACTTCTGAATGCGCTTCTCGTCAACCTTGCTGGCGAACCAGTAGGTCATACCGGCGTGTCGCAGTACGTGCGGCTTGATGCCGACGAGCGTGGGGTGATTAGGAAGAACCGTCGCGACCGCCTCATGCCACCAGCCGCGAACCGTTGCATCGTTGGCGACAGCGCCGCGCGGCCCGGTGAAGAGATGCGCCGAGTCGTGACAGAGCCGGTCGCCGCAATACTCTTCTAATCGAATTGCTAACCCTTCCGGGATTGGCACCATTCGGGGAGCGGGTGTTCGGTCTCGAGTCGATTTCGTGCCAGTACGCACCTTGGTGGCACCGTCATCACTTGATGACGCCACAACACGATGCTCTTGAGCACTCACCACCAGCCAGAGACGACCGTCCTTGCGGACGAAGCTGTCGTAGCGGATGGCGAAGGCTTCCGAAATCCGCAGCGCGCAGTAACCGGCAACGCGAACGAATAACTCCCATTTGGGACCGTGAGCGATGCCCATCTCCTGGGCGATGGAAGCGAGTTCTGCCGGGTTCGGAATGCGTGTCGGGTCGGGCTTCTCGCCCGTCATGTCGCGACGCAACTGCGGTTGGCCGAGGGTAAGGCTTCGCTCCACTTTTCGTGTTTCGTGGAGCCAGCTGAGGAACGGAACGGCGGCGCCGTTCCAATAGGTGCGTTGGGTCGAGTAGTCGCGACCTTCCGTGAAATGTAAACGCAGACGGGTGACCTCGTTCGTCGTGAGGGCGGTGAGCGGCACTGAGTTGCTTTCCAGCCACTTCTTGCCTGCCAGCAGCTGGGCATCGGTGGCCGTCACGCCCGGGCGAAGACCATAGTCACGTAGCCACCGCCCCGCCCATTCGACGGTAGAGGTTGGCATTGGCCTTTTTCCGCGATCAGTGCGTTGCGTCTCGAGCTGCTCGAGCAGCTGGACCTGGTCACTCGGTCGTCGAACCGTTAGCGCGACGAGTTGCAGCAGGCGGCCACGGGCCTTGGTCCGTTGGTTCGGCTGCCAGACAGTGGACCATCGACTCTCAACGTACTCATTTAGTGCGTCAAGAACCGACGTGGGGCTGGCGACCAGATTAGTCGGCCAGCCCTTATCGTCGAAGTGGAAACTGTCGTTTCCGTAGTGAGCCTTCCACAGTTCCTCGATGAATAACTCGGCGCGAGTCTTCGTCTCGAAGGTGGTGGTCTTTCGTTCGACCAGGGGGAGTCCTGGGCCAACGTTGAGGAGCCAGCGAACTTGCCAGCGTTTGACGGAACGGCTCTCGCCGTTCGGCCCCGACTTGCGGGGAAGGGTGACAATCTTGCCGTTGTTGCCTATCCAGGCGTTGTCAAGTCTCACGACGCACACTCGCTCATCCAGTGCTTGACGGAGTTGCAGGTCACCGCGATGCGCTTGTTGCCAAGGCGCAGGCGGCGAGGGAAGGTGGGATAACCCACCGAAGCCCACTTGTACAGCGTGTGGGTGGAGGTGTGAAGCCAATTCGCCAAGTCGCCCAGGTCGAGGACCTGGTCACACCCTTGGCAGGTGTATGGGTTGTGTTCCATGCGAATGACTGTCGGACGCACCCCGGTCCCTCGCAATCGTCGTGGTCGTGATCGTCGCGCCGTGCACTGTCTGGCTACTGTCGCAAGATTTCCGGGACTCTCGAAAACCCATCGGCTATTGGGCTTTAGGCCACCTACCGTGACCGCAAGCTGAGAACGCGAGTTCGATTCTCGTCGCCCGCTCCAAGGATTTTCACTGTAACCCC
>Ga0182013_10008246_pt1 | contig 11280 bp, 10 predicted proteins | sample 612S2MmetaG_FD_120487 | JGI IMG/M metagenome (GOLD analysis project Ga0182013, IMG submission 120487) | Permafrost microbial communities from Stordalen Mire, Sweden - 612S2M metaG | ecosystem: Environmental > Terrestrial > Soil > Wetlands > Permafrost | place: Sweden: Stordalen | collected...
CGGCGCGATCAACGGCTGGGCGTAGTAGATGTTGGCGACGATGACCCCGCAGGCGGCGGCGAAAAAGACCGTACGCCAAGAGGTTTCCGCGGCGAGGAAGCTGGCGGCCGGCCGCGCCGCCATGATGCCGAGCATGATTCCCATCGCGATGTCGCCGACGACGCGGCCGCGTCGCGCCGCCGGCGCGAAATGCGCGGCGAGCGGCGCCAGCACCTGGACCGCGACCGAGCCGAAGCCGATCAGCAGCGCGCAGGCGAGAAACGCCGCCGGACCGTGCAACAGCCCTGCGCCGAGAAGACCGAGCGCAGCGAGCGCGATCGCGGCCAGCGTCAGGCGACGGTTCTCGACCAGGTCGGCGAGCGGAGCTATGAGCAGCAGGCCGGCGCCGTAGCCGAGCTGGGTCAGCGTGACGATCAGTCCGGCGCTGCGCGGCGGCAGGCCGAGCTCGGCGGCGATCGGCGCGATCAACGGCTGGGCGTAGTAGATGTTGGCGACGATGACCCCGCAGGCGGCGGCGAACAGGGCCGTCAGGCGCGGCGAAAGCGTCGGCTCGTCGGACGGCGTCATGGCGGGCTCCATCCCAGCGCCGCGGCGGCGCTGCGCAAAGGGTCGCTGGATAGGGGACGATCGCGTCGCGATCAAGCGTCGAAGCGCGCGTCAGGCCGGCTGGCCGATCCGCACGGCGGCGCGGCAGGTCTCGATATGCTGCAGAAACTGGCGCGCGCTCTCGCGCCAGGTGAAGCGCAGCGAATGCTCGCGCGCCTTCTCGCGCGGAATCTCGAGGGCGGCCAAACAGGCCGCGCCAAGATCGTCGTTGAGCGCGCCGGCGCCGCTTTCGCCGATCACGTCGAGCGGCCCGGCGACCGGATAGGCGGCGACCGGGATGCCGCTCGCCAACGCTTCGACCAGCACGATGCCGAATGTGTCGGTCTTCGAGGGGAAGACGAACACATCGGCGCTGGCGTAGACCCGCGCCAACGCTTCGCCGTGCAGCGCGCCGAGGAAATGCGCGTGCGGGAAGCGCCGCTCGAGGCCGGCGCGCGCCGGCCCTTCGCCGACGACGACCACCGATCCCGGCAGCTTGAGCTGCAGCAGCGCCTCGAGATTCTTCTCCACGGCGACCCGACCGACGCTGAGGAAGATTGGCCGCGGCAGGTCGAGCGCATCGCGCGAGCGCGGCCGATAGAGGCCATGGTCGACCCCGCGCGTCCACACCTTGACCTTTTCGAAGCCGCGACGCGTCAGCTCGTTGCGGATCGACAGGGTGGGCGCGAGCGTCGCCGCGGCGGGCGCATGGAAGCGTCGCAGCGCCTCGTAGGAGACGGCCTCGGGCAGGCGGGTGCGCGCGGCGATATATTCGGGAAATCGGGTGTGATAGCTGGTGGTGAACAAGCGCCCGCGCTTGCGGCAATGGCGGCGCGCCGCCCAACCGATCGGTCCCTCGGTGGCGATGTGGATGTGGTCGGCGGCCGCGGCGTCGATGCGTCGCGAGACCTCCCACGGAGGAGCGAGCGCGAGGCGGATGTCGGGGTAGGTCGGCAGCGGCAGGGAGGCAAAGCCCTGCGGCGTCAGGAAGACGAACTCGGCGTCGAGCTCGCGCGCCGCCGCCGACATGCGCTCGAGCGTATGGACGACGCCGTTGACTTGCGGCCGCCAGGCGTCGGTGGCGACGAGAATCCGGATCAAGCCGCCTCCGCTTCCGCCTCCACCTCGGCGTCCGCCGCAATCGCGGCGACCGACGCGACCTCCTCGACCGGCGCGGCGAGGCGGGCGTCCTGCTCGCGCTCGCGGCGCGCCGCGGCGAACGTCTTCGACCACCGCATCACTTCGAGCCTGCCGTCGTCGTGCTCGACGACCAGCGAGCAGGATTCGACGAAGTCGCCGGTGTTGACATAAGTGACGCCGTCGATCTCGCGGATCGCCGGGTGATGGATGTGGCCGCAGACGACGCCGTCGACGCCGTGACGCTTGGCTTCGCGCGCGAGCTCGGATTCGAACGAACCGATGAAATTGACCGCGTTCTTCACTTTGAGCTTGGCCCAGGCGGAGAACGACCAGTAGTTGAAGCCGAACAGGCGGCGGACGTCGTTGAAGCGGGTGTTGAGGAACAGCGCCGCGTCGTAGGCCCAGTCGCCGAGGTGGGCGAGCCACTTCGAATGGCGCACGACGACGTCGAACTCGTCGCCGTGCATGACGAGATAGCGCTTGCCGTCGGCGGCGACGTGGATCGCGTTGCGGACGATCTCGATGCCGCCGAACGAGAGGCCGACGAACTGGCGGGCGAATTCGTCGTGGTTGCCGGGCACGAAGATCATCCGCGCGCCGCGGCGCACCTTGCGCAGCAGTTTCTGAACGACGTCATTGTGCGCCTGCGGCCAGTACCAGCCGCTGCGCATCCGCCAGCCGTCGAGGATGTCGCCGACCAGGAAGTAGGTGTCGGCCTCGTTATGGCGCAGGAAGTCGAGCGCCAGCTCGGCCTGACAGCCGCGCGTGCCGAGGTGAAGGTCGGAGAGAAAGATCGTCCGGTAACGCCGGGTCGTGTCTTCGGATTTTGCCACGCCAGCCTCGTGGGTCGCGAGCGGAACCAGTTTGCGTTCTCCTTGCGCAGATTCTCATGTCGCGGGCGTGACAACAGGTTGAGCAGGGAGCGAGGACAGAGCGCTAGCGGCGCGCCGCGGCTGCTTGCGATTTCGCGAAGCGGATTTCGCCGGTGTGTGACGCCGCCGCCACAGTCGTCCGCCGCGTCCAGGCGCATGTCGCGGCGCGATGCGCTGAGCCGGAAAGTACTGGAAGGTCAGTATGTTGGCCAAAATTGTGGACGTCGGGGGAATGCGCCGCAATCTTGAGCTTGGTCGGCGATGGGCGGCCGCGCTTAAGTTGGGCAATAGACTTGCAGGCGGCTAAAGATTAGAAGTGCGAAAGGTGCGTTGCTTTTGCGCAAGACGGGGGCCGACCGATGAAGCATTCTCTCTTGGCGTCTACGGCGTTGTGCGCCGCCTTCGCTTCTGGCGCTCTCGCCGCCGACCTGCCGACCATGAAGGGGCCGCCGCCGGCGCCGATGCCGGTCGTCGCCCCATTCTCGTGGACGGGTTTCTACATCGGCGGCAACATCGGCGCCGTCTTCGACCCGGACAGCGTCCAGGATCTCGGTGGTAACTGCTGCCACTTTTACAATGGCGGAACCGACACGCTCAACCCCACGGGGGTCGTCGGCGGTTTGCAGGCGGGATACAATTATCAGATTCAGAGCTTCGTCGTCGGCGTCGAGGGCGACCTCGATGGGACGAGCGCCAGCGCCAGCAGGGGCGGGGTGCTGGGCGGCAGCGGGGCGGGGCAGCCGGTTCATTCGGCGAGCCTGCCATTCTTTGCCGACTTGCGTGCGCGGTTCGGCATCGCTTTCGATCGCTTCCTGCCCTACGTGACGGGCGGCGTCGTCTTTGCAGATCTGACGAACAAGCTCAGTGATACGGGCTACACGCCGCCGCTTCCTGTGAGCCGCGGCAGCGAGGCGACGGGGTGGACGATCGGCGGCGGCGTGGAATACGCGATCGACAATCACTGGTCGGTCAAGGCCGAGTACCTCTATATGCAGTTTCCGGACGTGACGAAGAGCGTCACGGACGGCGCCACATACGCCTTCAAGTTCAAGGACTCCGCCCAGCTCGCCCGCGTCGGCCTCAACTACCGGTTCTAAGCGATGGAGGAGGCGCCGTCGCCGAGCGAGGCGCCTTCGACCTTCACCGACGGCATTGTCTCTCAAGCGCGGTTGCTTCCTGAGCAGCCCGCCGTCATCCTTCCCGACCGGCTGGCCACCTACGACATGATCGCGCAGGGAATCCTGCGCGTCGAGGAGCGCCTTCGCGCCGTGAACCTTCCGCCGGGCGAAGTCGTCTGCGTCGCGCTGGCGAGCCCGATCCGACACCTGATCCTGGTTGCGGCGCTCTTCCGTCTCGGCGTGCCCAGCGTGTCGGGCGAGACTGCCGAAAGCGTCATCGCGCTCCGGCTGCCGGTGCGGACCTACTTTCAAGACGTCGGCGGCGCCCTGACTCCTGGCCTCAACCGTATTTTGGTCGACGAATCTTGGTTCGCCGGGCCACGGCTCGCGGCGAACGCGGCGCGCGGCTTCGCTCGGGAGGACGACCTCTGTCGCATTGAGGTGACCTCCGGGTCGACCGGCGCGCCGAAAGCGGTTTCGACGACCGTCGCGGGTTTTCAGCAGCGCCTTGCGGCGCAGATCACGGCGGAGAGCCTGGGCGTGCGCGGCCGCGTGCTCGTTCTGCCGCGGATCAGCGGCGGCCTGGGCTTTCGCGTCGCCGCGCGCGTCCTGTCGACCGGCGGGACGATCGTCTGCGCTGAATCGGCGCGCGAAGCGCTGCAGATGACGGCGGCCTACCGCGTCGACGCGATTGTCGCCTCGGTGCAGCAGGCGCGCGATCTGATCCGCGAGCAGAGAAGGGCGCCGATCCCATGCCCTTCGCTTGGCGCGCTGCTGGTGACCGGCGCGCTGCCGACGCGCGCGTTGCTGAACGAAGCGCGCGCCTGGCTGTGTTCGCGGACAATCGTTCATTATGGCGCGACGGAGACCGGCCCCATCGCCTCGACGCCGGCCGACCTGCTGATGGAGGAAGAAGGCGCAACCGGTTTTCCGCTGCCCGGAGCGACGATCGAAGTCGTCGACGCTGAAGATCGTCTGGCGCCGTCGGAGACCGTTGGCCTCGTGCGCGTGCGCACGCTGGCGATGGGCGAGCCCTATCCGCCAAGGCCGAAGGACGAGCATCCCAGTCTGCGCGGCGGCTCGTTCTATCCTGGCGATCGCGGCCGCCTGACCAAGGAAGGGATGCTGATCCTCGAGGGGCGCGCGTCGGAAATCATCAATACCGGAGGCGTCAAGCGGGCGCCGGAGTTGATCGAGGAACTCGTTCTGCGCCACCCGAACGTCGCCGAGGCCGCCGCCTTCGGCGCTGTCGGAGCGGACGGAATCGAGGAAGTCAATCTTGCCGTGGTGACGCGCGCGGCGATCGCCGAGAAGGCGCTGATCAATTGGTGCGCCGCGCGCGGCCTGGAAGTGGCGCGCGTCTTCGCCGTCGAGTCGTTGCCGCGAACGCAGATGGGCAAGATTCGCCGCGACGAGGTGAAGCGGTCGCTTATCGGTTAGCGCGTCCTGTAGTTTTGCGGCTGTCGCAGAACGCCAAGCGCTCGTCCTTCGCCCGCGCGCCGCCGGCCCAGCGCGTAGAGGCTCGCGGCGGCAAACAGCGTCGGCATGGCGATGGCGGCGAAGGCGACCGCGAGGGATACCCCGGTCGACAATACGGCCGCCCCCGCCATCGAGCCGACGATCGCGCCGAGCCGGCCAGCGCCATGCGCACAGCCGACGCCGGTTGCGCGGCAGTCGGTCGGATAGAAGGTCGCTGCGACGGCGTTGACGCCGATCTGACAGCCGGAGATGCATAGGCCCGCGCCGAAGACGATGCTCCCGAACAGGATCGGCGAGTAGGGCAACGCGCCGATCGTCGCCACCAGCGCGCCACCGAAGGCGTAGCTGATCGCCAGGACGTAGGCGGAATTGAACCGGTCCATCAGGACGCCGAGCAGGATCGCGCCGAGCGTTCCACCGACCTGAAACATGCTGGTGACGACGAATGACGCCGGAAGCGAGGCGCCGACGCTCTGCAGGATCAGCGGCAGCCAACTCGACAAGAGATATATGGTCAAGAGGCTGACGAAGAACGTCGACCACAGCATCAAAGTGCCAAACGCGAGATCGGGCGCAAAAAGACGGCCGATCGGCGCAGCCGGTTCGCGCTCCGCATGCGCGTAAAGGGCAGGCGCAATCGCCTCGCGCGGCGCAATGCGTCGCAGCGCTGAGACGATGCGCGGGTCAGCCGGATTGCGCAGGGCCAAGAACCGAGCCGACTCGGGCAATACCCACGCGGCGATCGGCAGCAGGGCGAGCGGCAGAACCCCGCCCACCGCCAATGGCGACCGCCAACCATAGGCGACGACCAGATGCGCCGAGGCGAAGCCGCCGAGCGCGGAACCGACGGCGAAGCCACAATACATTGCAGTGACGAGCGCGAGGCGATGCTTCTGTGGGCAATACTCGGAGGTCAGAGTCACGCAGTTTGGCATCGCGCCGCCCATTCCGAGGCCGGTGAGAAAGCGCAGCGCGATCAACATTGGCGGCGAAGGCGAGGCTGACGCGGCCAGACTGGCGGCCCCAAGCAGAGCGACGCACAACAATAGAATCGTCTTGCGGCCGAACCTGTCCGACAACGGGCCGAAAATGATCGCGCCAGCCAGCAGGCCGAAGAGGCTGGCGGCCAACAGCGGCGCCAGTTGCGTCGGCGTTAGCCCCCACTCCGTTCGGATCGACGAGGCGAGAAATCCCATCACGGTCGCGTCGAAGCCGTCGATGGCGACAATGAGAAAGCAGATGGCGACGACCAAGACCTGGAACAGCGAGAGCTGTCGCCGATCGATGAAATCAGCCACATCGACGACTTGGACGCTGGCCATGGGTCTCTTGGTGATGAACAATCGTTTCCTTTAGCATGCTACGCGATTGACGCCTGCTGCGAAACTTCGGTTCCGCGCAGGCGAAGCCCCGCGCGACGGCGGTTGGGGCAGCCGGAGGAAAGACGATCCTGATGAGCGAGGAGCCGCTGCTGGTCTGGCGCATCGTCGTCGAGGGCCACGTCCAGGGCGTCGGCTACCGCCACTTCGCGCGCCGGATCGCGCTGCGCTTCGGCGTCGCCGGCTGGGTGCGCAACCGTCGCGACGGGGCGGTCGAGATGCTGGTCGCCGGGCCCGCCGACCGGATCGAGGCTGCGCTCGCGGAACTGAGGCGCGGACCGCTCGGCGCGCATGTGCTCGACTTCCGCATCGTTTCGATCAACGAGACGGAACGCCCGATCGGTTTTGAGATCCGCGGAACGATCTGAACGGGGCGCGCCGCTCGGCCTCACGCCGAATCGAGCAGCCGCTTCGCCCGCTTCAGGTGCGGCAGGTCGAGCATCTCGCCGTCGAGCGCGACGACCCCGGCGCCCGGCGCCGCCTCGAACGCGGCGACGACCGCCCGCGCCCGGGCGATCGCCTCGGGCGAAACGGAAAAGACTTCGTTGATGATCGGAACCTGCGCCGGGTGGATCGCCATCTTGGCGAGGAAGCCGTCGCGGCGGGCGGCGAGCGCTTCGGCGCGCAACCCGTCGAGATCGCGGAAGTTGGTATAGACGGCGTCGATCGGGCGCGCCTCCGCGGCGACCGCGCCGACCAGCGTCAGCGTCCGCGCCAGCGCGTATGGCGCGGCATAGGCGCCGTCGGGCAGGCGGTTCGTCTCGGCGCCGATATCGACCGACAGATCCTCGCCGCCCCAGGCGAGGCCCTCGAGCCGGCCGCTCGCGCCGCGATAGCTGGCGAAGCCGAACAGCGCGCGCGCCGACTCGGTGGCGATGGCGACGATGCGGGTCGAGCCGTCGATGAGGCCGTGCTCGGCCTCGCGCACCGCGAGATTCGCGCCAAGCCGCTGCACGTCGGCGCCGCCGCGGCATTTGGGCAGGACCACGCCGTCGGGAGCGGCGGGGATCACCGCGTCGAGATCGGCCGCGGTCAACCCGCTGGCGAACGCGTTGACCCGAACGTAGAGCCTTGGGCGGGTCGCGAGCCGGCGCGCCTCGGCGACGAAGGCGGCGGCGAAAGTGCGCGCCGCCGGTTTGCGGGCCTCGGCGACCGAATCCTCGAGGTCGACGATCAGCGCGTCGGCGCCGCTCGTCAGCGCCTTGGCGAGCTTCTTGTCGTCGTCGCCGGGGACGAAGAGCAGCGAGCGCATGGTCAGACCGCCGTCGTCGCCTGCGGCCGCCGCTGCATGAAGGCGGTGCGGCGGCATTCGGCGACCAGAGTCCCGTCCTGTTTGAAGGCGCGGTGCAGGAATTCGATCAGGCCGGCGTCGGGGCGCGACTTCGAGGCGCGCTTGGCCGTCACCTCCGTCGTCGCGCTGACCGTGTCGCCCTCGAACAACGGCGCGGGAAACTTGACCTCGGACATGCCGAGATTGGCGATGGTCGTGCCGAGCGTCGTGTCGTTGACCGAAATGCCGATCAACAGGCCGAGGGTGAACAGCGAATTCATCAGCGGCTGTCCCCACTCGGTCTCTGTGGCGCAGAAATGGGCGTCGATGTGCAGCGGCTGCGGATTGAGCGTCAGACTCGAAAACAACAGGTTGTCCATCTGGCTGACGGTTCGGGTCAGGCGGTGGCGGAAGACCCTCCCGACCTCGAAATCCTCGAAATAGAGTCCGCCGCGCGGATGGATTGCGTGCATATCGGCCATTTCCTAACTCCTCGGCCGGCGTCTTAATCGCGCGTTTACCTTAAATCGGCGATGAATAGGCGATGCAAATGCTCGCCGAAGCCGCCGAGCCGCCCTTCGGGGCCGTCGAAACGGTCGCCGAACGGCCGCTGGCGCTTTGCGCCGGCGAGCCCGGGATCGTGCGCCGATTCCTCGCCTGGAGGCAACGGGCCGACGCGGGGGAGCGCGCCGAGGCGGCGAGCGCCCTGGCGCGGGCCTACCTCTACTCCGATCTTCCGGCTGACGAGCGCGCCGAAGCCGAGCTTGGCCTCGCCACCGTGCTCGACGACCCATCGGCCTTGGTGCGCCGGGCGCTCGCCGAGGCGCTCGCCGGCGCGTTCGAAGCGCCGCGCCCAATCGTGCTGGCGCTCGCCGCCGACCAATCCGACGTCGCCGGGGTGGTGCTCGGCCGCTCGCCGCTGCTGACCGAGGCCGAGCTCGTCGATTTCGCCGCGTCCGGCGACGCCGCCGCGCAGACCGCCATCGCCCGGCGGCCACGCCTGGCGGCGGGAATCGCGGCGGCGCTGGCGGAAGTCGGCCGCCGCGAGGCGGCGATCGCGCTTGCCGACAATCTCGACGCCGATGTCAGGCCGAGCGCGCTGTGGCGAATGTTCGGGCGCTTTGGCGACGATTGCGAGGTCCGCGACGCGTTGGCGTCGCGCGCCGATCTGCCGCCGGCGCTGCGCAATGAGCTTGCCGCCGCGACCGCGCGTGGGCTGGCCGCATTCGCCACGCACTGCGACTGGCTCTCCGCCGAGCGCGCCCAGCGCATCGCCCGCGACGCGCGCGAGCAGGCGACGGCGACCATCGCCAGCAACGCCGAACGCGCCGAACTCGCCGAGCTTGCGCGACGCATGCGCGCAGGCGGCACGTTGACCGTCGCGGTGCTGATGCGGGCGCTGCTCGGCGGCGACCGCGACTTCTTTGCGCTCGCCCTGAGCGAACTTTCCGGGATCGCGCCGCGCCGCGCCGCGGCGCTCGCCCGCGCGCCGAAGAGCCAGGGGTTCGCGGCGCTCTACGCCAGGGCGCAACTGCCGGCGCCGTTTCTGCCGGCGTTCCGCGCCGCCTTGCTCGCGCTCAATGTCGCCGATCCGCCGCGCGGCGACCGCATCTCGCGCACTCTGTGCGAGAACGTGATCGCCGCGTGCGAGGCGCGCGCCGAGGTCGGGCAGGGGCCGATATTGGCGTTGCTGTGGCGTTTCGCTTCGGAGGCGACGCGCGCGCGCGCACGCGAATACGCCGACGACGCCTGGAGCGCCCCGCCGCCGCGGATCGACCGGCCGAATTACGCGCCGCTGCTGATCGAGGCGGTCGCCGCGGCGCTCGAAGAATTCGACGCCCCGCCGGTCCAAGCCCCGCTGGTTGAAGCGCCGGCGCGGCTGGAATCTCCGCTCGCGCCGCCGGTCGAACTGTCGCTTGCCGAGGGCGAAGACGAGGCGACCGCCGCGCCGCCAGTGCAGTTGCCTCCCGACATGCTCGCCGCGCTCGCCGAGGCGGCTTGAGAGGGGATCACGCGACCTCGACGCCGGACTGAGTCGCGCGCGCCTGAGCGATCGCCTTGGCGAGCACATCGGCGTCCTGCGCGCCGGGCACCCCGAAGCGCGAGGCGAAGATGAAGAACGGCACGCCGGTGACGCCGATCGCCTGCGCCTGGGCGATCTCCGCCTGAACCAGATCGACGTCGTCTCCGTCGGCGTAGCGCTTCTCGACGAATTCGGCGTCCATGCCGCACTCGCGCGCGACCGCGATCAGCAGCTTGCGGTCGCCGATGTCGCGGCCTTCCTCGAAATAGAGGCGGAACAGGCGCTCGACCACCGTGTCCTGCTTGTCGCCGACGCTCGCCCAGCGGATCAGTCGGTGAGCGTCAAGCGTGTTGGGCGCGCGCTCGATGCGGTCGAATGCGTAGGCGATGCCGACCTGTTCGCCCATGTCGGTCAGGCGGTCGTGGATCGCGGCGAGCTGCGCGTCGTCGTTGAACTTCGCCTTCATATAGGCGCGGCGATCCATGCCGCTGGCCGGTATCGACGGGTCGAGCTGGTACGGACGCCACCGCACGGCGATCGGGGCGCCGTCGCTTGCCCGGATCGCCGCGTCGAGCCGTCGTTTGCCGAGAAAGCACCACGGGCAGACCACGTCGCTGACGACGTCGATCGTCAGGGGCTCGGCGGCAGCGTTCATGACATGACTCCAAAAGCGCGCCTGAGCGCTGTTGCAATTATGTAGGCGCGGCGGTCGGCCGCGCAACTGCGCCTCGATCAGGGCTTCGCGCGCCACCACGTCTCAGTCGCGACGCCGAACAAGGGCGTCTTGTTGGGATGGCCAAGCGCCGAGGAATATGCGACCCACTGATCGGGCGCGTAGAACAACGGCACGATATAGAATCCCGACAGCAGCAACCGGTCGAGCGCGCGGACCGCGGCGACGAAATCGTCGCGATCACGCGCGGCGACGACGGCGGCGATCATCGCGTCGATCGCCGGCGAAGCGGCGCCGCAGATGTTGTAGGAGCCCTCCATCGTCGCGGCGGCCGAGCTCCAGCGGTTGCGCTGCTCGTTGCCGGGCGAAGGCGAGGCGATCCACGAGCCGATCGCCATGTCGAAGTCGAAGCGCGCGCGGCGGCGCTGGAACTGCACTTCGTCGACCAGGCGCACCGTCGCCGTCACGCCGATGCGCGCCAGGCTCGCCGAATAGGCGAGGGCGAGCCGTTCCTCCTGAAGGGTCTTGACCAGGATTTCGAAGCTGAGCGGGCGGCTGCGCGCGTCGACCAATGTCTCGCCGCTGAGCGTGTAGCCGGCCTTGGCGAGCAGATCGAGCGCCTTGCGCGCGAGCGCGCGGTCGCGCCCGGTGCCGTCGGAGACCGGCGGCGCCCAGCCTCCCTCGAGGATGTCGTCGCGCACTGCGCCGGGAAACGGCGCGAGCAGCGCGCGCTCCTTGGCC
>Ga0182013_10008247_pt1 | contig 11280 bp, 12 predicted proteins | sample 612S2MmetaG_FD_120487 | JGI IMG/M metagenome (GOLD analysis project Ga0182013, IMG submission 120487) | Permafrost microbial communities from Stordalen Mire, Sweden - 612S2M metaG | ecosystem: Environmental > Terrestrial > Soil > Wetlands > Permafrost | place: Sweden: Stordalen | collected...
ACGTCCTTGGGTCATCTGAATCAACTTTGTTTGCTTGTTGCGCCCACTCAAGCTGTAATTCAGGAACTTCGTATTGTTTTGCGGCTTGAGCAAGAAGGCACAGTGATTTGGCAATATGCTCCTTATTCGACATACGTCGCTGTTCGTTAACCAGCTGAGCTGCGAATCGTCTAGCTGAGTTAATATCCCGAATCTTTAATTTATCAATTATACCCTTTTGCTGTGTTCTAACGTTTAAATAAGCTTCGAAGTCGCCATCCCTCAAAGCTGCATCATATGTATCATTTTCGGGATCGTCGAAGTCAGGCTCATAGGTAACAGGCCGCACAATTTTATTGATGGTTGGTTGCAGATGCGCCACAAATTTTACGATCGCTTGAGCGTAGATTCTATGTGCAGCAACGAGTTTGAGTCGCATAAAGCTAAGATCATGTTCTCCAGCAACTGCAAGCACAAGGTTACGGATCGAACCGTCATCAATCATCATTGCACGGCAATCGTTCTTTTCTAGTTCTCCACCAAATTGCTCTGCTTCAACTTGGTCAAACGCCTGACGGACACGTGCTACACTGCTCTGGAGAGAAAGAAGACGATTGAATAGGTCCGAGGTTTTTGGATTTGACGCGGTAGCACGCTCAATTCTCCTAATTTCTACATAACGCGGTATCGTATTTGCCAATAGGCGTTGCTCTAGGCGAACCAAAACTCCTTCCTGTGAAATCAACTCCTCGACACATTCCCCATACTCGATGAGCTCTTCCTCTGGCACTTCGGGGTCAAATAAGAACAAGAACAGGCGGAGAGCCCGATCTTCTGCCCAAGCTAAATGAGCCAAACGGTCAGCTTCGCTCTTACTCTTGACGTCGACCAGACGAACGTCGTGGCAACCGTCAAATGCGCGACTGACATCATATGGACGCAAGTTGCCGACTGGTTTACCCCCAGTTGGACGAAACTCGACAGTCCTTTCGAGGATTGCAGCCGCGCCGGCCTCCCCGGAAATAATTGCTTTCATGGAGTTTCCTCCACTACAACACCGAGCTTACACAAAGCCCGCGCCGTGCGTCGCCAGATGAGCTGATCAGCGCGCGATGCAGGTTTCGGACCGACTACCTTTTCGATCGACGCGCGATTCACCGGACCATAGATGTGAACCTCCACATAGTCACAGTTAGGTTGGTCTCGGCGATCCTCCATAAGAATGATTGGAAATTTGATAGGTTCCATTCCCCGTTCAATTCGGTGCTGTAGCTTCACAGCGGCGAGCCGGCCTCGTTCTGCCCAGGGAGCACGATAGCCCAAGGGAACGGTCTGACCTGCGACGACGTGATGCCTTTGATTAAACTCAAAGGGATTCTCTTCGAACACAGAGCTACGGTCTTCGATCGCTATGTCTTTGAGGATCACAGAGTAAGGCCCATACAGAAGAAGTCCGCCTTCATCCAATGTAAGCGCTGCGGGGCTAATTTTTTGAAAACAAAATGGATTTATCGCTCCATCCGCCGCTGTTCTCTGCTGATCATAATTGCTTCCGGTAGGGGCTCTAGCCATCAGCTCAACCTGACAGTGAAATGAATGTAAGAGAGGATTAGGGCCTTCCGCCCAGCTATTCAGAGCGCCTAAGGAACGATTCATTACGGCCCGAGAACGGCCGACTTCAATTCTGAACGCATCAAACTCTATAGTTATTCCCCTTGCCACGGCCATTTTTTTGGCTTCGGCAAAACGATTCTCCAATGCCGTCCGCTCTTCGTTAGAATTGGCAGACCTCACATTCGGAAAACCTGCATCCCTGCCGCAATTCGAGCACGCGCGCTCGCTTGGCAAAATTTCTGTGCTGCATTTTGAGCAAAAATCGGACATTTAGAAACCCTTGGGCCGGCAGAACACGTGCGGTAGGAGCTAAAGGGGAGGCATTTTTACGACATTTGGAAAACCTAGTCACTGGAAGCGTCGTCGTGGTATGTGCCGGCTGCTTCGAGAGCGCAGCGCATTTCCGCCTACGATCCAAAACCCGTCGTACCAAAGCCGTTTAACCCAGGCAGGCCCGTCGCTGCCTCAAGGGCGCTTCCCCCAGACAACAGCATCCCTTCCATAGATGACGCCCGGGCGTTCCCATTCGCGATCCGTAGAGCGTTCATGCCTGACATTTCATACAACATCGCGGCGTTCGCGCTAGCCTCGGACTGCATGCGTATGTTGTCAGTCGACGTCACGCGTGCATCGGTCGAAAGCTGTTCAAAGCGGTTTGCGACCGCAAATCCTGACGAGGAATTGCCCGTCGCGCCAGAGTTCGCCGAGACAACCTCCATATTCGCGAGCGCCTCGCCCATTTGATTGCGCATCGCTGTGTCAGTTTGCGTCGCTTTCAGCTCGCCCATCTGCGCCGCGAGTTGCGCCTGTTCAGCGGAATACAGGCTTTGCGGGAATGTCGACTGGCCTTGCTGGCGCTGGTTCGTGGCGTTTTGATCGCCCTTGGCGAGCCAGGAGGCCGCCGTCAGGCCACTTGCAGCAAGTCCCATCCCACCCGCGACGCCCATCAGATGCATTCCTTCGATTGGAGAGCGGCGCGCGCGGCGACCCTCCTGGGGAGAGTGCGCGCGAGATAATACGAAGCCTGATATACGCGGGCCTTCTCTTTGCGTAGCGCCAGCTTCTTGCGCTGGAGTTCTTTGAGCGCCGCCAGCTTCGCCCGCTCAGCGATCACGCGGGCTTTCCGCCGCTGGTAATGGCGACGATGGCGGGCGCTCTCTATCTCAAGATGCGCCTGGCGATAGCGGCGAGATTTGATCGCGTTGCGCCGGGCCTCTCGGGCTTTCCGTTCAGCCGCCGTCAGTAGGCGAAGCCCAGCGCAGGGACAGCGGGCGGGGTAGTGTCGACGAGGTGTAGAGGCGGCCGCAGCTTGGGCGACAGCAGCCTTCCCCGTGAATGCGGCAAGGGCATCAGCGCGACGGGCCAGGAGCCTATCGCGCAGGTGCGGGCGCTTATGCTGCGCGGGGCGGCAGATCATCGTCATCCCCAGGATAGCGGGCAGCAAGCGCCGGGCGCGGGTAGTTCCATTCAGGGCCGCGCTGGACCTTGTGGCTCAGCCGGCGCGCATCGAGCGACACCGGCTCGTTGAGGATCGGAGGCTCGCGGCTCTCGATCATGGTTTCGGGCTGCGCAGGAGGGCGCGCGACAAGCTTGCCGGGGCCGCGTTTCATCAGGTCCATGATTTGTCTCCATTCCGAAGCGCACGCTCGCGCGCCAGGTAAAACTCGCGCAACTGGACCGCGGTGAACTCGGGCGGCGGCGGCGGGCTGCGGACCACAGTCGCCTCATGCGCCGCACGCTGCGCCGCCAACGTCTTCATGCGCTGGTCGATCGGAGACGGGACGCGGGAGACGGGAACGGGAGGATTGGCCATCGGTTAGCCCTCCAAATGATGATCGTAGAGCCCAGCTTCGCGCTTAGGATGCGAGGTCGGCGAATGGCGATCCTGCCAAGGCGCATGAGTCGCCGACTCGATGATGCACAGCTCCAGGCCAGCAGCGCGCAAGACATCGCGAAGCTGAGCGATGTGCACGCCCTGCGCCTTATCCAGAATATGATCCCACTCCGTAGAGCTGACGCCCGCGCCCTTGAGGATCGTCTCCAGCTTGAGGCCGCTCTCCTTGGCGCGCTGGTTAATCGTCGTGATTATGTCAGCGCCAGAAAGAACCTCACAAAATTTTCTCGTCGCGGCCATAGTATTTGATCCTTGTTTTCAAGGTTAGATGTAGCTTCAAACTCCTGGGAAGTTTGAAGTGATTTGCGAGATATGTCAACGCATTATAGTGTAGTTTGAGTGTAAAAATGCAAATATATTTGGTAACTGGATAAAAATATTATACCGTTGCTTGGGCTGGTATAATTTAATTATACCCAGCACTCAACCGTCAACCGGATATGCAGGCCGGAGGGGGTGCAGGTAGGCTGGAATGTTTGGGGGGTGGCGAAATGTTTGGGGCGAGCCAAAAATTTCTGTGTCAGCCGATGCCCGGCCGAGGTCTCTTGTGCGCGCTGGGGTCGACCTGAGGATGGCAAGGTCGACTTTTCCCCCTGCCGGGCGGGGGTGCCGGCCCTCCGTCCACACAACCGACCCCCGCCACCCCTTCGCGAATTGCAACCCCCGCGTGCGGATAGATGGCGCTGCGGTTGCAAAGGAGGGTGAGCCCTAAGCGGCTAGGTCGAGGGCGTCAGGGATGGGCTGGGAAGGCGCGGGAGCGGGGATAGCAGCGGGAGCGGGGATAGTGGCGCAGCGAGGCTTCCCCCTGCTGGATCCTATCAACGCCCGCGTCTGGCGCGGTAATGCGGTGTCATCCGCGATGACAGCCAGCTTGAGGCCGAGGGCTGCGAGCAAGTTCGGCAGGCTTATGTGCCCGATTGGCTTTGTTCCGCAAGCAATCTTCCCGCAATGGCCATCAGCCAAACCAGCAACCGCGTCTAGATCGAGCTGCTTGATACCCAGCGCATACCGTCGCTTCTCGAGCAGCGCGACAATCTCACGCGGCGAGGTGGCGTAGCCGAGAACGTTCATACGGGAGCCCCTCGCGAATATTCACGCTATTTTTATGTGAAATAGGTCCAAAGGGCAAGGCCGCTTATGGAGGCGTTGCGGGCGTGGTTTTTTGAGTTTCGGGTTTCCGCTTACCGAGTGCTTACCGGAGCCGACAAATAGGCGGCTTGCCTTCCTAAAAAGCTTCGTAATGTGTTGATTTTAATGGCTCCCCGAGTAGGACTCGAACCTACGACCTAGCGATTAACAGTCGCGTGCTCTACCAGCTGAGCTATCGGGGAACATCTAGGGTGCGGGCATATAGCAAGGGTTGGCGCGATTTGCCAACCCCCTTTGCGGCGATGCGCCCAACTTTGCCGTTCAGGCCCGTTCCACGGGCGCGAAATGCTTTCGGGCCAGGGCGATGTCAGCCCTTGAGGGCAGGCCGGCCTCATTGCCCAGATGCTGAACCTTATGGGCCGACGCCGCGCGGGCGAATTCGAAATGCGCGCTCCAGGATGCGCTTGGGTCGTCGAGGTAACTGGCGCAATAGGCGCCGTGGAACACGTCGCCCGCGCCGGACGTGTCCACAACCTTTTCCCTTGGCACATGCAGCGAGGGCAGAAGCCGCGCCTCGCCGCTTCCCTCGTACCAGAGCACACCCTTTTCGCCATTAGTGACGGCGCCGACCCGGCAGCCCTTGGCTTTTAGAAAATCCAGCATTTCCGCTTCGGTGAGGCGCATTTGCCGACACAGGTCCTTCGCCACCACGGCGACGTCCACATAATCCAGCAGCTCCTCGATTCCGGGACGCAGGGCGCCGCCGTCGAGCGAGACCAGCACGCCCTTGGCGCGGGCCGCCTTGGCGTAATGGAGCGCCGCGTCCCCCATATGGCCGTCGAGATGCAGCAGCTTCGCCACCGAGAGGTCGAGAAGGGGGAAGCTCTGAAGATAGGTGTCGTCGCGCGCGCGCAGGATGGAGCGCTTGCCGTCCTTGGGGAAGATGAAGGACAGGGACGAGCGCGCCACGCGCCGCGAATGGACGCGGAGCCCATAGGTCGCGGCCATGTCCATGAACATGTGGCCGAGCCAGTCCCGCGCCACGGGAATCAGCAGGTCCGGCGCATAGCCGAGCTTGGCGCAGGCGAAGCAGGCCGTCGCGGCGTTGCCGCCGAATGACACCGCGTAATCCTTCGCCACGGTCTTTTCGTCGCCGTGGGGCAGGGCGTCGGCGATCATGCTCACGTCGATATAGGCGTGACCGATGAACAGCGCTTCCAAGGGAATCTCCCGGCCGGGCCGCCGTCAGGGGCGGGGGGCTAGATCGAGAAACTGACGCCGCAGCCGCAGGAGGAGGAAGCGTTGGGGTTTTCGATTCGGAATGCCTGGCCCAACAGGTCGTCGACGAAATCGATCCGCGCCCCTTGCAGATAGGGCAGCGAGGTCTCGTCCACGACCAGTTTCGCGCCCTCGCGCTCGACAAGGAGATCGCCCGCGCCGGGCGCCGGGTCCACGGCGAAGGAATATTGAAAGCCCGAGCAGCCGCCGCCGTTCACGCCGACGCGGAACACCGCGCCCGCGGGCTCCTTGGAAAGAATCGCCGATATGCGCTTCACGGCGTTCTCGCTAATCTCGACCGCGCCTGCAGCTTCTGACCCGCTCATGTCGTCCCGCCCTTTCAAGAGCCCTTGGCCCGAATGACTTGCGCCGGCTCCGCGCCGCGCGCTAATCACACCTATCATAATAACGCGCCCATGGCCTTTCAATGACAGGAGAGCGAGCTTGGCCGTCCGCCTGCCTCTGGCCCCCTATGCCTGCGACGCTGCCAATTCTCGTGGGCGCATGTTCGAGGAGGAGCCCTCGCGCACGCGCAGCGCCTTCCAGCGCGACCGCGACCGCATCCTGCATTCCACCGCTTTCCGTCGCCTCGCCCACAAGACACAGGTGTTCGTGCCGCTCGACGGCGATCACTTTCGCACCCGGCTGACCCATACGATCGAGGTCGGGCAGATCGCCCGCGCGCTGGCGCGGGCTCTGGCGCTGGACGAAGACCTCGCCGAGGCCGTGGCTCTCGCCCATGATCTGGGCCACACGCCCTTCGGCCACGCCGGCGAGGACATGCTCACCGCCTGCATGGCGCAGTATGGCGGCTTCGACCACAATGCGCAGGCTTTGCGGATCGTCACGAAGCTGGAGCGCCGCTACGCGCAATATGACGGCCTCGACCTCTGCTGGGAGACGCTGGAAGGGCTGGTCAAGCACAATGGCCCGCTGAAAGGCCCGCGCGCAACGCGCCCGCTGCCACCCTATATCGCGGAATTCGACGCGCTGTTTCCGCTGGAGCTGGAGCTTTTCGCCGGCGCCGAGGCGCAATGCGCCTCTCTCGCCGACGACATCGCCTACAACGCCCATGACATAGACGACGGGCTGCGCGCCGGACTGTTCGACATAGAGGACATCGCGCAGGTTCCGTTTATCGGCGCGCTGCGCGATGAGGTGGAGAGCCTTTATTCCGGCCTCGAATGGACCCGGACGATCCATGAAATCGTCCGCCGCGTCATCACGCGATTCGTCGAGGACGTCATCGACGAATCTTCCGCGAGATTGGCGAAGGCCGCGCCGCGAAGCGCGCAGGACATAAGGCTGCTAGCGGGGCCAATGGTCGGATTCTCTCCCGCGATGGAAGAGGCCGAGCGCGGCGTGAAGGAGTTTCTCTACGCCAACATGTATCGCCATCCCCGAATGATGGTGGAAAGAGACCGCGCCTGCGAGGCGATCGCCTATCTCTTCCCGGTCTATATGGAAAAGCCGGGGCTGATGCCTCAGGAATGGGCCGCGCAGGCGAGCAGGGGCGGGGATGACGCGCGCGCGCATGTCGTCGCCGACTACATCGCTGGCATGACCGACCGATATGCGCTGGGAGAATACGCCCAATTGTCAGGAAAGACGGTCGATCTGTGGCGCGCGGCGTCGGGCGAGGGGTGAGTCCTCGCGCTAATCGTCCCAAAGGATGTTTTCGCGCGAAGGGTCTGCTAAACCCCGCCAATCCTGTTTCGCCTAAAAGGCCGCCATGAACATCTTTCAAATCTACCATGACCGCATCGCCGGGATTCTTGGCTCCATAGAGGCTTCGGGGCGCCTGCCGGCGCTCGATCCGGCGCGATTCGTGGTCGAGCCGCCGAAGGACCCGGCCATGGGGGATCTCGCCTGCAATGCGGCGATGGTCTTCGCCAGGGAGGCGAAAGCGTCATTCCCCAATCCGCGCCAGCTCGCGGTCGAGATCGCAACGGCGCTGGCCGAAAGCGAGGGCGTGGCGCAGGCCGAGGTGGCCGGGCCGGGCTTCATCAACATCAAGCTCAAGCCTTCGGTCTATCGCGACGTTTTGCGCGGCGTGCTGCGCGCGCCCGCCGATTACGGCCGGGTTTCGGAGGGCAGGGCGGGCTCGCTCTCCGGCAAGGTCAATGTCGAATATGTCTCCGCCAATCCCACCGGGCCGATGCATGTCGGGCACGGGCGCGGCGCGGTGTTCGGCGACGCGCTCGCCAATCTGCTGGAGTTTTCCGGCTGCGAGGTCACGCGCGAATATTACATCAACGACGCGGGGGCGCAGGTCGACGTGCTCGCGCGCTCGGCCTTCCTGCGTTACCGCGAGGCGCTGGGCGAGACGATCGCGATACCAGAGGGGCTTTACCCCGGCGATTACCTCAAGGCGGCGGGCGAAGGCGTCGCGGCCAAATTCGGCCGGTCGCTGCTCGACAAGCCCGAGAGCGAATGGCTGGCGCCCGTGCGCGACATCGCAATAGAGGCGATGATGGCGTTGATCCGCGACGATCTCGCGGCGCTCGGCGTCACGCATGAGGTGTTCTTCTCCGAACGCACGCTGCACGAAAAGAAAAACGGCGTCTCCGAGATAGACCGCCAGATCGAGCAGTTGCGCGCGGCGGGCCTCGTCTATGAAGGACGTCTGCCGCCGCCCAAGGGGCAATTGCCCGAGGATTGGGAAGATCGCGAGCAGACGCTTTTCCGCTCCAGCGAATGGGGCGACGACACCGACCGGCCGCTGAAGAAGTCGGACGGCTCCAACACCTATTTCGCCGCCGACATCGCCTATCACAAGGCCAAGATCGACCGGGGCTACAACACGCTGATCGACGTCTGGGGCGCGGACCACGGCGGCTATGTGAAGCGCATGACGGCGGCCGTGGCGGCGCTGTCGGATCGCAAGGTCGAGCTTGACGTGAAGCTGTGCCAGCTCGTCAAGCTGATGCGCGACGGCGAGCCGGTGAAAATGTCCAAGCGCTCCGGCGACTTCGTGACCCTGCGCGAGGTCGTCGACGAAGTGGGCGTCGACGCCGTGCGCTTCATGATGCTTTATCGCAAGAATGACGCGACGCTGGAGTTCGACCTCGCCAAGGTGCTGGAGCAGTCGAAGGACAATCCGGTCTTCTATGTGCAATACGCCCATGCGCGCGCGAAATCCGTGCTGCGGCAGGCGGTGGCGGCGTTTCCGGATCTCGACGTGGGAGCGCCCGCGCTGCTGCGCGCCCCGCTTGAGCTGCTGGAGGATGAAAGCGAATTGGCCTTGGCGCATGTGATCGCGCAATATCCGCGACTCGTGGAGGCCGCGGCGGCGGCCCATGAGCCGCATCGGGTGGCTTTTTACCTCTACGAACTCGCCAGCGCCTTCCACGCCCATTGGAACAGGGGCAAAGATCGGCCACAATTACGGTTTGTTAATGCCGTTGAGAGAGATTTAACCAGCGCCCGTGTCGCGTTGGTGGTTTGTTTAGCCAGCGTGCTGGCGTCGGGCCTGAAACTACTTGGCGTGCAGGCGCCCGACGAAATGCGTTGACTCTCCCGCCGGCGCCTCATGGAGCGGTGGAAAGAGCGGCGAGCCGCCCTAGATCTTTCACGCCCTACAAAACTGCGAGGTAGCCCATGCGCGAGTCCACAGACAGAGGCGCTGCGATCGACATCAGCGATTTCGAGCGGCGCCTGCGGGCCTCGGACCCCGCGAAAAAGTCGGTGAACGATCCGCTCAGCGAACTCGCCCGGCTGATGCAGAACGAGGATCAGGGTCGTGGGCAGCATCGTTACGACGAGATGTTCGCCGCCGAATCGCCGAAGGCTCCACAGCCGCAGCCGTCGGAATTTGTCGATTGGCGCGACGCGCCCGCGCAGGCGGAGGAGGACGCGTTCGGCGCGGAGTTGCGCGGCGCCTTCGTCGAAGCTCATTCGCCCACTGGCCATGACGCGCCGGAGTTCGCCGATGAGCCCTATGCGGATCATGCCTTCTCCGGCGCCGCCTATCCCGATGCGGCTCACGAACACGACCAGAATTACGCGCAGGGCGTCGTCGGTCACGATCAACAGCATGCGGCGGGGACGCGCGGCGATTGGGCCGAAGACCAGAACGCCTATCTTGACTATGGCGCCGAAGGCGAACCAGCCGGGGCCACCCAGCCTCCCGCGCGGCGCTTGCCCAGCTTGCGCCCCTGGCACGCGGTCGCGGCTATCGTGCTCGTGGCCACGGGCGGCATAGGCTGGTCCTTCGCTCATCGCGGCGGCTCCATCGGCTCTCGCGACATCGCCACCATCAACGCGCCGGACGGACCGACGAAAGTCCAGCCCGCGGCCGAGGCTGACGCCAGCGCGGACAAGCCCGACGCGACCGTTCTCGACAGGCATGAAACCACCCAGGTGAAGCAGGTCGTTTCGCATCAGGAACAGGCGGTGGACCCGAAAGTCGCGCCTCGCGTGGTCAAGCTGGGCGCGGGACCGGTCGACGCCGAGCATGAGCCGCCGCAATCGATAGCTGGTCCCGAGCCCAAGAGAATCAAGACGGTTTCTGTTCGGCCCGACGGCAGCTTGATCGAAGGCGCGGCGATTCCGGCGGCGGTGGTCAAGGCGACGGGCGCCCCGGCGCGGGACGCGGCCGCAAAGAAGACCTCGACGACGCCAAAGAGCCCGGTCAAGCCCGCGACCACGCCGCGTGTCGAAGCCAAGGCCAAGCCGAAGGCGCCCGAGAAGGTCGCCGCCGTCGACGACAACGCGGAAGAGGCGGCGCCGGCCACGACGGAGAAGATCGGCTCTGGCGGTTTCGCCGTGCAGTTTGGCGCGGCGACCACCGAGGCGGAGGCCCACTCTCTGGTGACGAAAGTCGCCACGAAATATGGTTCGCAGCTTGGAGGCCATCACCCGACCTTCAAAATGGCCAAGGTTGGCGAAAAGACCGTCTATCGCGTCCGCGTCGGCGGCATCAGCAAGGAAGCCGCGAACGCCGTCTGCGGCAAGGTCAAGGCTTCCGGCGGCAATTGCTTCGTCGCGGGCAACTGACCGCGCCGCATAGACGTCGAAATATATGACAAGCGTGGGCGTTTTTCCTCAAGCCTCTTGGGCGCAGGAAGGCGCCCTCGCCATATTCGGGGAGACGATTTGATGACTCGCGCCTTTATCTGCGGTGTGATCGGCACGGCGCTGGAGCCGCAGGAGCGCGCCTTCCTGCGCGAGACTCAGCCCTGGGGCGTGATTTTGTTCAAGCGCAACATCGGCTCGCCGCAGGAGGTGAGGGCGCTTACGGACTCCATCCGCGAAGCCATCGGGAACGCGCGAACGCCGGTGCTCGTCGATCAGGAAGGCGGGCGCGTGCAACGCCTGACCTCGCCGCACTGGCGCAAATATCCCTCCGCAGCGACCTTCGAGCGCGTCGCCGCTTCCGCCGAGGGGGCGGACCGGCTCGCCTGGCTCGGCGCGCGGCTGATGGC
>Ga0182013_10008248_pt1 | contig 11278 bp, 8 predicted proteins | sample 612S2MmetaG_FD_120487 | JGI IMG/M metagenome (GOLD analysis project Ga0182013, IMG submission 120487) | Permafrost microbial communities from Stordalen Mire, Sweden - 612S2M metaG | ecosystem: Environmental > Terrestrial > Soil > Wetlands > Permafrost | place: Sweden: Stordalen | collected...
CAGGCAGGGGACGGCGGAGAAGACGACCCAGAAGCTCATGGCGTTGAGCCTCGGGAAGGCCATGTCCTTGGCCCCGATCATGATCGGCATGATGAAGTTGGCGAAGGGGCCCGACACCATGATGATGGTGGCGATGATCATCACCATGCCGTGGATGGTGACGATGGAGTTGTAGGTCTGCGGGTCGAGGAAGCTCGAGTGCGGGGTGATCAGCTGGGTCCGGATCATCATGGCCAGGGTGCCGCCGACCCCGAAGAGCACCATCACGAGGACCAGGTACTGGGTGCCCACCACTTTGTGGTCGGTGCAGAACTTCAGGTAGCGGGAGGCACCCTGCCCCACACCGGCGGCGTACAGCTCGTCCTCGTGGGTCTGGTCGTGGCCGAGCATCCAGCGGATGGGGGCGTTGAAGGTGCCCATCCCGATGTTGAAGCCGATGACCCAGGCGAACATGGTGCAGGTGACGACCATGTCCGATCCCCAGTTCGACCCCTGGAGGAGGGCGTGGGAGACCAACCAGCCGATGAACCCCAGCCCGATGCCGAACCCGAGCCCCGTGAAGATGTTCTGGTGGCGGTAGAAGCCGCCGGCCTTCGGCCCGAGCTCCGTGTCCTCGAGGAGCGGTGGTGCCACAGCTGTCGTCACGTTCGTACCCTTTCGGTGCTGCGCCCCAAAGTGCGGTGCCGCGGTGCGCTCATGTCCAGATCCCCCCGGTCATCCGTCATGACGACGCCATGGCGGTCGTGGTGCCCGCCGTCGGCGTCGTACCCGCCTCGGTGTTGGCCGCGGACGGCGTGGCCCCCTGGCTCTGGAGCCAGGACGCGAACTGCTGCGGCGTCACGACGGCCGCCTTGGTGTTCATGAAGGCGTGGTACAGCCCGCACAGCTGACTGCACTGCACCGTGAAGTTACCGAGCTTGTTGGGGGTGGAACGGATGACCGTGACCACGCCGGGGTTGGCGTCGACCTGGACGCCGAGTGCGGCCGGCCAGAAGCCGTGGGTGACGTCCTCCGAGGTGACGTTGAACTGCACGGGGCGGTTGAGCGGCAGGTCGAGGGTGTGCGTCGACACCCCGGTGCCCGGGTACGAGTACGACCAGATCCACTGCTGGCCGGTCACGTTCACCTGCAGGGTGTTCGAGTGCGAGATCTGCTGGGCGCTCCACACCGTGATGCCCCAGAAGAGCAGCACGACGACCAGGAGGGTCGACACGCCCAGCCACAGCACCGTCATCGGACCGTTGCCCCGCTGGGGCGCGGCGTCCGGCGGGGGCTCGTCCTGGTTCCCCTTGTGGCGCCAGGCGATCAGGCTGTAGAAGGCCAGCGCGTAGACGAACGCCGCCACCGGTGCCGCCAGGACCGTGAAGAACACGATGGTCGCCCAGACGTCGCCGCCCTCGGGTGACAGAAGGGTCGGTAGGAGGTGATGGGGGGCGTAGAAGCCGATCAGCACCCCGATGACGGTGAAGACCAGCCAGATGATGAAGATCTTGCCGCCGGCCCGGGAGAAGAACGGCTCCCCACCGAGGATGGTGTCGGCCTCGATCGCGTCGACTTCGTCCTCAAACGACATGGACGAACCCCGACATGAACCCGTATGCACCCATTACGCCTCCGAAGCTGGCCACCATCGAACCGCAGGGATACTCGCAGTTCCAGGCGTAGATCCCCTTGCCGCCCGAGATGAAGCTGAACGTGACCGTGTAGGACTGGCCGGCGTCCTGGTTGGTGGAGTTCGTGGGGAAGTTCGAGTTGGTCGGTAGGGGGACGTTCAGGAAGAAGCCGGGGTCGAACCCGGGTGCGCCCCGCATGGTGAAGGTGTGCCCGATGTTGTTCGGATCCCACTGGGTGATCGTCTGGGACTTGCCGCTCGGGTCGGTCACCGTCGCCGTCCCGCCGACGGTGCCGGCCACCTTGGAGAAGAACGGGTTGTTGAGCGAACCGCCCGAGTCGAACTGGTGGACCGTCACCGTGACCAACGAATGTGCGGGGACCTGGAACTCGTTGGTGAAGCCGTAGGCCGGCCAGCTCGGGTTGCCGCTGGCATGGACCGGCTTCCCGTCGACCGTGCCGGTCGAGTCGGGATAGGTCTGGAACTGGAGCGCCACATGGGGCATCGACTGCCCGTTCACGACCGCGGTGCCGAGGGACGTGGCCACCTGCAGCCCACTCGGATAGTTGGGCGAGGTGTAGGTCTGGGACATGAAGAATGCGGCGACCCCGCCGATGGCGACCAGCGCCACGACGAACGTGACGATCACCCCGACCGGCTTGGCCTTCGGCGCGCGAGCGGGCGATGCCGCCGACGCACCTCCCTCGGGTTCGTTGTCTGTCACGGCCCTCACTCTCCACCGGCTGCCGAGACGCCAGGACGAACGCACCTGACGCCTACATCTGCACTGCTTCCCACCGGCTCCGGAAATTGCCCAGTGGCCGACTGCACGTCTCTTCTTAGCAAACTCTCCGGTCGATGTCATCGACCGTCACGGAACGGTCACCACCGGCCGCCTCGTCCGAACCGTCGTCCCGCGCGGGTCCCCGGGTCCGGTGGCCGGTCGGTAGGGTGGCACGGTGACCTTCCCACGCCCCGTGGAGGGAACCCCGGACGATCCCAGGCCCACCGGTCGCCTGCGGGGGGCCGACGCGTTCCGGCTCCACCTGACCCTGGCCGTGGGTCTGGTGATCTGCATCGGTGCCTTCGTGTTCGAGGTCACCCGGGCGCTGGGCGGAAACACCCTGAGCTGGGCATACGTGTTTGAATGGCCGATCTTCGCCGTGTTCGCCGTCTACATGTGGTGGCACCTGCTCCACGGACAGGACGGCTCCCGTCAGAAGCCGCCCCGCCCGGACGGGGCGGCCGGGGTCACGTCGCCATCGGACGGTGGTGCGCCCGCCGAGGACCCTGATCTGGCCGCCTGGCAGGAGTACCTGCGCACCATGGAATCAGACGAGGCCCAGCGGTCCGAAGGCCGGACGGACTGAGCCGGACGGACTGAGCGGGGCGGACTGAGCGGGGCGGACTGAGCGGGGCGGTCACTCAGACACGGCCCAGGGCGCGCTCGAACGAGGCCGACACGCCGCCCTCCTGCCCGAAGACCCGGTAGGCGATCAGCACCAGGGCCGGGGCGGCCCAGAAGTCGCCGCAGATCCATAGGATCCCGGCGGCCCAGCGCTGATCGCGCAGGGCGGCCACCGGCCCGTCCATGACCACGTGCATCGAGTAGACCGCGCTCTTCGAAAAGATGGCCAGCGCCATGGCCACCACCAGCATCTCGAAGGCGGTGATCACCACAGCGGCCACCTGGACCTTCGGCGTGCCCCGCGACGGTCCCGGGTGCGAGGGGAGGATGATCCGCCAGAACAGGTACCCGGTGGCCACGAACATGGGTGCCATGAGCCAGTTCATGGCCCAGTCGTGCCAGGAACCCCAGTTGTAGACGGCGGGGAGGTGCCAGAGGACCATCGTCCCGTTGAACAGGACGATGGCGGTCACCGGGTGCGTCAGCACCCGCACCGGTCCGCGCAGCAGCGCCCCGGCCGCCGACAGGTGGTAGGCCCGCAGCCACCGTCGGCGCCGCTCGACCGGGAGGGCGAAGAGGAGCGGCACCCAGGGGGCACCCAGGATGAGGAGCGGCGGCAGGTAGAACATCTCGAACACGTGGGTGACCATGTGGACGCTCAACCACGCCATGGACCACCGCTGCAGCGGCCCCGATGCCACCAGCGCCAGCAGTACGAGCCCCGCGTAGAAGGCGAGGGACCGGTGCCAGCGCGCACGGCGGTGGGCCTCGGTCTGGCGGACGGCCAGTCGGCGCCGGCCGATCTCGTGGGCGACACCGACCGCCACGGCCATCACGGCCAACGGGGTCAACTGCCAATACTGGGGGAGAACCATCGGTCCGTCCTTCCGTGACCCGGCCGATGCTACCGGCAGGAACCGGGCACGACCGTCGCCGGCTCAGCTCGACGAGCCGTACTGGAGGGGGACGGTCTGCTGAGACGGTGCGGACCACCGGGCGGCGCCCGGCGCGAGCGACCACACGGTGAGCCGGTTGCCCGACACCACGAAGGCGTCCGACTCCGCGCCGACCGTGGCCACCGCCGACGTGCCCGGGGGCGGTGCGGGGAGCACGGTCCACTGGGCACCCGGCCCCCCGGCACCCGTCCCTCCGGCCGGGCCGTCGGCGATCTCGATGCGCCGCTGCGGTCCGGTCGCGGAGCCGAGCAGGACCGTGACCGCCCGGCCGTCGCCGCCCCCGACCGACGTGGCCAGCAGCGACCACCCCGTCGGGACCGCCAGCGGTACCGAGCCGGACAGCTCCGAACCGCCGGCGTCCCACACCGCCACCAGGGTGGTCCCCGGTCCGCCCGTGCCCTCGACGAGGGCCGTCGGGCCGGGGGTGCCCGCCTGCAGGCGCAGCACCTGCGTCGCGCTCGGTGCCCCGGGTATTGCGAGCGGACCGAGGAGGGTCCAGCCACCGGACGGCGCCGCGGCGAAGATCCCGGCCGTGGCCGACCCGGCACATCCTGCGCCCAGGTCCGGCGTGCCGGCCGCCGAGATCGCCACTGCGGTGACCCGGTCCACGGCACAGCGCGACGACGTCCCGTCGAGCCCGGCGACCGTGGTCAGCCGTCGCCACGTCGTGATCCCGGGACCGGCCGTCACCACCTCGGGTGCCGGCCGGGCCAGTACCGCCGCCACCTGGCCGCCCGACCCGGTGGTGAGTCCGTCCGGCTCGGCGGCCAGGGCGCCCGGCACGATGCCCGGCGTCCACGATGCGGCCGCGGCCGAACGTTGGGCCAGCACCGAGAACGTCAGGTTCGCCGAGGGGAGGAACCCCGCGGTCTGCGCCCCCGTGGGGGCGGCGCCCACGACCAGTCCGCCGTTGTCGGCGACACCCGGCGGCGTGGCGAGCACCCACGTCGTCGAGCCGGCACTCCGGTCGAACAGCTCGGAGAAGGTGTTGGACGGGTCGTCGAGGTGCCCCATGGCCACCACCACCTGCGATCCGCCCACCGCGGTGGTGGAGGCGGCAGCCGGCACCGTGCCGGCCGACGGGGCCCCGGTTGCGTCCGGCGGCGACGGGGTCGACGTGACGGCCACGAGCACGATCCCGAGCACGATGACGGCGAGGGCGGCACCGACGACCACCCAGGTCCGCCGGCTCACGTCCGGCCCGCCTCGTCCTGGACCTGGGTCACCTGCGAGGCGAGGAGACCGCTGAACGAGGAGCGCACCGAGGACGTGGCCGACCCCGTGTCGGCATTGATGATCCGCCGCAGCGTGCCGTGGGCGTCGATCACGTAGACGATGTCTGCGTGCACCACCATGCCGCCCGCCGGCGCCGTCACCACGGACACCCCGTAGGTGTCCCACACCGAGGTCAGGTCGGCGAGCGACCCGGTCAGGTAGGTCCAGTTGGCCTGGGTGTCGAGTCCCTCCTGGCGGTCGAAGGCCGCCATGTACGCCGCCGAGCGGTACACGGGGTTGGCCACCACGGCGACGAAGCGCACGTGGGCGGCGTCGGTCCCGAGCAGCCCGTTGGTGGCCTTGAGCTCCTGGGCGATGATCGGGCAGTCCGTCGTGCACACCGGGTCCAGGAAGGTGAGGACCACCGTCGATCCCCGAAGGCTGGCCAGGGAGACGGAGTGGCCCTGGACGTCGGTGAGGGTGAAACCCGGAGCGGGGCCCGATGCGACGTTGGGTGCCCCGTCGACGGCCTCGGCGATCTGCGGGTCGGCGGTCCCGTTGACGGCGGCGGCGGCCATCGGGGCGATGCCGACCAGGAGGATCCCGAGCGCGCCGACGGCGGCGGCCAGTCGGCCGGCGTGCCGGGTGTCGAGTCCCTCCCACCACGAGCGCCGCTCGGGGGCAGCACCGCCTGACGTCCGGGTCGACCCGGGCCCGGCACCGCCCGTGGAACCGGACGCCGCAGCCACGCCGGCCCCGACGGGTACGCCGCTCCCCACGGGCGTGGCTGCCGTGAGCGGCACCACCGTGTCTTCCCCGGGAATTCCGGCTGTGGCGGCGGCCGCGGCCGGGACCGTGACCGCCAGATAGCCGCCGACCGCAACGAACAGGAGCGGCAGCATGGAGTTCGGGTCGGTCCCGACCCCGCCCCAGAACCCGAAGTCCTCGATCAGGACCCAGTCGGCCACGCACAGCACGCCGAGGACGATCACCGTCGGACGCAGCACCCGCCGGCCGACCCGCGCGCCGACGAGCAGGGCGGCCCCGAGGCCGGCGAGGGCCACCACGGCGAACAGGTTGACCCCCCAGCCGTGGGCCCGGTCGAACGAGGCGAAGGAGGCGACCAGCGAGTGGAACGGTGCGGGCTGTGCGGTCTGGGCCATCTGGGCCACCATGGCGGCCAGGGTGCCCGGCGCTCCGTGGGCCGTCCCCTGCCAGAACCCGCGGCCGGGCCAGGCCTGGAGGAGGGCGGCACCGAGGAGGAACACCCCGACCGCCCGGAGCACCAGCCGGCCGAGCTGCGGCCCCTCCCAGGCCCGGTCGGGCAGGGTCACCAGGGCGCCGGCCACCACGTAGAAGAGCACCGCCCCGGGGGCACCGAACAGGACGGTCGCACCGGGCGCGAAGATGCCGCCGAAGGCGTTGCCCACCGACCACACGACCAGGCCCCAGCCGACGCTCGCCAGTCCGGCGCCCCGGCTCCACCAGCCCCGCGGCCCCACCAGCAGCAGCAGCCCGATCCCGAGCTGGATCCAGACCGTGGACGCGGCGGCCGTGGCCGGGTGGTTCGCCCACACCGTGACACCGGAATCGACCAGGTGCTGCACCCAACCGGGTGAGGTTGCCGCCGCCGGCTTGATGACGCCGCCGACCAGGCCGGTCGGCATGCCGGACTGGAGCTGCAGCAGTCCGTCGAACGTCCAGAGGATTCCGAAGGCGATCCGCAGGAACCGCCTGGCGGTGGGTTCGGGCGTGCCGGGCGCGGTCACGTGGGGAAACGGCTCACCGCGGGCCACCGCCCTCCGGTACTGCATCGACCGGAGCTGGTTCCAGCCGACGAAGAGCACGACGACGAGCACCAGGACCAGTGCGCCCTGCCAGGCCAGGGCGTGGCGGAACTCGGCGACGATCGATGCGTTCCCCGGCCCCGGAGGGCCGCCCATGCCGGTCATCGGCAGTGGGTGGAGACAGGGGCGTGCATCGGGGCCACGCTACTGTCCGCCCCCTCCCGGTCGGTAGTCGCCCGGGTGTGATGCCCGCCCGCGGGCCCCTGCCCGGCGCCGGCCGCCCGGCCGTCGGTGCCGGTCAGCCGACCGTGAGCGCGGTGGGACTCGAGGCCGTCCCGTACTTCGTCACGACCCCGATGACCCCGGTCGACGCCCGCTTCGGCACGGTCACCTCGATCTGGGTGGCCGTATCCGACGACACCACGGCCCGCCTCCCGTCGATCGTCACCTTCCTGGCCGCGCCGAGCCCGGACCCGGTGATCGTGACGGTGCCGGAAGGCGACGCCGACGTGGGGGCGAACGAGGCGATCGACGGCGCCAGGTGGAAGATGGCCGAACTGGTGGCCGACCCGAGCGTGCCGACCACCGTCACCGGGCCGTCGGAGGCCCCGCTGGGCACGGTCACGGTGACCGCCGTGGGCGCCACGTTCACGATGGTGGCCGACGTTCCCGCGAAGGAGACCGACGTCGTGGTCTGGAGGTACGTCCCGGTGACGGTCACCGTCGTGCCGGCCGCAGCCGAGGCGGGCGACACCGCCGACACCGCGGGCACGAAGGTGAAGTCCGGCTCGCCGTCGGAGCAGGCGCCCTTGCCGCCGTTGGCCCGGTTCGACCACGTCCCCTGCACCGCCACCGTCCCGGTGGCCAGGGTCAGGTCGAACATGTGACCGACCGCCGGCGCCGCCACGTAGGCGCAGAGGTCACCGGTCTCCGCGCCCTTCGCGTTGGACCAGCCGCCCGGCGGGGTCGTCTCGGGGAACTGGTCGGTCAGGGTCTCGGCGTACTCGTGGCTGGCCGCCTCGGTGGCGCCGTCCAGGGTGCCCGGCGAGTTGACGGTTCCGGCGCCGCAACTGCCGTGGGCGTCGGGCACGTAGGGCAGGTTGGTGAACGCCACGGTCGGACCGGACGCCGGCCCGGTGCCGTCGATCGTGGGGTCGTGGGTGTCGTCGTGGTAGGCGCAGTAGCCGACCGTGCCGTTGAACCAGCCGTCGGGATCGGCGCCGGTCGGTGACACGATCACGTACTGGGTGTCACGGTTCGACGCCTGGTCGGCGTTGCCGAAGTAGGTCGCCGCCCGCTCGGCCTCGGTGGCCAGCTGCCCCCCGGTCGGCCCGGAGCGCTCCTCGGCGGTGGCCGAGTCGGAGTTGTCGTACCAGATGCCGGCCAGTACGCCCCCGACCGGGTGGGGGACCATGGCGTCACCGGGCGAGCACGTGGTCGCCCCGACGGCCGTGCCGTCGCAGTACTGGGTCATGACGCCGCTCCACGTCTCGCCGTCGGTCCCGAGCCCGTTGTAGAGCTCCTGGAGTGCCGGAGCCAGCCCGTCCGGATCGATGGAGAAGCTCGCCACTCCCGAGCCGTCGACCGACTCGGCCCCCCACTGTCTCCCCATGAAGACCAGGTAGACCTTGGCCTGGCCGGTGGTGACGCCGGCGACGGTCAGCCCGCTGTCCGGGTCCGTGACGCCGCCGCCGTAGGTCAGGAGCTTCCCTCCGGTCAGGGTCGTCTTGCCGGCCGGGGAACCGGCGAGTAGGGCCTGCACCCCCCGCACATCACGCGTCTTGCGGGGCACGGCCCCGTGGCGGTAGCCGTGGTGGAGCGCCGTCGGGACGGTCAGCGTCTGCGCCGCCTCGGGGGTGGTGGCGGCTCCCGCGACGGCCGGGGGCACGGTGACCACGGCCAGGGCCGCGGCACCGAGGACCGCCGCACCGGCCACGACGCCGAAGGCGTGGACCGCCGCCCTCGACGTTCGGTGGAATCGGAACATGTTGACCTCCGGTACGGTGTCGCCCCTGTCACCCGCGCGGGGCCGGAGCAAGCTCCGGGCGGCCCGAGGGCGCGTGCACCACCGTACGGATCGGGTCCCGGACGGTACTGACCCGGTCAGGCTACCCCCCGGGGCACGGACATGGGAAGGGCGCGCAACCCGGGGTGCGGAGGCGACCACCGAGGGTCACCGGGCCGGTCGACCGCTCCCGCTCACTCGCCGAACAGCAGCCCGTAGTCGGCACCTCGCCGCAGGTGGTGGCCCCCGTCGATCGGGAACGCCACCCCGGAGATCCAGGTGGACTCCGGACCGGCCAGGTATCGCACGGCTGCGGCCACGTCCTCGACCGTCCCGACCCGACGGATCGGCATCCCGTCCAGGTAGTCGTCCAGCAGTGGCCCGCCCGCGGTGATGAACGACATGAGTTCGTCGTCGATGATCCCGGGCTGGACCGTGTTGACCCGGAGGCCGGTCGGGCCGAACTCGTCGGCCGCGTACTTGCACAGCATGTCGATCCCGGCCTTGGAGGCGCCGTAGGCCCACAGGTACCGGTGGGGGAAGGCGCCGGCCCCCGAGGACATGCCGATGAACGAGCCCCCGGTTGCCCCGCCGCCGTCCACCCCCGTGCCCGTGCCGGCCGCCATCCACGGGGCGCCGTGCTTGAGGCACAGGAACGTGCCGACCAGGTTGAGGTCGATCGTCGCCCGCACCGCCTCGACGTCGGCCGCGCCCATCGGTCCCATGTGGAGCGACCCGCCGGCGCAGGCGAAGAGGACGTCGAGGTGTCCGCGGGGCGCCGCGGCGCGGGCCACCGCCTCGACGATCTGGTCCTCGACGGTGACGTCGGCGACCACATAGGCCGCCGACCCGACGGGGTGCCCGGCGGCCGCGGCGGCGGCCGCCACCTCCTCCAACCCGGCGACCGCGCCGGCCAGCTTCTCCTCGGTCCGGCCGCAGATGACCACGTGTGCGCCCTCGGCGACGAACCGGGTGGCGGTGGCCAGCCCGATGCCGCTGCCCCCGCCGGTCACGAGTGCGGTGTAGCCGGCGATGCCGTTCGGTCCTGCGGTGATGTCGGTCACGGCGTGCCCCCTGGTCGGTCGGGTGGTTGTCGGTCGGGTGGTGGTCGGTGGTGGAGCGGACCGGTGGCCGGAGTGGCTACCGTTCTCAGTTCCGGAGCAGCATGCTACGGACCGCCCGATGCGGCAATCCGGAAGGCCCGCCACCAACGGGACCGGGCCGGCGACACGAGGAGTCATGCGGTGAGCGACCGGCAATTCAACCTGGCCGACCTGTTCGAGATCGTGGTGGACGTGACCCCGGAGCGGCTGGCCCTGGTGGCCGGCGACGTCCGGCACACCTACCGCGACCTGGATGCCCGGGCCAACCGGTTCGCCCACCACCTGGGTGGCCTCGGGCTCGCCACCGGCGCCCACGTCGGGATCCTGGCCCGCAACCGGGCCGAATGGGTGGAGGCCATGATCGGGTGCTACAAGGCCCGCTGCGTGCCGATCAACCTCAATTACCGCTACGTGGCCCCCGAACTCCGCTACGTGGTCGACAACGCCGACCTCGAGGTCCTCGTCTACGAGCGTGACCTCGGCCAGCTCGTGGCGGACGCCCTCGAGGGCGTCACCCTCGACCGGGCGCTCCACCTGATCGTGCTCGAGGACGGGACCCCCGCCAGATCCGACCCCGTCGAGGCCGCCACCGGCACCCCGCCGACACGGTACGAGGACGCCATGGCCGCGGCTTCCGGCCGGCGCGACGACGCCCCCCGGTCGCCCGACGATCTCTACGTCCTCTACACCGGCGGCACCACCGGCATGCCCAAGGGGGTCATGTGGCGGCAGGAGGACATCTTCTTCGCCGCCATGGGCGGGGGCGGCTGGGGGGCCGAGCCCATCACCACGGCCGACGAGCTCGCCGGCAGGATCAATCCCGACGAGGGGGCGCGGATCCCGATGCTGGTCGTCGGCCCGCTCATGCACGGCAACGCCCAGTGGTCCATGTGGAACGCCTTCATGATGGGAGGGACCACGGTCCTCTACACCCTCCACCACTTCGACCCCGACCGCCTGCTGCGCATGGTCGGCGAGGAGCGCGTGGTGTCCACCGCGCTGGTGGGGGACGCCATGGTCCGCCCGCTGTGTGAGACCCTGGCTGGGGCGCCTCCGGGCACCTATGACATGTCGACCCTGATGGTGATCGGCTCGGGTGGGGCGATGCTGTCCGCCGCGGTCAAGGCGGACCTGGCCGTCCAGCTGCCGGGGGCGATGATCATGGACCGCTTCGGGGCGAGCGAGTCCGGAG
>Ga0182013_10008251_pt1 | contig 11277 bp, 10 predicted proteins | sample 612S2MmetaG_FD_120487 | JGI IMG/M metagenome (GOLD analysis project Ga0182013, IMG submission 120487) | Permafrost microbial communities from Stordalen Mire, Sweden - 612S2M metaG | ecosystem: Environmental > Terrestrial > Soil > Wetlands > Permafrost | place: Sweden: Stordalen | collected...
AAATTCCGCCGCCGGATTTCTGCCATTGCGCCGGTTCGCAGCTCTGTTTTTCCTCATTCTCTTCGCATCAACCGTGATATTGGCTCAGAGCGCTGAGGAGAATGGGTTGACCACACAGCCCGTCGTACAACTTGAGGAGCAATCCGCTGGCAAGCCGCCAGCCCAGCGCCCGGCGTTCGAATCCTTGCCCGGTGATTTCCACTTGCATCCGCTGCCGGATGCGCCGCCGCCGGCAAGCGCCGAGGGCAATCAATCCAAGCGTATTCTATGGGTGATTCCAAACTATCGCGCTGTCAGTGCGGACGTTCAATTGCCTCCGCTCAGTTCTAAGAGCAAATTGGTTCTCGCCACCCAGGACAGCTTCGATTATTCCTCTCTGGTGTATGCGGGATTCATGGCCGGAATCGGGCAGGCAGGTAATTCCACGCCTGAATTTCGCCAGGGCGGTCTCGGCTACTCCCGATACCTGTGGCATTCGTTTGCCGATCAGGCCGTCGGCAACTACTTCACCGAATTCATCATGCCTACGGTGACCCATGAGGATCCACGCTATTACACACGCTTTCATGGAGGCGTATTGAGACGGACTGTGTACGCACTGGACCGGCTCGCCGTCACTCGAACGGACTCCGGCGGCAGTTCCGTAAACTTTTCGGAGATTGTCGGCAACGGCGCCGGAGCGGGCGTTGGCTGCCTCTATTATCCCCGGGGAGAGCGCACATGGACCAAGGTGGGCCAGAGGTGGGTGACCCAAATTAGCATTGATGGAATCTCCAACGTGGTGAAGGAATTCTGGCCTGACATTCGCCACCATGTATTTCGGCAGTGACTCATGGCAGCCACACTCTGTTTGTTATATACACCAGAGACTAAAAGGAAACAGCCTCAATTGCGAATAGAAGTGCTGCCAAGCCCTTTAGAGACAGCCCGGCAACATCCGGCAGGCTATCGTTGATTCCGCCTGTAGCCTGCACCACTGGCCGCGATCTCAATCTATGCGACTTCGGGAGCGCTTGTCGGGCCATTCGCCGCATGACCCCCTCGGGAGAAATGCTGGCTAATTGCTGTGTGCCAGTCATGTGCCAAACGAGGATGAAATGGCCGAAATGAGAGGAATGGCGACATTGTGGAACCTGCAACTTTAGATTCTAAATAGGCTTAAGTGGTTTGATTCCCACGCCCGGCACCAACAAAACAATCCGTTACAAGCCTTGTAGTTCAGTTGTAGTCCAAACTGACGTTTAGAGGCATATAACGTGGCGTTTAAACCGCTGTAACGGGGCTTGAATCCGTTGCAAACCATAAAGCGAATTGTCCTTTATCCTCGCCCTGCAGTGTCCATACTGCATACCCCTGTCCTAGACAGCAGCCTGCTCAGCCGCGGCAGCAATTTCCCTGAGCATACCGCCGAAGATCCATTGATGCGCCGGATAAAGCGCATACCAGTACAGGAGGCCCGCCAAGCCGGCGGGATCGAAGATCGCCGTCTGCCGGATGACACATCCTGATGAATTGGGCGTGACTTCAAAGTGCAGCCACGCACGTCCAGGAACTTTCATCTCCGCTGCAAGTCTCAGTGAACGATCCCGATCAATAGACTCCACGCGCCAGAAATCCAGAGTGTCTCCCACCATCAGATTGTGCGGATCCCGGCGGCCACGTCGCATACCTACTCCGCCAACAAGCAGATCCAAAGCTCCTCGGAACTTCCATAGAAAGTTTGCAAAATACCATCCGTTGGCGCCACCAATCATGCGGATTGGAGCGAATGCCGCGCTGGGTGAAACATCAACCTGCACGGTGCGCGAATCGACCAGCCTGGTGCCGAAAATAACACCACCCCATTGCGGGCCGACCCCGGCGGAAGACAAGGCGTCCGACCATCGCGTCTGGGCGAATTCATGGTCTTCACTCACGCTGGCCCTTGCAATCGCTTCTCGCAGCCCCATGGGTTGAATCTTGAATTGGGTGAGCGCTGACGGATTGTTAACCAGGGTTGGGTTCCGCAGGCTATCGACGAGTTTGCGTCCGATCTTTGCATAGACCGGAGTCACCAATCCCAGCCACAGACTCGATAAGCGCGGGGTCAGCACAGGCACCGATATCATCCATCGATGAAGACCACACTGACGTGCGTATTCCTGCATGATCTCGCCATAGCTGACTTGATCGGCGCCACCAATCTCATAGGTGGCGCTTTGACCGGAGGGCAGGTTCAGCGCATTCAGTAGATACGCAATCACGTCTTCCACGGCAATCGGTTGGGCCTTCACGGCAACCCAGCGGGGACAGATCATCACCGGCAAGCGCTGCACGAGTGCACGGATCATTTCGAAGGACAAGCTTCCTGAACCGATAACGATGGAGGCACGAAACTCGATGGTGGAAATCCCCGACGATCTTAGAATGTCAGCCACTTCCTGACGGCTGCGCAGATGAGCGGACAGTCCGTGCTCCGCTTCACCAAGGCCGCCCAGATAGACAATTGTCTTGACACCAGCCTCCCTCGCGGCGTCAGCAAAGTTGCGCGCTGCCCTACGGTCGTTTTCCTCGAACTCTCCCTCCGCGCCCATTGAGTGCACCAGGTAGTAAGCAGTCTGTACACCCTCCATCGCGGCCACCAGCGTTTCGGGAGCCAGGCAATCGGCTTGAACGATCTGTGTGCCGGGAGCGACTCGCGCTTTGAGATAATCCGGGCGCCGAGCCAGGCAGCGCACTTGGCAACCGGCTTCTTCGAGCGCTTTGAGCAGTCGCCCGCCAATATAACCGGTAGCTCCGGTTAACAGGATCAGTCTGCGATCTGTAGTGGAGAGTTCCATAAGAAAGGATCCTTCGACCCGGTTGAACTAGTTCTTCGGAAGCAAAGGAATCAGTACGCTCGTTCGCCTCTTGTAATCTTCGAAGTCAGGGCGCCCAGCCATCCTCTTTTCAATCAAGGGGATTCCTGACACCTTGACGATGAGGAACGTGATCGTTATGGGCGCGACCACTCCCACCCAGCCTCCGGCGCAACCGAGCGTTACCATCCAAATGCCCCACCACTGCACAATCTCGCCGAAATAGTTGGGATGCCGCGAGTATCGCCATAGTCCACTCTGCATCATGCTGCCGCGGTTCTGCGGATTTCGTACGAATCGTGCGAGCTGGGCGTCACTCAGGGCCTCGACGATAAATCCGAACATCCAGATTGAAACACCTATGCCGCCGAGAGCGCCAAGCTTTCCTACGGCACTTCGATTGATGATCAGTACCGGCGTGGCGGTGACGAAGAGGAGTGCTCCCTGTAGTATGAAAACCTGCAGGTACGAACGCAGGTGAAACCACTTACCCCACTCTTGTCTCCAGGCCGCATAGCGATAGTCCTCTGACTTGCCTCGATGCCGGCTACCAATGTGCCACGCCAGCCGCAAGCCCCATACGCTGACGAGCGTGCTCACGAGGATTCCACGCACACCCGCTACTCCGCCGAGGAGGTACGATGTCCAGGCCAGTAAGACGAAGCCCAGCCCCCAGGCTACATCGGCAACGTCATTCCGCTTCTTCCACACTGACGCCAGATACCACAGGCTCATGTATGCCCACAGCACGGACGCCAGTGTGAGGTAGTACTTCATATCCGCAGCTTCGCAGCGATCACGCAGGTCAGGCTGGAAACCGAGGCCGCCAGCACCATTCCCCAAAGCATATCAACCACGGTCAATGCCAGCGGCCAATTCTTCATCGTCGCCAGGTTGGTGAGGTCGTATGTCGCATAGGTGATCAAACCAAATAGCGCCCCAAGGATCAACGCACGTGACCATCCGCCGCGTTCAACGGCAGGGCCGATCACGAAGACTACCAGTCCCACCAGGAAGAGAAGGTAAAAAAGAATGGCCGCTGCCCAATTGATGTTGGACTTCAGCAGCAACCCAATGTGTTGAGCGTAAAACTTCTTCGCCACCACACCCAGCCACAGCATGTCCATGGCGAAGAAGATCGGCAACGCGATTGCGTATAGCTTAAAAAACATCAAGACACTCCCTTGCATGCAGAATGAATCAACCCACCCGCGCCGGACGCAACGGAAGCAGGCAGCAGTCCGGGGCGCAGAGGTCTGGCCGAGGCCCCATTGTTCCCAAAGCCAACCTTGGCTGCGTCTCATCCATCCGTTCGCAGATCAGCTCGCGGATCATTTTGATGAACCTGGGATGAGTGCCCACGGTTTCGGCCCTCACCATGTTGATGCCAACTTCCTCGCAGAGTTGGCGCGCCTGGGTATCCAGATCAAAGAGAATTTCCATGTGGTCGGAAACGAAGCCAATCGGCGCGATCACCACGTCGACAGGAACTCCCTGCGATCCCAGCCCGCACAGGCAATCCAGAATGTCCGGCTCCAGCCATGGCTGTGTTGCAGGGCCGCTGCGGCTCTGGAAAACAAGTCGCCAGTTCGTTCGCCCCAGCCGCTCGGCCACCAGCCGCCCGGTTTCCATCAACTGCGCCTGGTAGTCGCATCCCGCGGCCATCATGCTGGGTATGCTGTGCGCGGTGTAAATCAGTTGTGCTGCGTCACGCCGCTCAAGGGGAATTTTCTCCAGCGCCTGCCTTACGTGTTCAGTTACAACCTCCACAAAGCCCGGATGGTTGTGGAAGGCGCGTATCTTGTCCACAACCGGTGCGCCCGGCCCCACGGCCTCACTAGCGCCGGCGATGTTCTCGCGATACTGCCGGCAGCTAGAGTACGAACTATACGCCGAGGTCACAAATGCCAGCGCACGCTTTACCCCGTCGGCTTTCATCCGGCCCATGGTCTCGATCAGCATGGGGTGCCAGTTGCGATTGCCCCAGTAGATAGGCAGGCGCGGCCCGTCTTCTGCCAATTCGTTCTCGAGCGCAGCGATAAGGCGGCGATTCTGTTCATTGATGGGACTGCGGCCACCAAACTGGTAGTAGTGCTTCGCCACTTCCAACATGCGTTCTTGGGGAACGTTCTTGCCCTCCAGTACGTTTTGCAGAAACGGCATCACATCGTCTGGTTTTTCCGGACCGCCGAAGGAAACCACAAGAATCGCATCGTAGGTCACTTCACTCATAGATACCTCGACACTGTTGGCCGTATATCATCGCGGGTACTCATTTCCTGCTGTTTCCAGCACCGGCTCGTTCATCAGGGGATTAAGATTCTGCACCTTCGTCAGCAGGAGCTGCACGGTACCGGTCTGGCGCTCGCGAAAGGTTGCTTCGCAGCAGGTAAGGTAGTACTCCCACATGCGCAGGAAGTGCTTGTCGAAGCCGAGGCGCTCTACTTGATTTAGATTGTTGAGAAAGCGCCGACGCCATTCCTTCAATGTCAATGCGTAATGCATGCCAATGTCTTCCATGTGAAAGAGTTGCATGCGTGTGGCGCGCGTCAAAGCGCGTAATAACTCAGCAACCGATGCAAGCTCACCGCCGGGAAAGATGTACTTGCGGATCCAGTCACTTTGTTTGAGGTAACGCTCGAACTTTGCCTCTTGGATCGTAATGGTCTGCAGAAGCATACTGCCTTCGGGCTTCAGCAGCCGGTCGCAGGCGGCAAAGTATTCGTCGTAATACTTGTAGCCTACGGCCTCAAACATCTCGATACTGACGATCTTGTCGAACTCTCCGCGCAGATTTCTGTAGTCTTCCAGTTTCAGGTGGACACGATCATCGGCGAGTCCGCGCTGCGCAAACAGTTGCTGCGCGTAGTCGAACTGTTGACGGCTTATCGTGGTGGTGGTGACGCGGCAACCATAATGTTCGGCTGCATACAAGGCAAAGCCGCCCCATCCCGTTCCAATCTCCAGCAGATGATCCGTTGGCTTCAAGTCCAGCTTCTGGCAGATCAATTCATACTTATTTTGCTGGGCCTGCTCAAGTGTGTCCTGCGGCGAATGGAAGCAGGCGCAGGAGTAAGCCATTGAGAAATCTAGAAATAGCCTGTAAAAGTTATTCCCTAGATCGTAGTGGTGGCTGATGTTGCGGCGACTGCCGATAAGTGTGTTGCCGCGCAGATAGTGGCGGATACGCTCGACCAGTGAATGCAGTGCCCCTGCGGCGCGCATGCCGTTTTCAAGGTGGTCCATGTTGCGGACGGCCAGACGCAGCAGGCTTTGCAGGTCAGGAGAAGACCAGTCACCATCCATGAAAGCCTCACCCATGCCGATATCTCCACCGAGGAGCACGCGGGCGAAGAAGCGCTCATTGTTGACGACCAACATCGCCTTCAACTTTGACGATGGCGATCCGAAGCTGAGAGTTTCACGGGGGCAGACAACCTCAAGAAAGCCCTCATGTAACCCGGCAAGCAGTCGAAAGAAGATTTTCTTGTAAATAGAGTGGATCATCGAACGCTCCAGTTGGCCCCCCAGGGACGTGTGTTTGCAGCCTTATATCGTCCGGGGCCGGGATGTGGGATGAAGGGCACTTTTTTGCGATAGAGCATGAAGGCCTCCCAGTGGATGGCCATGACGGTCTTGACTGTCATTACAGGGTATTCGAAGAGCGCGCGGCGCAGAGATTGAGCACTCCATGGAGCACGCGTGAGCGAGAGCGTGGCGTCAAAGGTCGGCTCGCCGCCTTCGGCGAGGTTGGACTGGACCACCAGCGACTCGTCCGGGGGCGTGAACGTCCAGCGATATTCGCAATCCAGGCCAAGGAAGGGTGAGACGTGAAAATCCTTGCGAAAGGTATAGCTGCTCGAGTTCTCCGAGCGGGCAGTGATGTTCGCGGCGCTCATCCAGTAGTTATGCGTCTCCGCCCAGGTGTTCTTCACCTCGGCCATCACCATCTGAAGTTGCATACCTGCATCGAAGCAGAAAAAGAAAGAGACGGGGTTGAAGTTGTATCCCATGTAGCGCAGGTGGGTGAGCAGGAAGATGGGTCCCTGCGGCAGTTGCAGGTCGTGGGCGGCAGCGTCCTGGGTAAGGCGCTCACGCAGGCTCAGGCCCGCGTCGCCAAAGTGATCGCGCTGATAGAAGCTTGCCCAGTTCCAGCGCTCGTAAGAGGAAAGCCGCGAGACGCGCATCAGCTCCGGAATGCGATCAATGTCGAGATAGGCGAGGAAGATAGGGTAGGTGAACTCATGCTGCGCCGGGCGGAAGCGCCTGTGCCGTATCGAGCCGGTGTAGATTGCACTTTCCATCAGGCCTCCAACGAACTGGGCACGCCCATGGACTGCGCCACGCGAATGGCGGAGTTGAGCCCATCTTCGTGGAAGCCATAGAACCAGTAGGCTCCGCAGAAGTGAGTGCGATTGTGCCCGCTGATCTCCTGCCAGCGCTGCTGTGCGCGGATCGCCTCCAGGTTCATCAGCGGATGGTGATAGGTAAGCTCGCGTAGCACACGTGAAGGATCGATGAGCTCGTTCGAGTTGAGCGTGACGCAGTAACGCTCTCGCACCGGCAGAGACTGTAACCGGTTCATGTCGTAGGTGAGCGCAACAACGTTACTTTCATACTTAAGGTGATAATTCCAAGAGGCACGCGAACGCTGGCGGCTTGGCAAGAGCCGCTCATCAGTGTGCAACACCGTCTGGTTGCAACTGGTTTTGAGACTGCCCAACACGCTGTATTCGGCAGGCGTGGCGTCGGCGAGCATCTGCAAGGCCTGTGGCGCATGGCAGGCGAAGACCACCTCATCGAAGCTCTCCGCGACACCGCCGACAAATTGCACCTGCACGGAATCGGCGCTGCGTGTGACCCGCTCGATGTTCACCCCAAGGCGGATGCGATCCTGATAAGGCCGGGTGAGCGGAGCAATGTAGCTGCTGCTGCCACCGCGCAGCACATACCACTGCGGCTGATTGGTGAGGCTAAGCAATCCATGGTTGGAGAAGAAGCGAGCCAGAGTAAGCGCCGGGAACTCCTCAATCTCTTCCAGCGATGTGGACCATACGGCCGAGGCCATGGGATAGAGGTAGTGGCGGCTGAAATTCAGGCTGAAACCATTGCTACGCAGCCACTCGCCCAGCGTGATAGTGCCCCCGGCGGGATCGTCGAGCACCTTGAGCGCCTCGTGGTTGAAGCGGGCGATCTGAAGCAGCAGCCCATAGTGGCGCGGGCGAAGCAAATTGCGCGGCTGCGAAAAGAAGCCTCCCAGCCCATTGCTGCTGTACTCGTAACCGGTCTTCATGCAGGCGACGCTGAAGGACATGTCGCTTAACTGCCGCTCTACGCCCAGCTTGCCAAGGAGCCGAATCAAATTTGGGTAAGTGCGGTCGTTGTGCACGATAAAACCGGTATCAATTGGCAGCGGGCCGGCGCTGGTCCGGATATTGTGAGTATGGGTGTGCCCGCCCAGGCGTTCTTCACGCTCAAGCAGAGTCACCTGGTGGCGGCGCGAGAGCAGGTACGCCGCCGACATCCCCGATATTCCAGAACCGATAATCGCGATCCTGCCCATTCCCACCTCTCACCCACAAAATACAACGAATGCAACTGGATGTTTGATGATCGGCGAATGAGCGTAGATGTATTTTTATGAACAAATATTTTCTCATCGTGAATATATTTATACGTTGCTGTCACCAAGGACCTGCCTGTAGCTACGCGGGAGCAGGAAGATCAGTCGTAATTCCCATGGGCATGTGAATGTTGCAATGCGCCCTTTCTAAGTGGTGTTTGCGAACCCATCCCTCATTTTTAGTGGTGCGGGGCTTCCTTCTCAGCCGGATGAGTCGCTGCCTGCTGGCGCGGTGCCGCTTGCTCTCGCGGTGCGGCTTGCTGACGTGGTGCTGCCTGCTCACGACGTGCGGCTTGCTGGCGCGGTGCTGCCTGCTCACGACGTGCGGCTTTGCTGGCGCGGTGCCGCTTGCTCACGCGGAGCGGTTTGCTGACGTGCTGCCGGGTGTGCAGGTGCGCTCTGCGTGTGCGTACCCGTGTGCTGAGCTTCCTGCGCGCGCGGTGCCGCTACTGCATGCAAGGAACTGACCGGGCGCGTAGTGCTCTGCTTATTTGCCTCCGCTGCCTGCGTATTGGCATGTTGCGCGGGAACACTGCGCGCACTCTGCGCACGGGCATTGTTCTCCGGCTTTGCCGCGGCTTTGTTGGCCGTCGGGCTGGCATGATTGGCAGCGGGCTTATATGGCGCGCCGGCCTGCTTGGCCCCCACCACTCCGTGACCACTCAGTTCGCCCGGTTTCGCCGTTGCCACAAGCCCCACCCTCGCCAGCCGGCGTACCCATCGGTCGTACAAGCAACCGCGTCCCGGGTGCTGATGCTGAACCTTGCCGCGGTCAGTACGGCGCCGGCGTGACCCACAAAAGGAGGAACCACCAAGGGGCAACCGGCGGACGCAGCTTCGCTGCGATCGCCGAACGCTGCACGGTTCAAAAAGGGGGATTCCAACCGGAAAAAGGGTACCTCCGCAGGCATGCCCTAAGTATGCCCAAACAGTAAGATGGGCTCCCGGTACACTAGTTGTAAGTGCTTGATATGCCGTGGGGACAACCTCTTTGGCAGAACTCAAAATCCGCCGACCGCAAGGTCATGGGGGTTCGATTCCCCCTCCCGGCACCAAATCTAACTTCTTCACCCGCAGGAACCTTCAAGACTCCCCAAGACGCCATGTGTGTATTACGTGTGTCAGCTACATCTAAGTCCCCTGCTGTCAGTCTGTTACCGCAAGTTTCAGGCCGATTCCGGTCTTCCTTCATCGACACATGTGTCCCCGCCAGATAACATTCGATCATGCCGCACATTAAGGTCGAAACGCTCTTCAAGCAAACGCTGGATGGCGAATATGACGATGACGCTCCATGGGCAGCGGTTCATGAATTGCAACGGCTCGGGACACGAGAAGTCTTCACCTTGGCGAAGGAATGGTGCGGCTCCCCTGACCCACTGCGGCGCGCACGCGGCCTGGATGTCCTCGCCCAGCTCGGTAAAACTATGGAGCACCCGTCCAACAGTTTTCCTTCGGAGTCATATTCCGTTGTGAGTGCAATCGTCAGTAATGAACACAATGTCCTCCCGCTCCGCTCGGCTATTGCCGCACTCGGGCATCTAGACAATCCACTCGCTGTCCCATTGATCGCAGAATTTCATACTCATCCAGATCATGAAGTTCGATTCGCTGTGGCAAGCGCCCTGGGCTCATTTCCAGATGCCCCGCTCAGCGTCACTACGTTGGTGCAGCTGATGAAGGACGATGACTCCGATGTTCGTGATTGGGCAACATTCGGTTTAGGAGTTCTCGGGAACACAGATTCATCTGAAATTCGCGAAGAGATATTTCGTGCTCTGCAGGATTCGAACGAGGAAGTCCGTGAGGAAGCTCTGGTCGGACTCACAAAGCGGCGCGACTTGCGGGCACTTGCACCGTTGTTGGGATCACTCGAAGGCGAACAAGTTTCAGTACGAATCATCGAGGCCGCGTATACGCTGCTGGGTTTCGAGAGCGAGCGGAAGGACTGGACAAACAGTGATTATGCGGAGGCACTTCGACAGAAATTCGCAGACGAGAAATGATCTGAGCTTATGCCGTGTGTGTGTGGCGTGTGTCAAAAGCCCGAAAGCTGAGATTTGTGCGATTCGTGCGTCTTTAGTTTTCAATAACTTGTTTATTTTCAGCACCCCTTAAGAATTCGATTCCCCCTCCCGGCACCAAATAACAACCTGAATGCTCTTAATGGTTTGCAGAGCCGATTTTTTTGACACGATCTGCTTCTTTCCCCTCCCCAAGCACAAAACCATGCATGAGGTGAGGTTCCTGCACGGCATCGGCAATGTCGCTCCGGGCGGCAATTCCATATAACTCAAATACCGACTGGGTCCGGCACCAATCCGCCAGGCCTGGCTGCGCTTACCAACTCTCGCTTACTTTGCGTTAGTCACGCTCGCGATACCGGCGCGGTGGTCCAGGTTCAGCCCAGTCAGGTTCAGCCTAGTCAGGTTCATCCCAATCAGGCTGACCCCATCCAGGCTCAGCCCAGTGCGGCTCTTGCAGCCCCTCGTCGAATCCCAGTTTTTGAGCACGTTTCATCTGCCACAAAGCGGTAAATCTGCCGTGCCATTTTGGGAAGCTTAATCCGGGCAGAATCGCCTGCAATCACAGACAACTCAATTGCTTTCCGCTATATATCGCACGCGGATTTTGAGGCCGCGCTTTTTACAGGGAAGCAGTTCAGGTCGTACTCGATTTCGCAGCGGAAGAGCTGGGGCTGAGGGTGAAGATACGGCGGGCAATTCCCGAAAACGCCCCGGATAAGGTCACAGGCAAGCGTCTCTGGTTTCTTGGACATTCTTGCGGCGACAGAGGTATCTCAAATCAGACACTGGA
>Ga0182013_10008253_pt1 | contig 11276 bp, 7 predicted proteins | sample 612S2MmetaG_FD_120487 | JGI IMG/M metagenome (GOLD analysis project Ga0182013, IMG submission 120487) | Permafrost microbial communities from Stordalen Mire, Sweden - 612S2M metaG | ecosystem: Environmental > Terrestrial > Soil > Wetlands > Permafrost | place: Sweden: Stordalen | collected...
AGCTCGCGATGGAGGCGGAGGGTCGGCTCGACCAGGGTCAGGTCCTCCATGTCCAGCATCACCAGGTTCAGGCGACCCAGCGGCTGCTCGGCCACCGAGCGGGCGATCCGCTCGGCGTTGCGCCGGCAGGCGTCGGCGTCGGAGAGGAGCCCGATGGCGGTCGGATCGATGGAGAGGTGTGCGGCGAGACCAGCTGAACCCAGCAGGCGGCAGGCCTCGATGGTGGTGGCCACCGTGCGCTCGACGAGCTCGGGATCGCTGACGTACTCACCCAGGAAGAAGAGCTCGGAGTCGATCCCCTGGCCGTCGCGCAGCCGCCGCGCGGCGGCCACGGCAGCCTCCGCTCCGGCCGGCACCCGGCCGGCGAGCTCCTCGTCGAAGCTCACCTCCTGGATGCGTTCATAGATCCGGTACACGTCCCGGTCGGAGAGCTCGCGGTCGAGGCACGGCAGGAGCTCGTCCTCGACCGTCTGCAGGTGGCGGCGCAGGAGCCGGACCAGGGTCGCGATATGCCGCCGGCAGCCGGCACTGTCGTGCACGCCGCCCCGGAGGCGGGCCTGGTCGTGGAGGACCCGAGCCACGCAGCGCTCCAGCTCCTCGCAGCTGTCCTCGAGCCGGCGCACCAGCTGCTGGTCGATCCCCACCAGGGGCGCAGCCTCGGGATAGAGGACCGCCCGCTCGGCCCGCAGATGGGGAAGCACGACGTCCTGGAGGTAGTCGGACACCCGGGCGAAGGCCGCCAGCTTGGCTTCCGGGTTGCCCCGCTCGCGGAGCAGGTCCTCGAGCTTCGAGACCAGGGCGACGCCGCTGCGGAGCCGGTCGTGGAGGGTATGTAGTTTGTCGGTGGGGGGCATCTGGTGGACCATCGGGTGGGGCGGCCCCACCATCGCAGCGTTGGGCCCGACGCGCCAGGGTCGAAGCTCACCCGGCCCGGTGGGACCAGATCAGGTCGTCGGCATGCGGGGCACGATGCGCCCGGCGTCGAGGGTGCAGGTCTCGTCGACCTGGCCGGCCACCCCGGGCTCGTGGCTCACCACCAGCACCGAACGCGAGCCCGCTGAGCCGAGCAGCTCGGCGAGCAGATGAGCCGACGACCAGGGGTCGAGGTGTGCCGTGGGCTCGTCCAGGAGCAGGAGCTCGGCTCCGGAGAGGAGCGCTCGCGCCATGCCCAGACGCTGGCGCTCGCCGGCGCTCAGGTCCCGTCCCCCGGCCCCGAGCACCGTCCCCATGCCACCGGGCAGGGAGTGGTACCAGGCCCCCAGGCCGACCTGATCGAGGACCGCGACCAACTCGTCCTCGGTCGCCTCCGGACGCGCCAGCCGCAGGTTGTCGGCCACGGTGGCGGCGAAGAGATGGGTCTCCTCGGCCAGCCAGGCCACGTGACGGGCGATCCCGGTGCGGGTCATCAGCCGGACGTCGACGCCCCCGATGCGGGCGCTGCCGGAGGAGGCCTCCAGGAAGTGGAGGAGGACGTGGAGCGCGCTCGACTTACCGGCCCCGCTGCGGCCGATCAGCGCGACGCGGTGTCCCGGCGCCACGGTGAGCGAGACGTCGTGAAGGATGGGGGCTGCTGGGAGGGGGGAGGGCGGGACAGCGCGCGCCGGGCGCGAGGCGGTCCGCCTGGCTCCCGGAGCCAGCACCTCGACGTGGTCGAGCACGGCACCGGCCCTTCCGGCTGGGGGGCTGGCGTCGACGAGCGGCTCATGGACCGGCGGTTCGAGTCGAGCGAGCTCGAACAGGCGGCCCGCGGCCGCATTCCCGATGACCCGTCCGGTGAGGGCTGCCGGGAGCAGGGAAGCCTGGTCGAGGGCTGCGAGCGAGACGAGAACCAGGACCGTGAGCAGGATCCCTGAGAGTTGGCCGGCCCGATGGGCGGCAAGGGCGGCGAGGACGACGCCGATCAGCCCCGCCCCGGCGACCCAGGTGGCCAGTGCGCGTGCGATGCCCCTGCCGAGAGCCTGCCGGAGCGCCGCGGTGCCGGCGCGGCACCGGGCGTCCTCCAGCCGCGCGGCAAGCAGGTCCTGGCGACCGAAGGCGACGAGCTCGGGCGCCGAGCGCACCGTCTCCACGACCTGGTCGGCCAGCTCGGCGCGGATGGCGGCTGCGCTGGCGGCGGCGGTCCGCCCGATCCGAGCGCCGAGCACCGAGACGGCGACAACGACCGCCGTGCCGGCGAGCAGGATGGCTCCGGCGGCGGGGTCGAGCAGAGCCGCGACCGCGGCGCCGAGGACGATGCTCGCGCCCAGGTCGATCGTGATCGTCGTGCTCTTGGCGAGGGCCTCCGCCACGTCCTCGGTGTCGGCGACGAATCCGCTGAGCAGCGAGCCCGCCGCCCGGGAGGCGGCCGCGCCCGGGCTCGCGATTGCCGCGCGCAGGCCGTCGGGGACCAGCGGCTCGACGGTGTCATAGAGCCAGAGACGGAGCCGGGAGAGCGTCACCAGGGAGATGCCGTGAACGGCCAGCCGCTCCATGTAGCGGGTGACCCCACGTCCGAGCGCAAACGCCTGCACTGCGCCGATGGCGACCGCCAGGTCGAAGACCGGCGGTCGTTGGGAGGCTCGGGTGAGCAACCAGCCCGAGGTGGCGAGGAGACCGATCGCGCACGCCGCCGAGAGCGCTCCGGCCCCGGCGGCCGCTCCCAGATCGCGTCGCGCCGGCGCTCCGGCCGACCGGCTGAGGCGGAGCGCGCTGGGACGCCGGTCCGTTGCCCGCATCACCGGCGCAGCCCCTGGACTGCGCCGGCCGTGCCGGCGCCGACATCCGCACCATCCGTGGCCACGAAGCGTCCCCCCTCCAGGGTGACGACGCGGTCGGCCAACCTCACCACCGCCGGCCGGTGGGTGACGATGAGGGCGCTGCGCCCGGCGAGAGCCCGGCCCAGAGCTTCGACCACGATCGCCTCGGTCGCGTCGTCCAGGTGGGACGTCGGTTCGTCGAGGAGCTGGAGGGAGGCGTCGCGCAGCACCGCCCGGGCCAGCGCGATGCGCTGGCGTTCACCGGCGGAGACCTGGCGCCCGCCCACTCCGAGGCGCGTCTCGAGGCCGTGGGGCAGGCTTGCCAGCAGATCGCCGGCGCCCATCTCGCCGAGCACCTCCCGCAGCCGGGCATCCCCGGCGGCGGGATCGGCCAATCGCAGGTTCTCGGCCAGGGTGCCGCTGATGAGGGTCGGGCGCTCTGAGAGGTAGCTGAGCCGGCGCCGCCAGGCCTCGACATCGAGGCCGCGGAGGTCCATCCCCCCGACCGTCACCGCCCCGCTCGAAGGGACCATGAACCCGAGCAGGAGGGAGAGGGTGGTCGACTTCCCAGCACCGTTGGGCCCGACCAGGACCACCTTCTCCCCCGGCAGGATGGTGAGCGACGCATCGTCCAGCACCGCCTCCGCCCGCCCGGGCAGCTCGACCCGCACCTGGCGCAGCGCCACCGCCGCCCGCGCCGGACCGCCGGGTTCACGACTCCCCGCCGCGGCATCGCTTCCCCCTCTGGTCGCGCTCCCTCCCGATCTGCTCGCGTCCCCCCCCGATCGGCCCGGACCGCCTCCCTCTCGACTCCCGTCGCCCTCCTCGATGACGTCCATCGCCCGGCGCGCCGCGGCCAGGCCCTCGGTGCTCTCGTGGAAGTCGGCGCTGGCCCGGCGCAGGGGCAGGAAGACCTCGGGAGCCACGATCAGCACCGCCAGGGCGGGCGCGAGGTGGATCGATCCGGAGAGCAGCCGCAGCCCGAGTGGGACCGCCACCAGGGCCACGGACACCGAGGCGAGGGTGTCGAGCACCAGGGCCGAGACGAAGGCCACCCGGAGGGTCGCGACGCTCGCCAGGCGGAGTCCCTCGGCGGCTTCCGCGATGCGCTCCCGCTGGCCGGTGCTGCGCCCAAATGCCTTGAGCACCGGCAGCCCCTCGAAGATGTCGGCGATCTGCCTGCCGAAAGCCTCCACATGGCTCCAGCGCCGTGCCGCTAACCGGCCGCTCGACTGGCCGGCCAGGACGCCGAATACTGGGAAGAGGCAAAGGGCGGCCACGACGATGATCGCGGACACCCAGTCCAGCGCCCCGATCACCGCGACCAGGGCGATCGGCACCGCAGCGGCCAGCACCAGGTCGGGAAGGCAGCGGCCGATGTAGGCGTCGAGGGCGTCGATGCCGCGGCCGGCGAGGGTCGCCACGTCGCCCCCGCCCACCCCGCCGCCGCCGGACGCCCGGCGCAGCGCCGCGCCGAGCAACCGCCGGCGGAGCTCCGCCTTGGCGATCTCGGCGCCCCGCCCGGCGACGAGCTCGCCGGCGAGGGCACAGAGGCCGCGGATGGCGATCCCCCCGACGAGCCAGAGGACCGCCGGCAGGACCGCCTCGGTCGTGGATCCCATGGCCCCGGCCAGCAGGGCGGCCAGTGCGACGGCCTGCACGACCACGCTCGCTGCGGAGATCAGACCGATGGCGACGGAGGCGGCCACCGACCGTCGCACCGCCGACTCCCGGAGCAGGCGGCGCTCCACCGGTCCGATTGCGCTTCCCGCCGCCCTCCGGGCGATGCCGGTGCCGGCGGGCACGCCCTCAGCCTCCGCCGGCGCCGGGAGCCGGGGCCGCCACCGCGGCCGGTCGCTGAAGCCGCCGACGGAAGACCCAGTAGGTCCAGCCCTGGTAGAGGAGGACAAGGGGGGTGAAGATCGCGGCCACCACGGTCATGACCTCGAGGGTGTAGGGATGTGAGGCCGCGGCCCCGACGGTGAGGGCCAGGGAGGCCCCGTTGCTCGCCGGGATCACCGCCGGCCACATCGCTCCGAAGATCGCCCCCATCGTGAGCAGGATGGCGGCGCCGGTGCCGGCAAATGCGAGCCCGTCCCTGCCCCGGATGACGAGAAGGGCGGCGGTCGCCAGCGCGGCCACGGCGAGCACGCCAAGGACCAGCGGGACGGTGCCGGGCAGCGCGCCGGCCAGCGTCTGCCACGGCCGGCCGCCCGCCGCCACCGCGACTACCGTGGCTGCGAGGAGGATGACGGCTGCGCCGCCGGCCATCCGGGCCACGCGCTGAGCTCGCTGCATCAGCTCGCCGCTCGTTTTGAGCGAGAGGAAGACGGCGCCGTGGAAGGCGAAGACGGCCAGCGCGGCCAGACCGCCCACCAGCGCCAGGGGGTTCAGCAGCCCGATCAGGCCACCGGTGTAGCCGGCCGCGGAGAGCGGCAGCCCGTGGACGAAGTTGGTGAAGGCGACCCCCCAGATGAGGGCCGCCACCAGGCTTCCGGCGAAGTTGGCGACGTCCCAGACCCGCCGCCACCGGGGATCGTCGAACTTGCCCCGGAACTCGAAGGAGACGCCCCGCGCGATGAGCGCGAGGAGCACCAGGAAGAGGGCCAGGTAGGCGCCCTGGAAGAGCAGCCCGTACCAGAGCGGAAAGGCGGCGAAGGTCGCGCCTCCGGCGACCAGCAGCCACACCTCATTGCCATCCCACACCGGCCCGACGGCGTTCATGCAGAGGCGCCGGTCGGTGTCGTCCCGGCTCACCAGCGGGCTCACCATGCCGACTCCGAAGTCGAACCCTTCGAGGAAGAAGTAGCCGGCCCACAGCAGGCCTATGAGGGAGAACCACAGAGCGCTCAGACCGGTGTACGTGGCCACCTCAGGCTCCTCAGTAGACCAGACCGGTGGCGGGAGTGGTATCCGTGTCGTCGGGGGGCACGCCGATCTCGTCGAAGGGGTGGCGGGCTGCCCGCAGCACCAGCACCACGGCGAGGACGGCCAGGGTGGTGTACACGACGACGAAGGCGGCAGTGGTCAGGGCCACGTCCCCCGCGCCGACCGTCGAGACACCCTTGGCGGTCTGCATCAGGCCGTAGACGATCCACGGCTGCCGCCCGGCCTCGGTGAAGATCCAGCCGGAGGCGTTGGCGATGATCGGCAGCACGATGCCGGCCAGGGCGGCACGGCGGAACCACCGGCCCGCTCCCAGCTGTTTCCGCCACCAGAGCCAGACCCCCCACGCCGAGACCGCGATCATCAGGATGCCGGCGCCCACCATGGCCCGGAAGGACCAGTAGGTGAGCCAGAGGACCGGCGCGTAGTTGCCGGCCCCGTACTTGGCGGCCTCGGCCGCCTGCATCTGGTTGATCCCGACGACCTGACCGTTCCAGCTCATGTCGGCGATCAGCGACAGCAGGTGGGGCACGCGGATCTGGAAGACCGGCTGGCCGCTCAGGTTGCCGATGGTGAGCAGCGAGAAGCTGGCCCCGTTCTGGGTGTTGTAGAGGGCCTCGGCGGCCGCCATCTTCATCGGCTGCTGGACGTCGAGGAGGCGGGCCTGGAAGTCGCCGGCGATGGCCGTCAGCACCACCGTCACCAGCACCAGGGCGGCGGCGAAGGCCGTGGCCCGCCGGAATGCCGCACGCTCCGGGTCGTCCGGCGCGGCGCGGACCCGCCAGACGCTGATGCCCAGCACCAGCGCACCGCCCGTCGCCAAGGCGGCGAGCACGGTGTGCAGGAAGGACGCCCAGAGGGTCGAGTTGGCGAGCACGGCCCAGAAGTTGGTGAGCACCGCCTGGCCACCCTCGACGGTGTAGCCGACCGGGTGCTGCATCCACGCGTTGGCGGCCAGGATGAAGAAGGCGGAGAGGATCGTGCCGATGCTGACCAGCCAGATGGTCGCGAGATGCAGGCGGGGGGAGAGGCGCTCCCGCCCGAAGATCCAGAGGCCGATGAAAGTCGATTCGAGGAAGAATGCCAGCAGGCCTTCGATGGCGAGAGGGGCGCCGAAGATGTTGCCGACGAAGATCGAGAAGGCCGACCAGTTCAGGCCGAACTCAAACTCGAGCACGATCCCGGTGACCACTCCGACGGCCAGGCTGATGAGGAAGATCCGGCCGAAGAAGCGGCTCAGCCGGTCCCACGTCTCGTCCTTCCGGACGAGTGCGAGGGTCTGCATGACGGCCACCAGGAACGCCAGCCCGATGGTCATGGGGACGAAGAAGAAGTGGAACACGGTGACGATGGCGAACTGCCAGCGCGCGAGGTCCAGAGCCATGCGCGGCCGATTCTCCCGGCCGGAGGGAGGCGGGGCCAGGGCCGGAGGTCCTCACTGCCGCCGGTAGGAGATACCCCTGCCCCGTCCGGGTGCGACGCGTCGGAAGCTGCCCCGAGGTCCCCGGGGCAGCCTCCTAGTGCTTGGGCGAGCTTGGGCGGCGCAGGTGCCGCGCCTCGACGACCGGGTCGTGCGGGACCGCCTCCACCCGGACCTTGACGTCGACCGCGACCGCACCAGAGGGGCTCACGATCACCGGGTTGAGGTCCATCTCGGCGATCTCCGGCAGCGCGGTCACCAGGGCGCTGATCCTCTGGATGATCCCGGCGAGCGCATCGGTGTCGCAGGGGGAGGTTCCCCGGTACCCGAACAGGAGCGCCGACCCTCGGGGTTCGCGGATCAGCTCGGCCACGTCGCGGTCGGTGAGCGGCACCGCGCGGAAGCCCTGGTCATGGGTCAGGCCGACCGCCGTCCCACCGGAGCCGAAGACGAGCAGGGGCCCGAAATGGCTGTCACGCACGACGCCGACGATGGTCTCCACACCCGCACCCAGCATCGGCTGGACGATCGCGCCCCCCATCTCGTCGCCGAGGCGAGCCAGCATGGTGTCGTAGGCCGTCCGCAGTGCCTTGGCCGAGGCGATGTCGGTGAGGACGCCGCCTCGCTCGGTCTTGTGGACCATGTCCGGAGCGGCCGCCTTGAGCACCACGGGGTAGCCCATGGCCTCGGCGACCGCGACGGCCTCGTCGGCGGTGTCGGCCCGGGTGGTCATCGCCACCGGGACGGCCATCGCCCGCATCAGGGCGGCCGCGTCGAGCGGGCCGAGCTGGCAGCCCTCGGGGTTCGCGGCGAGTGCCTTCTGCACGATCTCCCGGGCCGCTCCCAGGTCGATGTCCGAGGGCATGACCACGGTCCCGGGGTCACGCCTCCGCCAGGCGGCGTAGTCGGCGACCGCGCCGAGGGCGTAGGCGGCAGCCTCGGGGAAGGTGAAGACGGGCATGTCCCGGCTGGCGCGGAGGCGCTCCTGGGCCTCCCCGAAGACGGCGGCGAGGACCGGCTTGGTGGCCTCGTGGGCGACCTTCCGAATCGCATCGGCGATACCGATCGCATCGGTGTGGAGCGGGGTGAAGATGGCGATCACGGAGTCGACCGCGGGGTCGGCGAGCACCGCCTCGAGAGCCGCGCGATACTCCTCCGGGCCGCCCATCGCCGTCATGTCGATGGGGTTGCCGATGGCGGCCGCGGGATTGAGCACCTCGCGGAGGCGTTGGGTGGTATCCGCGCCCAACTCGGGCAGGGTCAGCCCGGCAGCCTCGCAAGCGTCCGCGGTGAGGATGCCGGCACCACCCGCGTTGCCGACCACTCCGACCCGGTTGCCGGCGGGCAGGGGCGCCGTGGCCACCACCCGCGCGACGTCGAACAGTTGCTCCAGCGAGGCCACCCGGATGACCCCGGACTGGCGGAAGAGGGCATCGACCGATACGTCGGGGGAGGCCAGCGCCGCGGTGTGCGAGGCGGCGGCGCGGGCTCCCGCCGTGCTCTTGCCTCCCTTCACGGCGATGATCGGCTTGCGCCGCGACACCCGGCGTGCGATCTCCGCGAACTTGCGCGGGTTGCCGAACGACTCGAGGTAGAGGAGGATCACGTCGGTGCGGGGGTCCTGCTCCCAGTACTGGAGCAGGTCGTTGCCCGAGATGTCGATCTTGTTGCCTGCTGAGACGAAGCCGGAGAGCCCGATTCCCAGCCTCGAGGCCTCGTCGATGACCGCCACTCCGAGCGCGCCCGACTGGGTGAAGAAGGCCATGTTCCCGGGCGGGGGCTGGCTGGGGGCGAAGGTCGTGTTGAGCCGGATGGCCGGGTCGGTGTTGATCACGCCCATGCAGTTGGGCCCCACCAGGCGCATGCCGTAGCTGCGGGCGACGTCCAGGAGCTCCCGCTCCTTGGCCGCGCCGTCGGAGCCGGTCTCGCCGAAGCCCGAGCTGATGATCACCAGTGAGCCGACGCCGGCGGCCCCGCACTCGTGGACCGCGCCGAGGACCGCGTTGATCGGGACGGCGATGACCGCCAGGTCCACCTTGCCGGGGATGGCACCGATGGAGGGCCAGGCGGGCACGCCCGAGACGTTGTCCGCGCTCTTGTTGACCGGGTAGACGCGGCCGTTGAAGGGGCCCTGGATGAGGTTGCGGAGGATCGCGTGGCCGATCCCGCCCGGGGCGCGCCCCGCGCCGATGACGGCGACGCTCTTCGGCTCGAGAACCCCGCGCAGTGCGGCGACCGACGCGAGCCGCTCACGCTCACCGCTCGCCGCCCTCACGCCGCGGACGTCGGTGATGTCGAGGCTGACCCCGACCACACCGGCCTCGGGCGTCCCCACCCGCTCGATGAACCCGGCATGGCGGAACACCTCAAGCATGGGCAGGTTCTCGGCCATGGTCTCGGCGCGGAAGCGGGTGATCCCCACCGCGCGGCCGACCTCCGCCAGGTACTCGAGGAGCAGCGAGGCGACGCCTCGACCCTGGAACTCGTCGCTGACCACGAAGGCGACCTCTGCCTCACCGGGCGCCGAGACGCTGAAGTCGCCCACGCCGACCACGGACCCGGCGTGGAACGCTCCCAGGTGGGTGTGGGTCGCCGCGTCGCTGGTCGTGAGACGGGTCAACTCCTCCTCGGTCAGCTGGTGGCTGGCCGAGAAGTAGCGGAGCCGCATGCTCTCGGCCGAGAGAGCGGTGAAGAAGCTCCGCAGCAGCTCGATGTCGGCGGGCGAGAGGGGGCGGATGGTGATGGCCGCCCCGTCGATGAGGGCGGCGTCGGCGCTCCAGGTGAGCGAGATCGGCGGTGGGGTCGCGGTATCGGTTGTCACCGCCCCAGCCTACGGAAACTGGCGGCTGGATGTCGTGGGCCGATGGTCACCGAGACGACGGGCCTCTGCCCCCGCACCGGCGTCACCCCTCAGGGTGCGCGTCCACCGCGGGGCGGAAACCGATCCCGCCTCGCTCCCTGCGGCCACCGGAAGCGCCGGGGAGAGCCCACACCATCGGCGCCTGGAGTCGCAGGGAGCTCGGACGGGTCGTAACGGTCAGGCCTTCGGAACCTGAGGTTCCTGGGGCCCACGCTCGGAGCATCCCTGTGGGGTCACCCTCTGGGCCAGGGGAAAAGGTCACTACTCTGGTGGGGTCAGGCGGCCGTGATGGGCTCGGGCCGTCCTTACGCCGTGACCAGGGTCCCGACCCATGGGGGTCGTGTGGCCCTTCCAGGGCCAGGGGCCGGAGCGGGACCATCGGCTGGTCCAGCCGCCGTGCCGTGAGTCTCAGGGGGTGTTCCGCGTCGCCACCCGTCGTCCGGCCGTGAGAGGGCAGCGCTGATGTCGCTGCAGCAGTGGGCTCTGGCGTGCCTCTGGCTGGCCGGGAACATGGCGGTGGTGGCCGTCGTGCTCTGCATCGTGGCGCTCACCGACCCTGCCCGACGCCGGGGGGGCACCGGCGGCACCGGCGGCTGATCACCCGGGATGCGCGGCCCCACCCCTCAAGGGCCTCGCGGACCCGAGTTCTCGTGACTGAGGACCCTCAGATGGGGTCCCTTTGGGGCAAGGTCGAGCAGCCATGAGCGTAGAATTCACCGCCATGGAATCCAGAGACACCATTCGCGTCCTGCTCTGTGACGACCATGAGCTGGTCCGGCTGGGCCTCCGGCGGCTCCTCGAGACCGAGCCCGATCTGGACGTGATCGGGGAGGCCGGGGACGCGGACGCCGCGCTCGAGGCCGTCGCCCGGCTGCACCCCCAGGTGGTCGTGATGGACGTGCGCATGCCTGGCCGCTCCGGCATCGAGGCCTGCCGGGAGATCCGCTCCGCCCACCCCGAGACCCACGTCCTGATGCTCACCTCGTTCGCCGACGACGAGGCTCTCTTCACGTCGATCATGGCCGGGGCGTCGGGCTACATCCTCAAGCAGATCCACGGAACTGACCTGATCGGCGCGATCCGCCAGGTCGCCGGTGGGCACTCGCTGCTCGATCCCCAGGTCACTGAGCGTGTCCTGGCCCGGCTGCGCGGCGAGGTGGTCACCCCCGGGGACATCATCAATGACCTGACCCCCCAGGAGCGCAAGATCCTGGCCCTGGTCGCCGAGGGGCTCACCAACCGGCAGATCGCTGAGCGGGTCCATCTCGCCGACAAGACCGTCAAGAACTACGTCTCCAACATCCTCATGAAGCTGGGCCTGGAGAGGCGCGCCGAGGTGGCCGCCTTCGTTGCCCGCCGCAAGGAGAGCCAGCCC
>Ga0182013_10008254_pt1 | contig 11273 bp, 11 predicted proteins | sample 612S2MmetaG_FD_120487 | JGI IMG/M metagenome (GOLD analysis project Ga0182013, IMG submission 120487) | Permafrost microbial communities from Stordalen Mire, Sweden - 612S2M metaG | ecosystem: Environmental > Terrestrial > Soil > Wetlands > Permafrost | place: Sweden: Stordalen | collected...
AGCGAGCCACGCAGTTGCTTGAGGCTAAGGATATCCGCGCCCGTGCTCCAGAGGAATTCCTCCATCGCCCGCCTTTGCGACGAATCAATCACCATCCGAACGCCCTGCTCACAGCGGCTCACAACTGCTCCGCGCCGCACCGCTTCGTACCCGTTCTCTTCGGACAACTGGTCAACCATGATCTCAACCTTGTCGCCGGATCCAAGCAAATCCTGCAGCCGGCCAGTCTGCACCAGACGCCCGCGATCGATCACGACCACGCGATCGCAGATCTGCTCGACCTCCGGAAGAATGTGGGAACTAACAAACACCGTCTTCCCCGCCGCCTTCAAAGATGCCAGCAAATCGAGCACATCCTTCCGGCCTGCGGGATCGAGCCCGGAAGTCGGCTCGTCAAGGATCAGCAATTCCGGATCGGCCAGCAGCGCTTGCGCGATACCGAGACGCTGGACCATGCCGCGCGAGTACTTGCTGATCCTGAGACCCTCATAACCACTCAGCTTCACGCGAGCCAGCAGTTCGCCGATCCAGCCATCGTCCACTGCGGTCCGCCCGCTCAAAGCAAGATGCAACCGGAGCAGCTTCGGTGCCGTGAGGTGTTTATAAAATGCGAAGTTCTCCGGCAGGAAGCCGATTTTTTCTTTTGCCCGAATATCCCCAGGCGTAAATCCCAATACCTGAACCGCGCCCGAATCGGGAAAGAGAAAACCCATCAGGATGCTGATGCTCGTGGTCTTCCCCGCGCCGTTGGGTCCCAGAAAAGCGCATACTTCGCCGGCCTCGACCTCAAACGAGACGCCAGAAAGTGCCGTGAACCGGTCCTGGAACACCTTGGTAACGTTCTGAAACTCAATGAGTGACGGCATCGCTCTCCGTCCCAAATTGTGGTTTGTAGTCTTTGATGTCGAGCGCAGTTGCCAGGAATATTTCCGTCATCGTCTGGAATCCGGTTTCACCCCATTCGACTTTGCCCTGTTCGTCGATCACCAGCAGTGTGGGTATCGCTTCCACCTGATACGCACTCGCCGTTTTCCCCGCGGAATCCATCAAGACCGTAAACGGCAGTTTGTCATGCTTAGCCGCCGATTCCGCATCGGCCCGGTCTTCATCCGTACTGATGGCGAGAAACTCGAATTTCGCATCGGCCTTATGCGTACTCTGATAAAACCGCCGCATCACCGGCATCTCAATGCGGCATGGACCGCACCAGCTTGCCCAAAAGTCGATTACGACTTTCTTTTTCCCGCGAAATTCCGCCAGAGTAACGATGCGGCCGTCAAGCGTAGTGAGCTGAAAATCGGGCGCCTGCTTTCCAACCATCGCGGGTTTGGACTGCGAATCGCGCGAACTGAGTTCAAGCGCCTTCGCCTTCCACGTAATCCATACCGTAAAGATCGCCAGCGCGGCGAAAGCAATCGTCGCGGAAGGAGGGCGCGAAGGCATGAGCGCCATTATAGTAGGAATTCCTGATGTCACGCCCGCAACATTGAAAAAGTGAGGTATCGCATTTACAGCAGTCCCGCGCTAACCCTCGCGGCTCTTGCCCTCATCGGCGTCGCCGCGTTCTCGCAGTCACGACGCCTGTCGGTTTCCTGATTCTCGCCGCCGGCGGCATCTGTGCCCTGATCTATAAATTCCGAACTCACACCTGGCAACAGAATCTTACGGTGGTTTTTCCCTTCGCGATCCTGCTGGTCTGCATGAGCACCCGCATCAATCTCGGCGTGCGCCATATCCTCGCGATTTATCCGCTCCTCGCCGTGATTGCCGGCTGTTCGATGTCCGAACTCATCGGTGCCACCCGAACCTTGCGCTGGATCGTGATCCTGCCTCTGGCCCTCGCACTCTGGGTTGTAACCGATTCGTGGACGGCTCGCCCGGACTACCTCGCCTGGTTCAACCGCTTCGCCGGCGACCACCCGGAAAAGATCCTGGCTGAATCGGACCTCGACTGGGGTCAGGACCTGCTTCGCCTCAGCCGCCGCCTTTCCGAGCTCGGCGTCAGTCACAAAGTCGTAGGCTACTTTGGCAGCGTTCCCCTCGAAACAGGAGGGCTGCCGGACTGCACGCCGCTCTCCGGGACCGTTCCTGTCACCCAAGGCTATGTGGCAGTGAGCGTACGGTATATCACGCTGGAGTATGTCAAACGCGGCGCCTGCGCGTGGCTGAAAGACCGCCAGCCCGCGGAACGAATCGGCAGGTCCATTTATCTGTATAATTTCGGCCAATAAGCGGGGATCGCCACATTTTCATCAAATTTTCTTTCATCAACCTGCGGATAAGCTGTTAGCTTAATTGAGGAGGAATTCCCCCGATGAGTCCAACCCCGAAAGCTAGTTCTTTGACCGCCTTGCCCGCCTGGAAAGCGCTCGAAACGCATTCGAAAGCCATCTGCGACGTCCATCTTCGCGACCTGTTTGCAAAGGACCCGGGACGCGCCGGCCGGTTTTCCCTCGAAGCCATCGGACTGTTCCTCGACTTCTCGAAGAATCGCATCACCGACGAGACCATGGCCCTGCTCCTTGAACTGGCCCGCCAGTCCGGCCTGCAGGAACGCATCGAAGCCATGTTCACCGGGGAGAAAATCAATCTGACGGAAAACCGCTCGGTGCTGCACGTTGCTTTGCGCGCGCCTAAAACCGAAAAAATCTTTTCCGATGGCGTGGACGTCGTCCCGGAAGTGCACGCCGTTCTCGATAAAATGGCCGCCTTCTCCGAACGCATCCGCAGCGGCAGTTGGAAAGGGTTCACCGGCAAACGCATCAAGAACGTGATCAACATCGGCATCGGCGGTTCCGACCTCGGCCCTGTAATGGCCTATGAAGCACTACGCCATTACACCCGGCGCGATATCAATTTCCGCTTCATCTCCAACATCGATGGCACCGATTTCACGGAAGCGACGCATGACCTGAACCCCGACGAAACCCTCTTCATCGTTGCCTCCAAAACATTCACCACGCTCGAAACCATGACCAACGCGAAGTCGGCGCGCGCATGGGCATTGAAATCCCTGGTAGACGAGAAAGCGATCGCCAGCCACTTCGTCGCGCTCTCCACCAATGCGACGGAGGTAGAGAAATTCGGCATCGACACCGCCAATATGTTCGGCTTCTGGGACTGGGTCGGCGGCCGCTATTCGATGGATTCGGCGATCGGCCTTTCCACCATGATCGCGATCGGACCGGATAATTTCCGTTCCATGCTCGCCGGCTTCCACGCCATGGACGTCCACTTCCGCACTACGCCCCTCGAACAGAATCTTCCGGTTCTGATGGGCCTGCTCACTGTCTGGTACAACAATTTCTTCAACGCGCAGACCGTCGCAATCCTCCCCTACGACCAGTACCTGAAACGCTTCCCTGCTTACCTCCAGCAGTTGACGATGGAGAGCAACGGAAAATCGATCACCATCGACGGCACCCATGTGGACTATCAAACGGGCGCCATCTACTGGGGCGAGCCTGGCACCAATGGCCAGCACTCTTTCTATCAGCTGATTCACCAGGGAACCAAAACCATCCCGTGCGATTTTATCGGCTTTGAAAAGTCGCTCAATCCGCAAGGCGATCACCATGACATTCTGACAGCCAATTTATTTGCCCAGGCAGAAGCGCTGGCCTTCGGCAAAACCGCCGCCGAGGTAAGGGCCCAAGGGGTGCCCGACGCTCTGGTCCCGCACAAAACCTTCGAAGGCAACCGCTCGTCCAACATGATTCTGGCCGAAAAACTGACGCCGGAAATTCTGGGAAAATTAATCGCCCTCTACGAGCACAATGTCTTCACGCAGGGCATAATCTGGAAGATCGATTCGTTCGATCAATGGGGCGTGGAACTCGGCAAAGTCCTGGCAATGAACATCGTGCCGGAACTGAAGAGCAATTCGGCCCTCAAGCACGACAGTTCCACCAACGCGCTGATCGAGCGCTATCGCAAAACCAAAGCATAAGCCTTTGTGTGGGGCGGGTTGTCCAACCCGCCCCTTGTGTTTCGGGGACGTGATATTCTCACCCAAAAGGAGTCGAGCAAAATGGAACCCACCAAACCCAAGCTGCCCGCCGAAGCCATCCAACTCTATAACCTCTACATTCACGGCGAAATCGGTCGTCGCGCCTTCATGGACGGCGTAAAGAAATTTGCCGTCGGCGGTCTCGCGGCCTCCGCAATTATCGAAGCGCTGATGCCGAACTATGCTCAAGGCCAGCAGATTTCCCCAACCGATAACCGGATCAAGGCCTCGTATGTCACCGTCCCGTCGCCGCAGGGCAATGGAAGCATCAAAGGCTATCTCGTCCGCCCCGTCAGTGCAGACACGCGTTCCGAGACACCGTCGAAATTACCTGGCGTTATCGTGGTCCACGAAAACCGCGGCCTGAATCCTCATATCGAAGACGTCGCGCGCCGCTTCGCCATGGCGAACTTCATGGCCTTCGCGCCCGATGGTCTCACTTCCCTCGGCGGCTTTCCCGGCGACGACTATAAAGGTGGCCAACTCTTCACGAAAATCGATGGCAAGAAAATGACCGAAGACATGGTGGCCTCGGCGATGTGGTTGAAATCGCGTCCCGACTGCTCAGGCAAGATCGCGGCCACCGGTTTCTGCTACGGCGGCGGCATCGCCAACACTCTGGCCTTCCGCCTCGGACCCGACATCGCAGCCGTCGCGCCTTTTTACGGAGGCCCTCCACAAGCCGTCGACATTCCGAAAATCAAAGCATCGGTTCTGGTCCATCACGGAGAGCTCGACACGCGGCTCGCCGCCACATGGCCAACCTACGATGCGGCATTGACTTCGATAAACGTGCCCCACGAAGGCTACATCTATCCCGGCGCCGTGCACGGCTTCCACTGCGACGCAACGCCCGAACGCTACAACAAAACCGCCGCCGATCTCGCCTGGGGACGCACCATCGACTGGTTCAACAAATACACCCGAGCCTGACTGAATCTGAATCCAGGACATTATAACACCGGGCCATGCGACACTCGTCAGGCCAATGGGCAAACATGAAAATGAAAAGAGCTGGGTTGATCTGTCTGCTACTGCCTCTGTTCCTGGCGGCGGCCGAGCCACCACAGCGGCCCGCACTGACCATCGTTCTCGTAATCGACGGTCTGCGCCCCGACTCCATAACGCCCGAAATCATGCCGAATCTCGATCGCATGAAGAAGACCGGCGCCTGGTACACGCATTCCCATTCAGTTTTCCCGACAGTAACCCGCGTCAACACAGCCTCCATCTCCACCGGCACCCTCCCTTCCCGGCACGGCATCGTAAGCAATCAGCTATATCTCCCCGCTGTGTCAAGCAAGCTCCTCAATGATGGCGACTACGAAAGCCTGCTAAGTCTCGCCAAGGTAAATGACGGTCGCGTAGTCGGACCCAAAACGCTCGGTGAATACTTCAAAGACGCCGGAATTCACTACGTAGCTCTAAGTTCCGGCTCAACGGGCAACGCCCTGCTGCTCAATCCCACCGCACCTTTTGGAACCAGTGAAGTTATCAACTCAGGATTCGAAAACGGCAGCCGGGTAGCCTTCCCCGACTCACTGAACACCGCGCTTCTTGCCCGCTTCGGCAAAGAGAAGGGCGACAGCGGCAACCCGTCCCTCCTCTGGACCGAACGCGTCCTCCGCGAATATGTGCTGGAAACGATGCATCCCCAGGTGATCATCGACTGGATGGATCAGCCCGACAGCATTCAGCACCAGAAAGGCGTCAGTTCACCCGAAGCGCTCGACGCACTGCGCCTGGTTGATCGGCAGATCGGCTTGCTTCAGGACAAGCTCAAACAAATGGGCCTCGATGGAAAAACCGACATCATAGTAACCTGCGATCACGGTTTCGATTACGAACCGGCCTCCGATTTTCTGAAGCCGGACAGCGATGTAGCCGTAGACAACGAGGGCGGCACATCACTGCTCTATGTGAAGGATCACGCGCCGGAAAAAATCGAGCAGTTAGTCGCGAAGTTACAGGCGAATGAATCCACCAACGCCATCTTCGTAGCGGCAACGAGACCGGCAAACGGAACCTTCCGGTGTTCACCCAGGGCCGAAAGAGGTTTTGCCCCCGGAACCTTCGCACTGGATCTCGCACACGAATGCCTTCCTTCGCACGGCCCCGACGTGATCGTGACCTGGCACTGGGATGACACGAAGAACGCATTCGGCGTCCCCGGCACGCAATCGGTTCTCGGCCGCCCAGGCACCACCCACAACGGGCACGGCAGTCTGAACCCATACACGACGCATACAATCCTTCTGGCCGTGGGGAAAGACTTCAAGCAAGGGACAACAATCGAAGTACCCACAGGCAATGTGGACCTGGCCCCGACTTTATTGGCAATCGAAGGACTACCAGCGCCTTCCTCGATGGAAGGACGTCCGTTAACCGGCCCGCAGCCAAAATCATCGACGAGGCGCATACAAGCCAGGACCGGCCAATACTGCGCCGAACTTGAAATCTCCCGGGCAGGCAACCAAGCCTACCTGGACCAGGCCGCACGCTGCCGATAACCACGGGATCAGACAGCCGTCAGCGGATTCGGCAACAACGTATTTCCCAAATTATAAGCAGCCTCGAAGTCAGCCAGTCCGTTGCTGCCGCCATTGACCAGCTTGCGGGCTTCCGCAAGATCTCCCGCGGCAAGAGAGGCCCGTATCTGGGTTTCATGATCCTTTAGAAAGTCCGCCAAAAGATCCGCGGCGATCGTGGGATCGTTGGCGAGTTCGGGGTTCTGCACCAGTTGATCTCCCCGTCCGATCGCGGCGCTGTATTTGGTGTAGTTATATCGTCCTGTAAGTTGCACGAACCCCCGGCCTTTGAATCGTGCGCCGTCGCCGGGCTGATTATTCCCCAACCGTTGCAGTCCCTCATACAACCCGAAGTCCGGACCACCCGGAGCTGTGTTGTAGTGGCTCACCCCTTCGCTGATCGGCGCAAAGCTCCCGGTTTCCGCCCGGATAGTTCCGATCGCCATCAGCACCATAAACCTGTCCGCCAACTGCGTCCCGATTAGCGATTCCAGCACAAGCGGCAGATGCGTCTGGATGTTGGCGAGAGGCGCGCCGGGACACATCCTCGAAACAATGTCCACGGTTACAGCGGGGATCGGCGAGTCAGTCGGTTCTGCGAGACCCAGCGCAGCCGCGGTTCCGGATCCGACAACCCCGTCCGCAACGAGACCCGCGCTCGCCTGAAACGCCTTGACGGCCTGCTCCGTCCCTGCGCCAAAAACTCCGTCGGCTGCACCGGGATCGAATCCTTTTGCCGCCAAAGCCTTCTGCAGCGTAGTAACATCAGCGCCCGTACTGCCAAGCCGTAAGGTGTCCATGGAGTTAGGGAGTTTATATCACATGTAGTAAATTGAAGCATTCGACCCGCACCAAAATTCGTCCTGTTTCTCGCGGCGGCGGTTGCCTTCCCCGTCTTCGCCCAAACGCCGGACTTCGGAGGCATCTGGACCTCCGCCACGCTCACGCCTCTCGAACGTCCAGACCGGTTGAAAGACAAGCCCTTCTTCACTCCCGAGGAAGCGGCGGAATTCGAGCGCCAGGAGTCCGCCAAAAACGAAGACCTTTCGCCGACGCCCTCGGTGAACGTAGGCACCTACAACACCGCCTTCCGTGAATTCGGCGCGCACGTAGTGAAGACGCTCCGCACATCCATCGTCACCGATCCGCCCGATGGGCGCCTCCCGGCCCTCACGCCAATTGCGGCCGCGGCGAAACGCCAGCGTATGCAGAGGCTGCGCAATCCCGCCAGCGCGCTCGATCTGGGGCTTCAGGACCAGTGCCTGATCTTTCCCACTTCCGTGCCGCCAATGATTCCGTATTCCTACAACAGCAATTACCAGATCATCCAGACGAAAGATCAGGTGATGCTGCAAGTCGAGATGATCCACGAGACACGCGTGATTAGACTGGACGGCACTCCCCATCTTCCGCAAAACGTAAGGCTATGGCTGGGCGATTCCACCGGACACTGGGAAAACAAAACTCTGGTGGTGGACACAACAAATTTCAACGATGGCGACGGCTTCTATGGAGACGCAGGTGGAATGTTCGGCTGGGACCGAAATCTGCACGTCGTGGAAAGGTTCAGCTTCCTCGACCCAAAGACGATTCTCTATCAGTTCGAAATAGACGACCCGACAGCTTTCACCAAACCCTGGAAAGGCGAACTGACCATGCAGCCAGCGCCCGGCCCGATCTACGAATACGCCTGCCACGAAGGCAACTACGCGCTGCCAAACCTGATGAACGCCTACCGCATCCATCAGTAACGTCCGGCGATCGTGCAGTAGCGCCCGGCGATCGTGCAGTAGCGCCGGGCGATCTTGTCGCCGGTGGGTTTGACTCTTAGCTATCCTGGTATCCAATGAACCACCCTTACACCCTCAAAGACCCCAGCCAAATCCTGACACCAGCCCTCCTGATCTACCCGGACCTGGTAGAAGCCAACATCAAGGCAACCCTGAAGCTAACCGGCAACGACCCAAACCGCTGGCGTCCGCACATCAAAACGGCAAAAATCGCCGCCGTGATCCGCCAGATGATCAACCACGGAATCCGGAATTTCAAATGCTCAACAACGCTGGAGCTGTTGACCGCCTGTGAAGCAGGAGCCGGCGACGTACTCCTCGCCTTTCCGGTAACCGGAGCCAATGCAAATCGCGCAATAGCGATAGCAAACCGCTTCCCCAAAACAAAGATCTCAGTGCTGATCGAATCCAAAGAACAAGCCGCCACCTGGAAAGAAACCAGCCTCGGAATCTTCATCGACATCAATCCAGGCATGAACCGCACAGGCATTAGTCAGGAACGAGCCGACGACATTCGGGATCTGGCCAAACAACTCGGAGGATCGTTCCGCGGTCTCCATTATTACGACGGCCACGTGAAGGGTGAAGACGCCCACGCCGGTTACGACCGGCTGATCGAAATAATAAAAGCGTTGTCGAAAGCAGGCGTAGAGCCACAGGAAGTAATCACTTCAGGCACGCCAGCCGCCCCATTCGCTCTGTCGCACAAGGGACTTGGCGAAGGTCCCTTCGTGCACAGAATTTCACCCGGCACAGTGGTCTACAGCGACATGACAAGCGGGCAACAGCTTCCGGACCTCGGATATGCACCGGCGGCGATAGTCCTCGCGACGGTAATCAGTCACCCCGCGCCCAACATGTTCACATGCGATGCAGGGCACAAAAGCGTTTCAGCCGACGCAGGAATCCCAACCTGCGAAGTTGCCGGAAGCCCCGAGCTGAAGCCAATGAAGCCAAGCGAAGAGCACCTTCCGATAGACGCCAGCGCCGCGGGACAAGTCCCCGCTATCGGGAGCCACGTCTATCTGATCCCGCGCCACGTCTGCCCGACCGTAAACAACTTCGATGAAGCCCTGATGATAGTGGACGGCGAAATCAAAGGAATAGAAAAAGTAACCGCAAGAGGCCACGAAAGCCCCCTGGTAAATGCGGCTTGATCAGGCGAGGATTCTCTCGATCAATCCCTCATCCGCGCCCCGAATCGCCCGCCAGGGAATGCTCCCGTCCAGCGTCGCGAACCGTCCCCCCTTGCGGAACGCAAGGCCCGCCAGATAAGTGTCTGTCGTCTTCCGTGATCCCGTAAGCACCGCAAGATCGAAAGTCCCACTATCGGTGAGGCTGGCATCATCGGCCCAGAACCGGTGAATTCCCGAAAAGCCCGACCGCAAACGGGCTAATGACGCAGCCGCCATCGCAGGGGTGAGTCGAAGATTCGGATAGCTCACGTGAGAAACGACTCGAATGAATCCGTTTTCGGTGATCGGGCAAGTAGCCCATCCCTGCAGGGCAGCCGCGGCCCGAAACCACGAAACCGTCGTGCCATGGTGTACATGCGCGGAATCGAGAAGGCTCACGAGCACATTGACGTCGAGCAGCAAAACGCTCATTCTTCGTCAGCCAGATTGCGGACCATCTCGCTCGTCACTGGAATAGCGCCGGGGGCATGCACCCACACCGGAATGCCGTCGCGTAGTTCCACAACTGGAACTGCCTCGGGCATCAGGCCGCGTCTGGCCAAATCGGAGATCGCCCGCCCAATGCCCTGACTCTTGAGTCGAGCCAGCTCCCTTGCCGCCTGCATCACATCATCATCGATCTCAAGTGTTGTCCGCATCTCAGCATCATATCATCATGTGAATCACCCCTCCCTGTTGATCCTGATGGGCGATCTTGGGCGTTTCGCATGAGATGTCGAAGCGCTGATGTGGTACAAAGGAATTTAACCCGTCGGCAGCGTGCTGTCGACTCAAGGGCCGCCAGGGAGCAATCCCGCGCGGCCCTTGCTTTTTCTGGCCGACTTTCCCCATGCGAACGATCATTTACGTTGACGGGTTCAACCTTTATTTCAGGCTGCTTGTGAATCGGCCGGCAGCGAAATGGTTGAATATCAAGACGCTTTCCGAAAGGCTCCTTGATCAGGCCAACATCGTGACTGGCGTCAAGTACTATACAGCCCGTGTGTCGGGTCGCATCGATCCCCCCGCACCCGGTCGCCAACAGATCTATCTCGATGCCCTGCGAACAGTGCCGGAGATTTCAATCCATATGGGGAGTTTCCTTCTATCGGAGAAATTTGCCGGTCTGGTCAAGCCCCCGGAATTTCGCCCTCGTACTGCGCTTGCGCAGCCATGGCCCGACGTTGTGAAGGTGATAAAAGTCGAAGAAAAGGGGAGTGACGTCAATCTCGCCTCCCATCTCCTGCTGGACGCCTTTCAAGGCAGTTTTGACGTCGCGGCCGTTCTTTCGAACGATAGTGATCTTGTGGAACCGATCCGGATCGTCACGAAGGTTTTGGGCAAGCCCGTCGGACTGCTTTCGCCGGTCTCAAACCCCACGTTGGAATTGAAGAACGTGGCCAGTTTCATACGGCGTATCAGTGTGAGCGACTTGGCCCGTTCCCAGTTCCCTGACCCCGTTGTTTTGGCAGATGGATCGACGCTGAACAAGCCGACAACGTGGGTGTAGCAGGCTGGGCACCGTCACCAAAGCTGGAGCACCGCTGGGTCGCTCCGCGCCGGACAATCATAGACCCCTTGCCGGATGGTGATAACCTCCGTCGCAGCGGTTCCATCACCTGGCCCGCGAGTCAGTTCAAGATGAGCCTGGTAGGATTTGAACCCGTGTTTGCACACGCCATCGAAGTTCATCTGCCGGGAGGATTGACCATCCGCGCTGCGCCGCCGATCGTGACGGCCCTTCTTAAGATCATTGCCTGGGTAGATGACC
>Ga0182013_10008257_pt1 | contig 11271 bp, 11 predicted proteins | sample 612S2MmetaG_FD_120487 | JGI IMG/M metagenome (GOLD analysis project Ga0182013, IMG submission 120487) | Permafrost microbial communities from Stordalen Mire, Sweden - 612S2M metaG | ecosystem: Environmental > Terrestrial > Soil > Wetlands > Permafrost | place: Sweden: Stordalen | collected...
CCTGCTTGAGCCGCAACGCCCCGACGAACGCCGCCGGTTCCCCCGCCGCCAGCCGTCCGATCATGATCATCGCGGCGCGTGCGACGTGGCGCGGAAAAACGGCGAGCGCCTGATGAAACCCTTTTGGAAATTCTATCAGCCTGACCGGATGCACCTCCGGCACGTCCTGCGGCAGCAATAATTCATCCTCGCGATCCTGCTCCTCTTCATCGGAGGCGGCGGGCGCGGGTTTTTGACGGAGCGCTTCCAGGTCGGTGTGCGCCTTCTGCAGCTCGCGCCGCAAATCGTTCCGCTCGTGATGCCGTTCGTTGAGCGCGGATTTCAACTCATCCACCTTCCGGCGCAATTCCTTCAACGGCAGTTCGTCCGCCACAACTGGTGTGGCGGTTTTGGCGGGTGGCGGCGCGAGAAGTTGTTTTCGTTCGCGGCGAGCAATCTCCTTTTGCATGTGCGCCAGCGATTCCTTGAGCTGCTGCACCTCCTGCGCCTTGGCGTCGAGATTCTGGCGGGCCTTGCGCAGTTCCGCCGACTCCTGCTTGTGATCATCCTCCTGTTCGGCAAAGCGCTGGTCCAGCACGTCGGCGATGGGATCGTCTGGAGATAGGTTCAACTTGTCACGCGTTTTCAAAATCGTGTCAAAAACCCGGCCCGCCTCCCGCTGGGGGAGGATGGGGATCGCCCCGCGCCCGACCAATATGCCTAGATTCCGGAACCTGGAAAACATCAACGCGAGCGAGATGCCCTGCAATTCATCTGGCGTGTTTTTTTGCAGGGCGCTGTCGGCGCATTCATCCAGCAGTTTGATCAATTCCGCCGGGTTGTCCTCCGCGAGCAGCAGGGCCGCGCCAGCGTAAATTTCATCCTGCAACTTGACGGGATCGGGATACAGCTTCACCAGCCGGCGAATGGACGCCTTGTGGCCGGCGCGGGTGGCATAAAACATCACGTCCATCCAGAGCGTTTCCCGCTCCGGTGTGTAGCCCAGTTTTTCAAACGCGGCGGCGGCGCGGTCAAACAGGTTGAAGCCGCACAGCCGGAGGACATACGGCTCCACCAATTCCGCGGGAATTTTTTCAAAGTCCAGATGCTCCAGCACGAACGGGTCGGTCCGGTTCAGGCGCTCCAAAGTCAACTGTGTCTCCGGTTGGGCAGCCAATTCTTCCGTGGTCAAACCGGCCACTTCGGAGGAATGATGCAGGCGCTCCTGATCCTTTTCCAAACAGCACTGCTTGTATTTTTTTCCGCTTCCGCAGGGACAGGGTTCATTGCGCCCGATCTTGGCCACCGCGCGGCGCAGCGTGCCGCCGGAGGTCAGAATATTCGTAGGCTTGTCGTAGACAAAATCCAGCGGTGCCTGGCGGCGATGTTCGAGCAGGCCATTGCCAACCCGCAATGCGGTTTCCTGGAGCGACTGCCATTTCTCCGGCGAGGCGTCCAGATACCAAGTTTTGGTCAAAGCCAGCAGACCGCTGTCTTTGGTTTGGAGCGCCAAGGTGATCAAACAGCCCCGCGCCTCTGCCTGAAGTTTCGGATGGCGTGCCAGCATCCGTGCGCGGGGAATGAGATGTTCCGGCAGTTTGCCTTCCCGGTGCTCCTGACACCACGCCGCCGCCAGCAGCAACGCCGCCGCTTCAGGTGTCGGATATAATTGTGTTTGCTCGATGGCCGCCATCAAGTGTTCCGCAAGGTCTCCATGAAACCGGGTGATCAATGGAAACCACGCATATCCCGGAAGCATCACAGCCCCGCGCACCAAATGCCGGGCATCCACCCGCCGTTCCCGGCTCAACACCGCCACAATGATCAGCATGAAGGCTTTCTGGTCACCCGCCTGCACCGTCTCCGCCATTAATTCATCCAGCGCCGCGTCGTCGACCGGCAGCAGTTCCGCCACCCGCAGCACCGCCGCCTTGTAAAAGCGGGCCTGCTCGATGAACTGGCGCAACTCTGGCTTCATGATTGATAATTCTCCGCCGAAGTGGTGCGCGGTCGCTACACATATATTGCGAAATTTTATAACAACAAATGATGAGCAGATTTGTCGGGAGATTTCATAATTGTCGGGAACGGACGGAAAGGCCTTTTGGAAAAGGGTTTTTTGTTCCCGCCTGCTGAACAACAAAACATAACCGCTGATTTTTTTGGCGAATAACTTTGTGAAAAAGAAAAACAACTTTGGCTTGATGCAGATTCTCCAAAGGCGATGCTATCCGTCATGATTGATTCCGTTTCCGACATCGCAGGCGCGACGGCAGATTTGAAAAAAGCCCGGCGGCAAAAATCCGCGCGCGCGGATGCCCGTCCGTCCGTTGACCGTCTGCCGCCGCATTCGCCGGAGGCCGAGATGGGCGTGCTCGGTTGCGCGCTGCTCTCGCCGAACGAATGCCTGGGCGAGTGCATCGAAAAGTTGAAGGACAGCGGCGCGGAATTTTTCTACGACCTCCGTCACCAGACAATTTATGAAATGCTCGCGGAGATGTTCAACACGCGGGAGGCGATTGACATCATCACGGTCCAGCAAAAGTTGAAGGACAAACAGCTTCTGGAACAGATTGGCGGGATCGCGTATTTGTCGCAGCTTCAGGATTCCGTTCCGAGCGCGGCGAACCTTTCCTACTATCTGGAAATTGTCCGCGAAAAATTCCTGCTGCGGAAAATGATCCAGACCTGCACGGAGGTGGTAGGCCGCGTTTATGATTACGAGGGCGAGGTGGATGCGCTGATGGACGAGGTGGAGCGCGACGTGTTGCGGATATCCGAATCGCGCGCGCAGGGCGGGGTGGTGGGAACGAAGGATTTGGTCAACAAGGCCATCAGCACGATAGAAAATTTTTTCAGCCGCAAGGGTGCGCTCACGGGACTGGGGACGGGCTATGCGGATCTGGACCGGATGACGGACGGTTTGCATGGCGGGGAAATGATCGTCATCGCTGCGCGCCCTTCGATGGGCAAGACGTCGCTGGCGATGAACATCGTGGAGAACATCGTGCTGGAGCAGAAATTGCCGGTGGGGGTGTTCAGTTTGGAAATGAGCGCGGAGGCGCTGGTGCTGCGCATGATGTGCTCGATCGCGCGGGTGAACCTGCGGAGCATCCGCGAAGGATTCATGAGCGAGTCGGATTTTCCGAAGCTGACGAGCGCTGCGGGCAAGCTCTCGAACGCGCCGTTGTTTATTGACGATTCCGCCGGGCTTTCGATTTTGCAGATGCGGGCGCGGGCGCGGCGACTGCACCAGCAGCATGGCGTGAAGTTTTTCGTGATTGACTACTTGCAGTTGCTGCATTCTACTGCGCGGCGTTCGCAAGAAAACCGCCAGCAGGAAATCGCCGACATTTCCAGCGGCATAAAGGCTTTGGCTAAGGAATTGAAGGTTCCGGTGCTGGTGTTGAGCCAGTTGAACCGCGAGCTGGAGAAGGACAAGAGCCGCAAGCCGCGCCTGTCGGACCTGCGCGAGTCCGGCGCGATTGAACAGGATGCCGACCTGGTGGGTCTGTTATACAAACCAAACGCGGGTGATGACGAAGATGGCGCGGCGGCGGAAGAAGCGGACGGGTTGCCGGTGAACCTGTTGATTGCGAAACAGCGCAACGGCCCGACGGGCGATGTAAATTTAACGTTCCTCAAAAACTATACTCGATTTGAAAGCGCGGCAAAAGTCAGTGATGAAGACATACCGGAAGGCAGATAGGCGATGAAATCATTTCTCCGTCTTTTTGGAATCTGGATGTTGCTCGGCTGCGCGCAAATTGCTTGGTCGCAGACTTCGGGCCCGAAAATTGACCGAGTGGACATCAAGTTTGCCGGCCCGGCCGCCGTTAGCGAGCAATACATCCGCTCCAACATCCGCGCCAAGGCGGGGGACATCTACCGTCCGAGCTCCACCCAGGACGACATCCATTCGCTCTACGGCACGGGACAATTCTATAACATCCGCGTTTCGGCGGAGTCGGCCGACGACGGCGGGGTGAACCTGACCTTCATTGTGCAGGTGCGTCCGATCATCACCGGCATCAAACTGGAGGGCAACAAGAAGCTGAGCGATTCGAAGCTGAAGAAAAAAATCACGGTGAAGGTGGGCGAACGGCTGGACGAGCAGAAATTGTTCACCGACGTGCAGGAGATCAAAAAGCTCTACGAAAAATACGGCTACCCGGACACGCAGGTGAAATATTATTTCGACTCCATGGACGAGGCGGCCGGCCGGGCCTCCGTCACTTTTCAAATTGTCGAGACGCAAAAAATCCGTGTCACGGAGGTGGACTTCGTCGGTGCAACTGACTTTACGCAGGATGAACTGCGCAAGCAGATCAAGACGCGGGCGCACTGGATGTTTTCGTGGATCACCGGCAGTGGCGTTTTCAAGCAGGACGATTTTGACGACGACAAGGATGCTCTGGTGGAATTTTACCGAAGCCGCGGATATCTGGATTTTGAAATCAAGGACGTGAAGCTGCTTTATCGTGAAAATGGTTTTCTGGATGTAGGCGGCGAGAACGGAAGTCCGGAACACCCGTCGGCGGACGAGATGACGGTGCAGTATTACGTTTATGAAGGCCGGCAATACAAGGTCGGCTCCATCAAGTTCACGGGCGGAAAAATTTTCGATGCTGCCGCAATCCGCACCGGGTTGCTGGCCAACCACGATTACGAACACTCGAAGGCCAAGCTCGGCCCCAACAACCTGCCGATGGACGTGGGCGACACATTCACGCCGGACGGGCTGGACAAGGACACGACGGCCATCCAGGATTTTTACGGCACCAAGGGATATATTGATGTCGGCGACACGATGCACGTGGTGCGCATCCCGAACGTGGACACCGGGACGATGGATCTGGAATTCCAGGTGGACGAAGGGCAGAAATCCTACGTTGAGAAAATTGACATCCGCGGCAATTTGAAAACGAAGGACAAGGTCATCCGCCGTGAACTGGCGATCTCGCCCGGTGAAGTCTTCGACATGGTGCGCGTGAAGATCAGCAAGCAGCGTCTCGAAGGGCTGCAATATTTTGACAAGGTGGATTTGCAGCCTGAGCCGACCGACCCGCCGATTGCCGGGCGCAAGGACCTGGTCGTGAACGTAGAGGAACAAAACACGGGCAACTTCACGCTGGGCGCGGGCTTCAGCTCGGTGGATTCGCTGGTCGGCTTCGCGGAGGTGACGCAGGGCAATTTTGATTTGTTCCACCCGCCGTATTTCACCGGTGGCGGACAGAAACTGCGGTTGTATGTGGCGGAAGGCACGCAGCGGCAGGATTATGAAATAGAATTCACCGAGCCGTGGTTTTTGAACCGGAAACTTATATTCGGCGTGGATCTTTACCGCCATCAGCTTGACTTTGAAAGCCCCAACGACCTTTTCGACGAGACCCGCACCGGAATGCGCCTGAGTTTGACAAAGGCCTTGCCGCCGCCGTCTATTCTGACAGACCTTCTCGGCAACGGCGATCTCAGTGCCGGCGTCAGTTACACGATTGAGGATGTGGGGATTTCCCTGAACCCGTCCAACAGCGTCGTGATTCCGAACGCCATATTGAACGAAGTCGGCAATCATTTGTTCAATCGGTTCGGCGCGTCGCTGGCGTTCGACACGCGCAACAGCGTGGAATTGCCGAACCACGGCCAGCGCACCGAGTTTGACCCCGAATTTGATATTGGCGACCAGACTTCCTATTACAAACTGGCGCTCAAGACGGAGTGGTTTTTCCCAGGCCTGTTCAAAGGTCATGTGCTTGAGCTTGACGGGCGCTCTGGCGTCGCACAAAGCGTGGGATCCACCGACGTGCCGTTTTACGACAGATATTATTTGGGCGGTGCATACGACCTGCGCGGCTTCCAGTTCCGCAACATCAGTCCGCGCGAATCCGACTCGCCCGAACCGATCGGCGGCGACAGTTATTGGTTTGGCTCCGCCGAATACAGCATACCGATTTTTGAAAAGGAATCCGGTCCCAGCCTGCGCTTCGCCTTGTTTATGGACGCCGGCTCGGTCGGGGCTTCGCCTTATTCCTTTTCCGGAAATTTTGACGACGACTGGGGCTTCGGATTCCGTCTGAACATTCCGCATCTCGGGCCATTGCGGCTGGACTACGGCATCCCTCTTACACACGACATCAACAACGGCGCTTCAGGCCAGTTTCAGTTCACCGTCGGCTACACACGTCAGTTTTAAGTTGCCGCAGCCGCCAAATTTTACTTACCATTTAACTTAACTATGAAGAACTATTTACGGATGATTTTACCGGCGGTTTTATTGATGACCATTTTGAGCGGAGCCGCGCAGGCGCAAACCAAGATCGGCACAGTGGACTTGCACAAGCTGTTCGACAATTATTACAAGACGAAGCTGGCGAAGGCCGCCATCGAGGATCGGAAGGCACAGCTCGAGAAGGACGACAAGTCCATGCTCGACGATTTCAAGAAGGCCAGTGACGAGTATCAGCAGCTTTTGGGACAGGAGAACGACCCGGTCATTTCCTCCGACGAGCGTGACCGCCGCAAGCAAGATGCCGCAGACAAGTTGAAACAGTTGCAGGACCGCAAGACCGCGATTGACCAATATGAACGTCAGGCGCAGGCGACCTTGTCCGACCAGCTCCAGCGGATGCGGGACAAGGTTCTTGTGGACATCCGGGCCGCAGTGAGCGACAAGGCCAAGATCGGCGGTTACACCTTGGTGATTGATGTTTCCGCCCAGGGCATCACCTCAACCGATGTCTTTCTTTACCACGCCAGCGAAAACGACCTGACCGACGATGTCCTGAAGCAGCTTAACGCCGGTGCGCCGATTGACACCACAACCCCGGCTATTACGATGCCATCGCCATCGCTCTTGGGCACCAACAGCCCGTAATCGGCCGGTTCGCGCTGAAATATTCCGGGCAGCACCGAAAAATAAAAATTTCGCGCTTGCCTTGTTTTCGCAAGCCGCCTATATTCCGCACTCTTTTGCAATTGAATTAAATTTATGCGACGACCCAAAGGCATCAAAACCAAGAAATCCGTGGCCAAGCGGTTCAAGATCACCGGCACCGGCAAAGTCATGCGTTCACACGCTGGCAAACGCCACTTGCTGCAAGGCAAGAGTTCCAAACACCGCCGCCGTCTCGGCAAGAGCGCCGTTGTGGACGCCACCGACACTTATCGTATCCTGCAAAATTTGCCGTTCAGCCACTAACCATTTTACATCTAACGAACCATGCGAGTTACCAATTCACCAGCCTCCCGCAAACGTCGCGGAAGAATGCTTACAGCCGCCAAAGGCTTCCGCCTCAAGCGCTCCAAACTTTACCGCTACGCCAGCGACGCCGTTGACCACGGACGTCAATACGCCTACCGCGACCGCCGCGTCAAGAAGCGCACCTTCCGCTACCTCTGGCAGATTCGCATCAACGCCGCGACCCGCGCCGCCGGCCTGACTTACAGCCGCTTCATGGAAGGTCTAAAGGCCGCAAAGTGCGCGCTCGACCGTAAAGTTCTGGCCGACATTGCTGCGCAGGACTCTGCGGCGTTTACAGAATTGGTCAACGTCGCGAAAGCCGCGCTCAAGGCCAAACCCGGCGCGACTCTGGCAAAAGTGTAAATCGCAAATTTGAAATTCAAAAAACGGGCGGCCTGAAAAGGTTCGCCCGTTTTTCATTTATTCCCCAACTTCTATCTTCTATCTTCCACCTGCAAATCTATGTCGTTCCTGAACGAAATTGAACCGCTCAAACAAACCGCGCTCGCAGAATTAAAATCTGCGCCTGACCTCGCCGCGCTCGAACAGACCAAAGGCGCGTGGATCGGACCGAACGGCAAGTTCACCGCGCTGATGAAACAGCTCGGCACGCTCTCCAAGGAAGAAAAGCCCGCCGCCGGCAAACTCATCAACGCCGCCAAACAGGAACTTGAAGCCGCGCTCGCGTCGCGCCGCGAAGAATTGGAATTGAAAGCCGCGCTGCCGAAAGAGCCGACGGATTTCACGCTGCCCGGACGCCGCCGCGCGCTCGGCAAATTGCATCCGCTCACACAGGTCACCGACGACATCGTCCGCGCGTTCCGCAAGATTGGTTTTGCCGTGGCCGACGGGCCGGAAATTGAGGACGAGTATCATTGTTTCGACGCGCTGAACACGCCCGCCGACCATCCCGCGCGCGATTCACAAGACACATTTTATTTGGCAAATCCAGCAAATCCCCAACTCCCATCTGCCAACTCCCATCTCCTCCGAACTCACACGAGTTCGGTGCAAATCCGCGTGATGGAGAAACAGCCGCCGCCCGTGCGCATCATCGTGCCGGGCCGCGTGTATCGTCGCGACAACGCCGACGCCACGCACAATCCGACCTTCCACCAGATCGAGGGGCTTTACGTGGACAAAAACGTCACCGTCGGCGACCTCAAGGGCACGGTGGAATTCGTCTTCCGCGAACTCATGGGCAGCGACGTGAAGATCCGTTTCCGTCCGCATTATTTCAGCTACACCGAGCCGAGCTACGAGATTGATTTCACCAACGCGCTCGTCAAGAAGATGGGCAAGGACTGGCTGGAGATTGCCGGCTGCGGCATGGTGCATCCGCAGGTGTTCGAGACCGTCGGCTACGATCCCGAAGTCTGGACCGGCTGGGCGTTCGGCTTCGGCATCGAACGCATCGCCATGCTCCGCTACGGCATCAACGACATCCGCCTCTTCTACGAAAACGACGTGCGGTTCTTGAAACAGTTTTAATCCAGCGAATCAATTTCAATGCCTGATAAAATTTACATTGAAACCACGATTCCGAGTTTCTACTTCAACACCCGGAAAGATAACGCCAATCTTGCCCGCCAACGCTGGACGCAAAAATGGTGGGACAAGCTCGCCCCCAAGCAAACGCTCGTGACCAGCTACGCCGTGATTCAAGAACTGGAAGATTCCGGCTATCCAGCGGACAAACGCGCCAAATGTCTGGCAATGTTGCGACCTCTACCGCTTCTGGCTGAAACGCTGGAAATCCAGCCGATTGTTCAACACTACATTGCCCACCGGCTCATGCCCAAAGACCCGTCCGGCGACGCTTTGCATCTGGCCATCGCGTCCTATTACGGCTGCGAATTTCTGGTGACATGGAATTGCATTCATCTGGCAAATCCGCTGAAAGCGGGGCATATTCACCGTATAAATGACCGGCTGGGTTTGTCCACGCCGGTCATGACAACGCCAATGAACCTGTTGGGAGAACTATATGAACTCTGACCCTGTGATTGATGAAGTCCGCGCCGTGCGCCGGAAAATTTCCGCGTCCTACGGCCATGATGTCCGCAAAATGATTGCCGACCACATGAAACAGCAGGAACGCTACGCCGACCGGCTCATCCGGCTCGCGCCCGCGCGCAAGCCGACTGCCCGCCGGAAACTAGCCGCAGCAGCTTGAAGCAAACCGCGCCATGCTCCGCTATGGCATCAACGACATCCGCCTCTTCTACGAAAACGACGTGCGATTCTTGAAACAATTTTAAGCAATGGTGCAAACGGGCGACATATTAAAAGTTTTTGTGTCATCGCCAAGCGATGTCACGAGTGAACGGTTAGCTGTCATTGAAGCCATTGAGGAAACAAACAGAACATGGTCTGATTTTCTTGGCGTCCGGATGGAGGCAATAACTTGGGAATCACATTGCCGCCCCGGCGTTGATGCAGATGTCCAACAGTTGATAAATAAACAACTGCCAAACTACGACATTTACCTCGGAATCTTGTGGCAAAGATTTGGAACTCCAACTCCTCGGTTCGGCAGTGGAACAGAGGAAGAATTCGAAATCGCATACAGGAAATACACAGAAAACCCTGTGGGAATTGGAATCATGTTTTACTTCAAAGATGAACCCGTTCATCCCTCGAAGATTGATTCCGTCCAACTCGCAAAGGTTCAAGAGTTCAGGAAACAACTTGGCCCAAAAGGAATTTTATATTGGAATTTTGAATCAGTCGGTGAATTTCGTCAGTTGATTCGTATCCATCTTTCAAAGGAACTCCAAAAACACACGCATAAGTCCACAGCGAGCAATGGAAACATACCCGACTTGGAAAGTTTGAAAGATGAATCCGAAAAACGAGCATACGCCTTGTTTGAAATTATCAGCACCCATTACGCAGCTCTTGAAGAACACGAAGATTTGTTGGGAACAGTCGATGGTTTTGAAGACTTCATAAATGCCACAGATTTATTGTGTGATCGATTAGAGCCAACAGTCGGGGCATTTACGAGGCACGTTGCTAAAACCGTAGAGGCTTGGATTAACGAGTTTATTGCATTGATTCTTACGAAATCTGCAACGAGTGACGTTGTTAATTCTTACCTAGATCGTGTTTTAGGCATCTCAAAAGAATTTGGCGCACAGTCCGAACGCTACGCGCATCACTTGGATGCCCCCGAAGATGTGCTAAAAGACGGTTCTGAAGAGGCGCAAGCCGTTGTTGAAATTTTCCGTGAGTTAGAGCAACGGCAAGGGGATTTATTTCAAAAAATTAGCAGAGATTTGGCCGTAGCTGCCGAGATTCTTGGCGAAGCAGCAAGTGTTATTGAATTGTTAAATCGCCGGACTGCGAACAATTAAACGTTTTACAAAATGAAAGTCACCCTTAACTGGCTCAAACAATACGTTGATTTCAACTGGTCGCCCGAGGAATTGACCAAGCGGCTCACCGTTTCCGGCTGGTAGGGCATGCTTTGAGCGCCCAATTTGGGTTGGTGGCCGGTCAGCCCACCCTCAAAACAGGCTGTTTTTGCCAATTTTTCGCGGAAGTCCTTTAAAATCAGCAGGTTCTACTGCATTCCATGACCAAAACACTCGCGGAAATCAGCGAATTCCTGCACGCGGACGGCATTTTCTTGCAGGCGAACGCCAAATTCCTGCAAGAATTCCCCAATTTCTTGCACGCGGACGGGGAATTCCTGCAAGCGAGCGGTGAAAGCTTGCACGCGGACGGCAATTTCCTGCAAGAATTTCCCGAAATCTTGCACGCAAACGACGATTTCCTGCACGCGGACGGCAAATTCCTGTGGGAATTTCCCGATTTTCTGCACGCGAACGACGAATTCCGGCAGGCGAAGCACGGGCCGATTGAGATTTTTTTGCGAATTGAGTCGCCGGGGATAAAACGCTATTTTTACCGGCGAGAATGAAAGTCACCCTTAACTGGCTCAAACAATACGTTGATTTCAACTGGTCGCCCGAGGAATTGACCGAGCGGCTCACCATGCTCGGCCTCGAAGTCGAGGGCGTGCAGAAAATCTCCGGCGCGTTCGA
>Ga0182013_10008262_pt1 | contig 11268 bp, 11 predicted proteins | sample 612S2MmetaG_FD_120487 | JGI IMG/M metagenome (GOLD analysis project Ga0182013, IMG submission 120487) | Permafrost microbial communities from Stordalen Mire, Sweden - 612S2M metaG | ecosystem: Environmental > Terrestrial > Soil > Wetlands > Permafrost | place: Sweden: Stordalen | collected...
CCTGCGGCAGATGGGAGTTGCGTGTGTGCTGTGGGGGGTGATGAAGGTGCTGTGGGTGGGACTGGAGCGGGCGCTAGCGGGGACTACGCCGGTCCCGGTGCAGGTGAGCGCCGAGATCATCCCGATTGGGCTCATCGTCATCGTGGTTGCGTGGTTTATGGACATGGCGGTCGATCTACAGGAAGAGAACGAACTGACGGTCTGAGTGGAGGATTATGGAGATGGCGGCGGAGATGCGGGAAGAACAGGACCTGATCGTTTGAGTAGGAGCGAGCGATGCCGATTGTGGTGAATGTGGATGTGATGCTGGCGCGACGGAAGATGCGTTTGAATTGGCTGGCAGAGCTGGTGGGGATTACGCCGCAGAACCTGTCTGTGCTGAAGACGGGGAAGGCGAAGGCAATCCGGTTCAGCACGCTGGAGAAGCTGTGCGAAGCGCTGGAGTGCGAGCCAGGGGATTTGCTGGCATATGAGCCGTCCTCGACGCTTCGCGCGAAGGCAAAAGCGGATGCATTGCAGGAGGAAGCAGAAGCAGATTCAGTACAGAAATGATGAAGGATTTTCTGGGTTCTTGAGGCTTTCGCGTAAAGACAGAATGATGGGGTAAGACGAAGGCAACCCGCCCTTTGCGGTAAGACTGCAAAGGATGGGCCACCCGGCCCGGTTAGGGTCGCCACGTTTGTGGCGTCAGGGGCGGGCGGCGGCGGGGGGTGAGGAGGGACCAGGCGAGGCCGAGGGCGAGGTAGGCGAGGTAGAGGTAAGGAAGGACGTTGTAGGGCGGGTCGGGGATGGGGTAGAGGGTGCCGGCCATGGCGAGGACCATGGCCAGGGCGGCGGCGATGGCGAGGGTGAGCGCGGCGGGGGTGAGCTGGGCGTTGCGGCGCAGATAGAGAGGCAGCGCGGCGGCGACCAGGAAGTAGGCGGTGATGAATCCGTAGACGGCGAGCGAGCCCATCCAGCCGTAGATGTCGGCGCCGGAGGCTCCGCGCACGGTGAGGCCGGCGGCGAGCAGGAGCACGACCAGGCCGACGGCGAGGACGGCGAGGTGAGGCGTCTCGTTCTTGGCGTGGGCGCGGCCGAGGTGGGTGGGGACGAGGCCGTCGTGGGCCATTTTGAGCAGGACGCGGGCGGCGGCGGTGATGCAGGCGAGGGTGCAGGCGAACATGCTGACGAAGGCGCCAATGTCGATGAGCGGGCCGAAGACGGGGAGGTGGGCGAGGGCGCTGAGGGAGCGGAAGGGGTCTTCGGATTTGCCCAGATCGAGACCGAGCTGGCGGAAGCCGAGCGTCTCGGTATAGCAGCAGGTCAGGAAGAAGAGGCCGGCGAGGAGCGCGGACTGAATGACGGCGCGGGGGATGGTGCGGAGCGGGTTCTTGGCTTCATGGCCGAGGGTGGTGGCGCTCTCGAAGCCGACGAAGCTGAAGAGGGCGAGGACTACTCCGAGGCGGACGCCGGAGGGGGTGACGGCGGTGAGGGCGGCTTGCGGGACGTCGAGCTTGAAGCCGTTGCGGAAGATGAGCGCGAGGATGACGAGGGCGATCATGGAGACTGAGGCGGCCTCGATCCAGAGCATGAGGCGGGCGGAGGTTTGAACGTCGTGGTAGGCGAAGGTTGTGGCGGCGGCGGTGGCGACCAAGGCGAGCAGCCAGGCGGGGATATGGTGGGCGGCGGGGAAGAGGGGCTGGATCAAGACTTGGGCGTAGTTGATGAAGCCTCCGACAACCGAGGCGCCGGTGGCGGTGTAGGCGAGCAGAAGGGCCCAGCCGGCGGTGCGTCCGCCGATGGGTGGGAGCGAGTCGGCGGCGTACTTGTAGAGCGAGCCGGGAGACGCGGAGGTGCGGGCGAAGCGGGCGATGCAGAGGGCCATGAGCAGCGTGGCGAGGCCGGCGAGGGAGTAGGCGAGCCAGGTGCCGTTGCCGGCGAGCGCGAAGACGAGCGGGACGGTGAGCGCGGGCGAGGTGGTGGGGGCGATGGCGGAGATGGACTGGGAGAGGGTTTCGAGCGGGGAGAGGATGTTGTGGCGCAGGCCGGAGTCGCGAGGAAGGGCTTCGTCGGGGGTGATGACCTCGAGCGGCATGGGATGGGCAGCTCCTGGAAACTGGTGATGCGGGGCGCGGGTGAAGGCTGGGTTGGGTTCGGTTAGAGGTAGGGTATCGCAAGATCGGAAAAAGCGAACCACAGAGTACACGGAGAAGACGAGAGAACACAGAGAGGACGAGAGGTGAATCAGTGTCAGGCACCTCGCGTGGCGCCGATTCGGGGTAGACTCGTCGGAAGCCCAGAAAAATGTCAGAGGACGAATCCATCCCGGTTGGCTCAGAGAGCGTGGCTGCGGTCTCGGAGAGTGCGGTCGACGGCTCCGAGAGTGCGGATGCAGACTCTGAGAGTGTGGAGGCGGAGGAGATTCGCGAGAGCGAGAGCGAGGAGACGCCGATGATCGATGTGCATGCGCCGCACGGTGGCGTTCATACGTGGAAGGACTTCTGGATTCATCTGGGGACGATCACGCTGGGGCTGTTGATTGCGATCAGCCTGGAGCAGAGCGTGGAGGCGCTGCACCGGCTGCATCAGCGGCGGCAGTTGGAGGCGGACCTACAGCAGGAGGGGGTCGAGAACCAGACGCTGGCGGAGAAGGACTGGCGGGGTATGGACGATCGCATGGCAGCGACCGCCGCGCAACTGCGCGAGGTGGAATCCACTTTGGCGGGACGGAAGAAGATGGCCGCACCATTTCCCGCGTCCTCGTTCACCCCTCCCCCGCTAACCGGTTTCGCACTACCGTTGTCGGCGGTATGGACGACCGCGAAGGAGAGCGCGTCGATCGACCTGCTTCCGCGAGAGGTGGCGCGGAGCTATGCACGCCTGTACTTACAGACCGATCGACTGCAGCAGATGACGTGGGATTCGGATCGAGGGGGAGACGAAGTCGCCGCGTACAAGTGCAGATTCAGTGATGGGACACTGCCCTGCAAACCGAATCTCTCGCAGATGACGGACGAGCAACTTGGGGAATACTCGGGGTTGCTGACCCGGTATTTCACCCTTCTCCAGGAGGAAAAGGCGAGGGTGCTGATCTTTGAGGCGATGAACGATCAGATGCTCCATGGCGGGGCTGCAACTCTCGCGGCTGGAACCGTGACGAAGTTTAAGGCCGAGCACCCGGACACATTCCTGCGGCCGCTGCCGGGGGCGAGCGCAAAGCCATGACCGAAATCAGACGCTCTGCCGAGCCTGCGCCAGAGAACGAACCCAACCCGCCTGAAGAGGAAGCACCTGAGCTGTCCGAGACTGTGCGGGCTCAGGAAGCTCCGGAGATTGCTGCGACCGCGAATATTGCGGAGATTGCGAAGGAGGACCAAGCTGTGATCGATGTGCATGCGGCGCACGGTGGGATTCATACGTGGAAGGATTTCTGGATCCATCTGGGGACGATCACGCTGGGGCTGCTGATTGCGATCAGCCTGGAGCAGACCGTCGAGTACTTCCACCATCTGCACCAGCGGCATGAGCTGGAGCAGCAGTTCACAGCGGAGGGTGAGGCAAACAAGGAGATTGCGGAGAAGAATTTTGCAAGGCTCGACGACCGCATGGAGTGGCTGCTGGGCCTGCAACAGGATATCGAGATCATGCGCGCTACGGGCGGCAAGGCAAACCTGCCGTATCGGGAGCGCGAAGGCCCGGGTTACATTAGCCTGGCGACGGCGGTATGGGATGGTTCCAAGGGGACGGAGCGGTTTGCGCTGCTGCCGGACGATCTGGCCGACGGGTATACGCGAACCTACAAACAGGCAGAGTGGTGGCGGGACGCCATCACTGAGTTGGGAATCGCAGCGAACAATCGGGCCGCATTCGAAATGAAGTTCGCCGACAGCAGTACGCCTTTGACGCCTGTGCTCTCGCGTATGAGTCCTGCGGAGCTAACGGAGTATGAGGGCCTGGTGACAGCGCAGTTTACCGCTATGAGACAGGTGAAAACCGTCCTCAAGAGCTTTTACGGCGACGACATTGCCACTTTGAAGGGGCTACGCGGCATTGGCGCCCAGGTTGCCGAACAGGAGGCCGCGCGGAAGCAGTTTCCGGACGACTTCAAGAGGATGGCGGCGGAGATTGAGGCCGAGCGGGCCAAGGTGACGAAGTGAGCGAAGGCGAACCTGAAGTTCCGACCGAGCCTCCCTCATCTGCCGGCACAACGCAGACCGCGGAGATTCAGGCGAACGAGAACTTAGAAGAAGGCACGAACGAGGAGACGGCTGTGATCGATGTGCATGCGGCGCATGGTGGGATTCATACGTGGAGAGATTTCTGGATTCATCTGGGGACGATTGCGCTGGGACTGCTGATTGCGATCGGGTTGGAGCAGAGCGTGGAGGCGGTGCACCGGCTGCATGAGCGGCACCAGTTGGAGGCGGACCTGCGCGCGGAGGGACTGCGGAACCAGAAAAAGGCAGCCGACGACATCGTTCTCAACGAGAAAATCGTTGCGTGGCTGCTGCAGCTTCAGCGAGGAGTGGACGAGGCGCGGGACACGGGTGAAAAGGCACCGTTTGTGTATCCCGCGCGGCCGGATGGGTTTCTGGACTCACCTCGCTTCGCGACCTACCGAACGCTTGAGGCGGGGGCGTGGGCGACGGCGAACGGGAGTTCGCTGCTGGTTCTGCTGCCGCGCGGTGAGGCTGAGACCTACGCCAATGTGTACTCAATCTCCGACCTGGTTCGAGAGTCCCGCGAGCAGCTTCGCGTTCTGGAAATGCGGCAGGGAGCTTTTGAGACCCGCTTCTCCCACGGGACGTATCCTCCGGAGTTTGAGCTTTCGCGATTGACGCCGCAACAGCTCGATGACTACGAGGCGTTGCTGGCAGACGAACTGGAGGGTATCCGCATAGAAAGCAACCGACTCCGGGTTTTCGCCGCGGCGAACGACTACGTGCTCTCGGGCAACTTGAACTGGGACGATTTGCACAAGACGGTTGTGCAGGCAAGTACGCCGCAGTGAGGGGTGGCGGGCGGGCGGTACACTGGATGTGGGGCTGAAAGGTTCGGGCGGCTACGGCGGGGCGAAGTTCCTCGGGGTCCTTCGACTACGCGCTCAAGCGCTCCGCTCAGGATGACGGAGTTTCAGTAGTCCAGGTTTTGAAAGTACATCGACCGCGATGCGCATGCCCGCGGACGGAAAGATGAGGCAGGATGACGAAGGCGATTGAGGTTGAGGGTGGGTCTGCTACGGCGGAGCCGAAGGGCGAGCGGCTGCAGAAAATATTGGCGGCGGCGGGGATTGCGAGCCGGCGGAAGGCGGAGGAGATCATCCTGGCCGGGCGGGTGCAGGTGAATGGCACGACCGTCACCGAGCTGGGGACGAAGCATGATCCGGGGCGCGACCACATCCGGGTGGATGGGAAGCTGCTGAAGGGACCGGAGCAGCGGCGGTACTACATACTGAACAAGCCGCGGGGGATTGTGACGACGCTGGACGATCCGCAGAAGCGGGGTACGGTCATGGATTTAATGGCGAAGCCGAAGGCTGGGCCTCATGGGGGGCTGGGACGGCTGTATCCGGTGGGGCGGCTGGATTATCTGTCCGAAGGCTTGCTGCTGATGACCAATGATGGCGAGTTGGCGAACTCGCTGTCGAAGGCGGCGGCGGGGGTAGAGAAGACGTATCTGGTGAAGGTGAGCGGGGCTCCTCCCGATTCGGGACTGGACCAGATCCGGCGGGGGATCGTGATCGACCGGGGACGGCTGGACGAGGTGAGGGCGGGGCGGCGGGACCGGATAGTGACGGCGCCGGCGAAGGTGGAGCTGGTGCGCGGCGGCGAGAATCCGTGGTACGAGGTGACCCTGACCGAGGGGCGGAACCGGCAGCTGAGGAAGATGTTCGAGGAGATTGGCCACCACGTGGAGAAGATCCGGCGGATTGGGTACGGGGCGCTGCGATTGGACGTGCCGCCGGGGGAGTTCCGCGAATTGACGCCGGGCGAGGTGATGGCGCTGGAGCGGGCGGCGGCAGGCAAGAAGGTGGTTCCGAAGAAGAAGCTGCCGGAGTTTGCGCAGTTGAAGAGTCCAACAAAACAGAAGGCGAGCTTCGGGCGGCGACCGGTCAGGTAGCGAGTCAGCGAGTCAGCGGGAATGGGGCAGGTTGTGTCGGGTGGGTGGCGGAGGGGGCGGGAGGGGTGGGGTGACTTTCCGGTGAATGCCCCAAAAGGGGGTTTGACGAACGTGGCTTGATAGGCCTAGAAATACTCGCGGTTTTTAATACAGCGGTGCAAGACGAATTTGGGTCCGATGCATCCAAATAGAACGAGCAGCCGATAAGAAGATTCGGATGGGGAAAGACCGAACAATCACCGTCGGGCCAAGCAAAGGAGCAGCATAACGTGGCAATTGAAAAGGCAACATTTGGAGCAGGATGTTTTTGGGGCGTAGAAGCCCGTTTCACCGAGATGCCGGGAGTGGTCGATACAGCAGTTGGATACGAAGGCGGAGACCTGGAACATCCAACCTACAAGGAAGTTTGTACAGACCGCACTGGCCATGCGGAGGTAGTAGAAGTGACGTTTGATCCGGCGCGGGTGTCGTACGACACGCTGCTGGATGCGTTTTTCGCGCTGCACGATCCGACCCAGGTGAATCGGCAGGGGCCGGACTGGGGGTCGCAGTACCGCAGCGTGGTGTTTGCGCAATCGGACGAGCAGATGCGGCAGGCGCAGGCGAAGATCGCGGAGCTGAATGCCTCGGGCGCGTACCGCAAGCAGATTGCGACTAAGGTGGAGCCGGCGACGGTGTTCTGGAAGGCGGAGGAGTACCACCAGCGGTATCTGGAGAAGCGCGGCATGGTGAGCTGCCATATCTAGGTGCTAGGTTCAAGGTTCAAGGTTCAAGGGAAAGACAGGCTCGGCGGTCGTGAAGGATGCGGCCGCCGTTGCTGCGTCTGGGGGATGGGATCGAAGGCGGCACGGAGACAGCGAGGTCAGACCTTGCGGATGGGGCCGGGGTACTTTGCGACCTGGCGGTCGGCGGTGAGCAGCGTGATGCCTTCGACCATCGCCTGAGCGATGAGCAGACGGTCGAAGGGGTCTTTGTGGATTGGCGGCAGGTCCTGGATGGCGAGTGCGTGCTCGCTCGTAATGGGGAGTTCGAGGTAACCGTTGGCGAGGAGATTCTTGTGGAAGAGGCGCGGGTCGATCCGGAACTGGACGCTGCCGCGCGAACTCTTGATTGCAATCTCCCACAAACTTGCAGCGCTCACATAGAGTTCGTTGGCCGGGTCGTCCATAAGCTTGCGAGCGCCTGGTGGCAGCTTGTGAAAGACACCAGCGGCCCACAACAAGAGGTGTGTGTCGATCAGCAGGTTCACTCTTCTTCGCTGCTTCCGTAGAACATCTCTTCAATCTCTTTTGCGAACATCGTGTCGAAGTCGTCGGGGACCTTGAATTGTCCCTCCATGAAGCCGATGCGACGCATTGCTTTCGGCTCGGGCGCGTCGATGGCGATGACCTTGACCATGGGCTTGCCGGCTTTGGCGATGATGAAAGGCTCGCCGTTGACCGCCTTCGCGATGAGCTTGGAGAGGTTTGTCTTGGCTTCGTGGATGTTGACGGTCTGCATGCGGCCTCGGGTGGACTTAGTCCACTGGACTTAGTCTATCAGACAGGCCCGGGGATGAAGCCCTGTTCGGTCGGACAAGTTCAGCGGGGTGAAGGCTGCTGATGGTCCGAAGAGCAGAGCGGATTTTAGACGGCGGTGGCGAGGGTGACGGCGAAGAGGCTACCTGGATCGGTAAAGGTGCGCGTAGGGGCGAAGCGGGCATCGGCGAGCAAGGCGGCGATGGCGGCGGGCTTGAATTTGTAACTATTTTCGGTGTGAATAGTTTCGCCCGGGGTGAAGTGGAGGGTGAGGCCGGGGCCGGCTGGTCCATTTGCGCTGGCGGATCGATTTGTGGCAGCGGATCCATTTGCTCCGGCGGAGCTGGCGGGGATGTGCACGGTCTGCGCGCCGGCAGATTCGAGATGCATCTCGATGCGGGAGTGGGCGGCGTTCCAGATGGCGCGGTGGGTGAAGCGGGAAAGATTGAAGTTTGCGCCGAGCTCGCGGTTGAGGCGGGTGAGGACGTTGCGGTTGAAGGCGGCGGTGACTCCGGCGGCATCGTTGTAGGCGGCGAGCAGAGTGGAGATGGGCTTCCGAGGGCTGGGGGCGAGGTCGACGCCGAGCAGGAGAGCGTCGCCGGGGTCGAGCTCGGAGCGGAGGCGGGCGAGGATAGCGCGGGCCTCCGCGGGGGAGAAGTTGCCGATGCTGGAGCCGATGTAGAGGGTGAGAATGCGGGCGTGGGGAGGGCGCTCAATGCGGACGGTGTCGGTGATGTAGTTGGCGACGCGCGGGTGGACGGTGACGCCGGGGATGCTGCGCTCGATGGAGGCGCGGGCCTGGTCGAGGGCGGTGGGGCTGATGTCGATGGGCTGGTAGAGGACGTGCGGCTTCCGCCCCAGCGAGCCAGGACCGCTCGCCGGGGACCCCGTTTGGAGGCGGGTGAGGGCGCGGAGGAGGATGCCGGTTTTGGAGGCGGTGCCGGCACCGAGCTCGGCGATGGTGATGGGGGAGTTGCAGGTTGCAGGTTGCAGGTTGTCAGTTGAAGACATGACAAGGTGGAAGATCTCGTCGGCGTGGGTGGCGAAGAGGGTGCGCTCGGTGCGGGTGAGGTAGTACTCGGGGAGGGTGGTGATCTGCTCGAAGAGGCTGGAGCCGGGGGCGTCGTAGAAGAGCCAGGGGGCGAGGGATTTTGGCGTGGAGGTGAGGCCGCGACAGGCCTCGGCGGCGACGGCGTGGGGAGCGGCGACTGGAGGCGCTTCCAGGGTCGCGGTGTCAGGGGGCATTGGGGGCTCTCGGGTTGGGACGATTTGGTTTCGATGTTGGATGCGCGGGGAACGGGGCAGGACAGACTAAAAGAACAGGGAACAGGGAACAGAGAACAGGAACAGGGAACAGGGAAGACAAATACTGAGATCCTGAGCCCTTCGACTGCGCTCAGGGCCCAGAATGACGAACCGGGTTGGGTCAGAATGACGACCGGTTCTTAGAAGGTGGCGGGGATGTCCCTGGCGAGGCGAAGGCCGGAGAACTGCCAGCGCGTGGCGGGCGAGAAAAAGTTGCGGTAGGTGGCGCGGATGTGGCTGGCTGGAGTGACGCAGGAGCCGCCGCGGAGGACCATCTGGGAAGACATGAACTTGCCGTTGTATTCGCCGAGCGCACCTGGGAGGGGGTGGTAGCCAGGATAGCCGGTGTAGGCGCTGGCGGTCCACTCCCATACGTCGCCGAAGATTTGTTGCAGGCCGGGGAGAGATGAGGCTCGGGAGGGGTGGAGGGCTCCGGATTCGAGGAGATTTGGACCCGGATTCGCGGAACCCACCCTTTCCGATGAAGCTGGAAAGGATGGGCCACCCGGATTGGTGGCTGCCGCGGCGTATTCCCATTCGAACTCGGTGGGGAGTCGACAGTCGGGGGTGTGGCGCGAGGACCAGTGGGCGAAGGCGTCGGCCTCAAAGAAGCTGAGATGACAGACAGGGGCTTCGGAGAGGGCGTCGAGGCCCTGCCAGCCGTGTAGCGTAAAGATGCGCCAGCCGGATGGGTTGGCGGGGTCGCGCTGCCAGTAGAGTGGCGCCTGCCAGCCTTGTTCGCGGAGGGTGGCCCAGCCTTCGGAGAGCCAGAGCTCGGGACGGGTGTAGCCGTTGTCGTCCATGAAGGCGAGGTATTCGGCGCAGGTGACGAGGCGGGTGGCGAGGGCGAAGGGCGCGAGGAAGACGGAGTGGCGCGGGGATTCGTTGTCGAAGCAGAAGTTGTCCCACATCTCTTCGAGATGCTCACCCCCGATATATGGGGCACCCGGATTGGTGGCCGGGGCGAAGCCGATCTGGGTGAGGCCGGGCGAGAAGGCAATCCAGTCGAGCGGCGGGGCGATGGCGTCGGTTGCAGGGGTGGGTGTGGGCGGCAGGTACGCAGGGTGGAGGGGGTTGGTGAAGAGGGCGTGCTTGATGTCGGTGGCGATGAGCTCCTGATGCTGCTGCTCGTGGTGCAGGCCGAGGACGATGCGGCGGGCTGCCTCGGCGTTGGCGGGAAACTCGGGAGCGGCTTCGAGCAGGCGGGCGATGGCAGCATCGACGTAGGCGCGATAGGCGAGGATAGCGGCGAGCGGTGGGCGGGAGAAGCTGGCGCGGAGCGACTTGGCGGGCATGTCGCCGAGGGAGTTGTAGTAGGAGTTGAAGAGCCAGTGGAAGTCGGGATGGAAGTCGCGGTAGCCGGCGAGGAAGTCGCGCAGGACGAAGGTCTCAAAGAACCAGCTGGTGTGGGCGAGGTGCCATTTGGTGGGGCTGGCCTCGGGACAGGACTGGACCATCTGGTCCTCGGGCGAGAGCGGCGCGGTGAGCGCGAGCGAGGCGGCGCGGGCGGCACGATAGCGGGTCAGGAGGCCGGTGGAGGAGTGGACAGGGGTGTGGACGGGGGTGTGAGGTACGGCTGGGGTCGACATGGTCCGGAACCTCCTGCGCGCGTCAGGTCAGGATTCGATGCGAAGGGTCTGGCGGCGGTTGCAGATGCACCAGTATGCAACAGGAGCTGGCGCAATGGAATGAATTGAGTGGAGAAATTTCAGACTTCGAGGGCGGCGTTGACGTCGCGGACGAGGTTGCGGAGGTAGCTGCGGCGGTTGAGCAGCGCGACCATGGCGTCGCGGGCGGCGAGCTGGGCGGCGCGGTCGCTGGCGGCTGGATCTGTTGGATTCGTGGCGTTGTCCCATTGCGACCAGAGGGATTCGAGGTCGGCCTGGGCGGCGGCCATTTTGGCGTCGAAGTCGACCTTGGCGGCTTGAAGATCTTTGCGGAGTTGAGGGTCGTCTTCGCCCATCTTCTTGGCGGCGCGCATCTCTTCGAGCTGCATGTTGAGCTCGAAGGCCTCTTCGAGGAGGTCTTCGGGGACGACCTGCTTCTTGGCGGTGCCGGAGGTGCGGGCGGCAGCGGTGGCGGCGGAGGACTGCTCTTCGAGCTCGATGCCTTCGAGCTTGAGGAGGTACTCGGTGCGGGCGATGGGGTCGCGGAGGGTGCGGTAGGCGTCGTTGAGGCGGGAGGAGGCGGCCAGGGCTTCTTCTTGTTCGGCGGCAGGGCGGGAGGCGAAGCGGTCGGGGTGGAGACGGCGGGAGAGCGCGTAGAAGGATTTCTCGAGGGCCGGGGTGTCGACGACCAGGTGGGGTGGGAGGGAGAAGATGGCGAAGTAGGTGGTCATAGTTAA